>ERZ1673749.2190-NODE-2190-length-10667-cov-4.727290_pt1 | contig 10667 bp, 10 predicted proteins | sample MGYA00580204_ERZ1673749 | MGnify/ENA primary metagenome ERZ1673749 (study PRJEB41218, sample SAMN15661745) | gut metagenome | host: Homo sapiens | place: Canada: London | collected 2015-08-20/2019-03-30 | study: EMG produced TPA metagenomics assembly of...
GGAGCTGTTCTAATCAGCGAGCGGCCATGAACCAGTGAGCAAACTAAATAACCGCGCGAACCTCCTTGGTTCGCGCGTTTAATTTTTGGTGGGGAGGCGGTTACTTCGCAGCCGCTTTCTCGCCTTCCTTCTTCTGGGAGTTATCCCAGTAGAAGCCCTGGCTCTTCAGGAACGCACGCAGGCCGTCGAGGACGGATGGGTCGAATTGCGCGACCACGGTCAGCGCATTAATCGCGACGGCGACCAGCGCGACCGTGCCGCCGATCCAGGCAAAGACCTCCTCGGCCGTGTCATTGGGGCGTGCAGACTGTACCCAGTCGGGCATCTCATCCCATTCTTTCTCCAGCGCCGCGTCTTTTTCTGCCTGGACGCAGTCTGGTTCTGCGGGCATACCGGAGGAACCATAACCGTTAAGGATGCCGAGCCCGAGCTCCTGCGGACCCATGAAGGAAGAACCCGCGGTGCCGTCAGCCACCGCCTGCTCGTGCTCCTCACGCGCCTTGTGTACAGCGTCCGCGCATTCCTTGGAGAGAACGGAGGTGTCGATGTGACCGACGTTCATCGAGCTTCCTCCATTGGGGCCCTGAGAGCTTCCGCCACTAGAGCTTTGGCTCTGGGAGGAAGCGGAGGACTGGCTGCTCTCAGCGGATTCTGCGGCTGTGGCCAACGGGGTGACCAGGGCCATCGTCGTGGCGCACACTGCGATAAGGGAGGTAGAAAGGCGCATAATCAGGGGTTCTCCTTGAAAAGGGTGCGAAGGGGGTGCGAGAAAAAGGGCGCTAGCTTGTCCTAAGCCCACTTCAATGTAGCAGCCCGCCCCGAGGGAGGGTAGGGATTACAGGAACTTCTCCAGCTGCTCGCGCAGCGGTGCCGGGGCAAGGCTGAGTACCGTTTCGCGGACACCCGGAGCGTTCAGTAGGCCGACTGCGGCAGCCACCGCGGCGATGACACCGATGACAGAACCGGCGATGATGCCCGCGGTGGATGAGTGGGAGCTTTGGTTATTCTTATCCTCGTCGTCCTTGTCACCGGCAGTGTCCTCGTCGTCGAGCACATCTTCAACGGAGTAGATGGTGGTGGTTCCGGAGACTTCGTTGCCCACGATGAGCAGGTGCTCGCCGTTGGGGGAGTCGGCCTTATCGACGAAAGTGAAGCCCTCCGGGCCCAAGTCACCGGCAGCGGCGAACTCATCGGTGGAGAAGTCGCGGTTGTTGACATAGGTGACGAAGGAGGCGTTGGCTGGGTCGGTGACGTCATAGACGAAAATGCCGCCGACGCGTTCGGCGCCAACGAAAGCATAGGTGCGATCCCCAACCTGGCCGATTGTCAGGGCCTCCGGCTCGGGGCCCTTGTTGTCAGAGCGATCATCGAACTCTGCTTCTTCGTTGTCGGCATTGTGGTGGAACACACCCGGTTCATTCAGCTCAGCGGTGATCGTTTCAAAATCGCTACCGGAGTCGAAGACGACCGTGCCGTTGGCATCGTAGATGCTGAAGGAGCGAGAGCCGAAGGAATAGAGCTCGTCGAAGCAGCCCTTCTCTTCATTCCAGCCGGACGCAGTGCTCAGCTTCAGGTTGCCGGCGTGCTTCTTGTCGGCGAGGTCTTCTGCGGAGACGTCGCCCAGCGCGCCCTCACATACCTTGCCTTCCTCGATGAGGTCTTTAAGCTCTACTTCGTCGGTGTAGACGCCGGAGCCGCCATCCTTTTCCTTGATACCCCACTCGCGGGCATCGCCCTCGTTCGCAGTGGCGAAGTAGGTCTGGCCGCCGGCGGTGAAAGCACCGATGGAATCCGGCATGGACAACCCTTTAACCGGGATGGTGCGCAGCTCGGCGGCGTCATCTTTGTTGGAGGAGTCGAGGGCTACCTGCGAGTGATCCGCGATGTGGGCGGGCAGGATCTTCTCCACGGTGGCGGATCCAATATCGATGACGCCGATAGCGTTGGCCTCCTGCAGCGTCACGTATGCCTTGCCCGCCTGGGAGGAGATGTATTCCGGTTCGAAGTCAATGGAGGGCTTCGCCTCGTGTCCGGAGGGGCCAAAGACGCGCACGCCCTCAGGCAGTGGCTTGCCGTCGAAAGCCGTGAACCCGGCGATGCGGGCATCCGCCTGAGTCGGCGCCGCAACTCCCTTCGGCAGCGTGATAACGGAGACGGAACCTTCTGGGTCGGCGACGTAATCGGTGCCCTCGGCGTTGAGCTCGTTCGATGGCTCACCTTCGTTGGCCACGAGAGCATAGCTTCCGTCCGCGGTGAGGTGGACGTTATCCGGCAAAGCGCCCACCGCCACGCGCCCCAGCTCGGCGGTGGCCAGATCCTCGGCCGCGGCGTTGAAGAACAGCGCCTCGCCGTCCTCGGTCTTGTCCGCCTGCTGGACGGCGGCCACTGCCAAGCCATCAGGGCGCACGGCTACGGAGTTGATCTCTGTGCCTTCACCGGCGGAAATGGAGCCGATCAAGGTGGGCTTGGCCGGGTCAGCAGCGTCGAGGACGTCGATCTGACCGGCGTGCGCGTTAACCGTAAGGATGCGCTTGGAGGCTGGGTGGAAGGCCACGATTTCCGCGGCTGACTCTGCGTACACGCCGGACTCATAGGTGCCGATCGGCGTCACCTTGAGGCTGGCGTTAGCGGCGGACTGCTCGATGACGTTGTCCACAATCGCGGCCGAGGATGCCGGCACAGTCAGGCTAAGGCTGGTTGCGGTCGCAGCACACAGCGCGAGAGCGCGGCGGGAGAAAGAGCGAGACATTGAGAAAGACTCCTTGAAGCGGAACGGAAAAGTTTCCGAACCACCGTACGTACCGCCCATGGTGCTTTCGGGGAACACAGCGTTGCAAACAAACGATATCTAGGTAAACGTTCGGTGAATCGGTCGAATGCTAGGTAATGTGCGACGGGAGAAAACCGGGGCGCTAAAATGAGCCACCATGACAAGCACCCCGCACGACTTCGAGCCAATCCACGCCTCTGATATCCAACTGGCACAATCGCGAATTAGCTCGGAGATTGCCCCGACTCCGCTGCAATACTGCCCGCGCCTGTCCCAAGAAACCGGCTATGAGGTGTACTTGAAGCGCGAAGATCTGCAGGATGTGCGCTCCTACAAGATCCGCGGCGCCCTGTATGGCATGTCGAACTTAAGCGAGGAGCAGCGCAAGCAGGGGATTGTCACCGCCTCTGCCGGCAATCACGCCCAGGGAGTGGCCTATGCCTGCCGCACCATGGGGATCCACGGCAAGATCTTCGTGCCGGAGCCGACCCCGAAGCAAAAGCGCGACCGCATCCTGGTCCATGGCGGTGACGTCGTGGAACTCGTGGTCACAGGTGCCAACTTCGATGAAGCAGCCGCCGCCGCGCACGCGGATGCTGCGGAGCGCGGTGCCTTTTTTATCGAGCCTTTCGACGCACGCGATACCGTCACCGGCCAGGGAACCGTCGCCGCGGAAATCGTGTCCCAGCTGTCGTCCATCGGTAAGTCCCTCGACACCGTGGTAGTCCCCGTGGGCGGCGGCGGCCTGATCTCCGGCATCACCTCCTACCTCGCCGACATGGCCCCGCACACAGCGGTGGTAGGCATTGAGCCGGCCGGGGCGGCGTCGCTTAGCGCTGCATTCGCTGCCGGGGAGCCGGTAACGCTCGACACCGTGGATCCTTTCGTCGATGGGGCCGCGGTCAAGCGCATCGGTGAGCTTCCCTTCAAAATCCTCGAGGCCAATCAAGGACGCTTGCACTGGGATGTCGTCTCCGAAGGCGCTGTGTGCACTGAGCAGTTGGCGCTGTACCAGAACGAAGGCATCATTGCCGAGCCCGCCGGCGCGCTGAGCGTGACCGGTCTGCGCACGCTCAACCTGCAACCAGGCTCAACGGTGGTCTGCGTTATCTCCGGCGGCAACAATGACGTGCTGCGCTATGCCGAAATCATGGAGCGCTCCCTAGTGCACCGTGGTCTCAAACACTACTTCTTGGTGAACTTCCCGCAGGAGCCAGGCCAGCTGCGCCACTTCCTCCAGGATGTTCTCGGCCCCGAAGATGACATCACGTTGTTCGAGTACCTCAAGCGCAACAACCGTGAGACCGGCGCGGCGCTAGTAGGCATCGAACTGGGCAGCGCTGCGGGCATCGATGGCCTGCTGGAGCGCATGGAGAAGTCGAAGCTGAATTGCCAGCAGCTTAAGCCAGGTACTCCCGAGTACGACTTCCTCGTCGCATAATGCTGGAGAGCTATCAGCGCCCCGTTGCCGGTGACATCGTCGAGCACGAGATTGAGATCAAACGCTCGCGGTTTATTACCCTCATCGGCCGCGCCACGAACGAAGCGGAAGCACGCGCGCTTATCGACGGCGCCCGCGACCGCTTTCCCGACGCCCGCCACCACTGCTCGGCCTACATCTACCACGTTGACGGCTCGAATCCGGTGGAGCGCTCCTCCGATGATGGCGAGCCTTCCGGCACCGCCGGTAAACCAATGCTCGATGTTCTGAAAGGTTCCGGCCTGCTTGATATTTGTGCGGTGGTCGTGCGCTACTTCGGCGGCATCAAGCTGGGCGCAGGCGGGCTCGTTCACGCTTATGGCGGCGCCGTCAGCGAGGCGATGGAGCAGGTTGAGCCCGTCACGCGTGCCTTGCGCGAGCTCTATACCGTGGAGGTCTCACACGCGGAGGCCGGCCGGCTGGAAGCGGAGCTGCGCAACCGCGGCGTCGACATGGTGGATACCGCTTATGGTCAGGCGGTGACTTTCACCGTTTCCGTTGAACCCGGCGGTGAGGAGAAACTCACAGCAACGCTCGCGGCACTGACTCAGGGTGGGGTAGAGCCAAAGGAAGCCGGAACAGCCTGGGTGGAGCTTTAAGGTCGCGGTCTTTTGGCCATGTAAAATGAGCCCCATGACTATGCAGCGACGCCCCAACAATCCCATTGAACAACGCAAACAAGCCGTGCGCACCCACGCACGCAACGGCGCTGTGTGTGTCGTGGGCGGCGTCGCCGGCGGTGTCCTCCTAGGCTGGGCACTGACTGGTTTCTGGGTGTGGATGGCGATTGGCCTCACCGTCGCCGTGGTCGGCGGCGCCTACAACTGGGTAAAGATCCAGAAGATCGTCAACGAAAACCACAACCTTTAAGCGCCTATGGTGAATCAGCCCGACGGGCGGCCCGTCCGCATTGACGCCTGGGTCTGGTCCGTGCGCATGTTTAAAACCCGGTCAGAAGCTGCCACAGCGGTGCGCGCCGGGCACGTCAAACTCAACGGCAACGCCACCAAACCCGCGCAGCAGGTTGTCCCCGGCGACCGCGTGCGTGTGTGGCGCAATCATCACGAACACGACCTTGAGGTGCTTGCTACCGTGTCCAAGCGCGTCGGCGCCCCGATTGCGCGCACGTGTTACATCGATCATGCACCGCCGCCACCGCCGAAGGAGTTTTTACCCTCGGTTCCGGTTCGCCCGCGCGGTGCCGGCCGCCCGACGAAGAAGGAGCGCCGGCAGATGGACAAGTTCCGCGGCGGATTCCGTTAATTATTCCGGAAGTTCTTTAAGGCCTTCAGGCGCGCGTTCAAGCGGCGCTTGCGGTCCTTGCGGTCGCCGGCTTCGGCTGTGGCCTCGATATGCTGGGCGCCGAACTTGTTGAGCAGCAAATCGTCGATAAGCCTGACCTGGCCCGGGCGGAAGCGGTAGCGCATGGCGTCGTGCACGTGGGCGATGGCGTCTTCATCGAGGAGCTGCTTGAGCTGGCTTAGACGATTGATGCCGTTGTTTTCTAAAAGCTCCGCCAGGAAACGATAGTGCTCCGAGCGCGAACGCGGAAAGCGGTTACCCAAAATGATAGCGAGGACGCCGGGGAGAGTTTCTGCCGTGATTTCCACGTCATCGTCCGCCTCGGAGCTGGGGGCCTTGAGCGCTGCGATCTCATCGAACTGCTGGTCCGCCAACTCAATGAGGCCCGCAGCGAGCGTGAAGAGGCGATCCACCTGTGGGGATGGCGGGTTGGGGCCCTGCTTGTACCGGATATCGTGCTCAAATTCCGCCCAGGCGTGCTGCAGCACGGTGCGGATTTGAATCTCAAAGGTCCAGCCAACATAGGCTTCAAGTTCCTCAAGGGCGGCGGCACTATCTTCAGAGACTTTGAGCACCAGGTGGTGTGAGCCATAGCCAAAGCCGCCGGAAATCCGCGTTTCCGCTGCCTTGTCCACCGAGCGAAGCACGGTGAAGGTTTCTCCCAGAACTTCGAGGGCCTCCGGGATAACCGTGGAGTGGAAGACGGTAATCCGCACGCCCAAGACATCGTGGATATCCTCCCACGGAGTGGGGTACATGAGCTCGCCGTTGCCGCGGCGCTTCTTTGCCTTGGCTTTCAGGGACGGCCAAAGCTTGACGCGGGTAGCTACGCGGTCGAAGATAATTCCGGCGTCGTTAAGCAAGTCCTCGATGGCATCGCGGAAGTCCTGCGCCGCAGTGGGATGCGCGTGCACCCAGGAATGGTACTGGTTGCTCAAGCGGGACATGGATGATTCAGCCATCGTGAAACGTGACTCCTTTCGGCCACGGCGGAGAAGTGCGGAGGTGTGTCTACACCTCCAACGGGAAGCCGTTAGCTAATACTAGCGGTTGCATGCTGAGCGGGGCTCGATGGCGCGGGCGCAATTCAGCAGCGCGCCACGCTAACTCTGTGGCGCGATGCGGGGATACGTTGAACAACGCGTAAAGAGTGTGCGCATCAGGCACGAGGTACGTGATACTTCGAGCCTGGCTGAGCCTCTGAAGATGATTGTCTAGGATAACGAAAGCCTGCGGATGGGCCAACCAGGACGAAATCGTGCAGCGATGAGCCCGCACCTCGAGGCCTGCCTCGGCCCCCATGAAGCCGAGTTCGGCAGGGCGGGTAAAGAATCGCAGTCCCTGCTCCGTCAACGCTCGCCGCTGCAGATTCAGCGCTGCACAATCCCATGCCTGGCGTACGGTCAAGCCCATATCATCCAGAGCGCGCTGGCTCACACGCTTGGCCTCCGTCCCTGTGCCGCGCACTATGGACATCGATAGCGTGCGCGATAGCTGGAGGCTAGCAGGTGAGTCCCCAAAACCATCATCACACAGCTTAATTCCGTTGAGCTCTTCGCTCGGGCAGAGCGAGGGGAGAAGGCGATCGACGTGGAGGGAAGTGGACAGCGCGATGGTCATAAGGATTTATCTCCGTAACGGTTGGGCAGGTGCAGATTCCTTATGCTTATTGGACTGCGCTCCACGCTCACCGGTTCCCAGCGGAGAGGAGAATTCCTTTGTATTGAGGCTTATCGCGGGTGCCTTGAAGCGAATCGCGGGCTAAAACGGAGGGGCTTCATCGAGCTGAAGCTCCTCGAGGAGCTTGTCTGTCTGCCAGATCTCAATATCCTGGCCCTTGCCTTGTAGCTCTTCGGCGCGCTTTTCCTTCGACGTCTTGGTGGCCCACTGACCCACGACGAGGATGGTGGTCTTTTTCGTGACGTTCTTGCCCACCTTTCCGCCGCGCTCAGCAATCTTGGACCACAGCAGGCCTTTATCAAAAGGCTCGAAGTCACCAGTGAGGGTGACATTCTGGCCAAACAATGCGCCTTCCGGATCGGCGTCGGGGTTCGGTTCCGGGATTGTGTCCGGCGTGGATACGGACTGCCATGGGGCCGGCCCGCGGCGCTGTGCGGACCCGGAGCTCTTCTTCTGGGGACCCGAGGCTGTCCCCGCCATGCGCGTTTTGTCGCGGAAATCCGTGCCGGCGCCCAAATCCGCTGCAGACAGCGGAGCAGTGTTGGCGCGCAGAACTGGGATGACAGACTCCTCGCTCAAGGTGCCCAGGGAAAAGTCACGGGTGGTGAACAAGTCCTCGATGGAACCAGAGTGACCAAAGCGTTGGGCCAGGGCGCTCACAATTTCGCCGGCTGCCCGGGCATCCGCTGTGGCCTCATGGTGGTGGAAGTCCTCGGCCCCAACGCAGGAGGCGACGGTCGGAAGCTTATGGTTGGCCACGTCGATGACGCCGGCGCGGGAGGCATCGCGAGCCAGGGCCAGCGAGCACGCCAAGCGAATCTCCGGAACCGGCGCCGCAGCCTTCTTAAGGCCGCTGCGCAAGGCCGTGGAGTCGAATTGTGCGTTGTGGGCCACCATCGTGTCAGAACCGAGGAAGTCGAAGAGCTCGGCAGCGGCATCCGCAAAGGGCGAGGCGTCAGCGACGTCATCTGGCGTGATGCCGTGGATACTGATGTTGACGTCGTCGAAGTGCTCGAGCCCTGGCGGGGGAGTGCACAACCACGTACGGGACTCGGTCTCTTCGCCATCGCGGAAGCGGACCGCGCCGATCTGGCACACCGACCCCCAGTTGTCATTGGCCGTTTCCACATCGACGGCGGTGAAGTTCAATCCCTGAACTCGAGTACTGGCGGCCGGTGCTTCGCCGCGCAGGGCGGCCTGAACCGCCTGAGCGAAAGCCGTGGCATCCTGGCCGGGCGCAAAACGGATGACCGTGTCACCGGCACCACCTTCGGCACCGCTAGTGCCGTGAACGGTGACCTTCCCAAAACCCGTTGCCGTCGGCTCCGTGCACTCCACGCCCGTGGCTCCAGCGAGGGAGAGGCTCTCGTGGGCCGGTGCGCCGAGGGAAGAAGCAAGCAAAGAGCGGCGGAAAACAAGGGCTTCGGCGGTGACATCAATGACGGCACCGTGGGCGGTGTAGGACACGGATTCCTTTCAAAGCATGGTGTTGGTAGAGGAGAGCAGGCGGTGAAGAAGCAGCCAAAGTTTCAGCTGCTTTTTGCCGAAGCAACCGATTATGCAGATTCGTCGTTGTCGTCGAAGACCGGGGGCTCGGTCTGGCGCAAGATCAGCGTGGAGCGCGGCTGCACCATGATGGTTCCTTCGGCTGCGATCAGCTTTTCCTCGTCCGGATATCCGCCGGAATCAGAAGTATCGACGATGAGCCGCCAGCTGGCACCCAAGTCCTTCTTCGGCAGGGTGAACTCAATGTCCTCGTGGTGGGCGTTGAAAATCATGATGAAGGAATCATCCGTGATGCGCTCACCGCGGGCAGTCGTTTCCGTGATGGCGTTGCCATTGAGGTAGACCATGAGGGCCTTACCGAACTCAAAATCCCAGTCCTCCGGAGTCATCAGTTTGCCGGAGGGCACGAGCCATGCAATATCGCGGTCTTTCACCTCAGAACCAAAGGGGCCACCGGCCAAGAAACGCTGGCGGCGGAACACCGGATGGTTCTTGCGGATGTTAATCAGGCGCTTAGTAAAACCGTGCATGGCGATGTTCTTTTCCTGCTCCAACATCGACCAATCGATCCAGGAAATCTCGTTGTCCTGGCAGTACACGTTGTTGTTTCCGCCCTGGGTGCGGCCTAGTTCATCACCGTGGCACAGCATCGGGGTGCCTTGGGAGAGAAGAAGGGTGGTAAGGAAGTTGCGGACCTGACGGCGGCGGAGCTTCTTAATTTCTTCGTCGTCAGTCGGGCCCTCCGCGCCGTGGTTCCACGAGCGGTTGTGGGATTCCCCGTCGCGGTTGTCCTCCCCGTTGTCCTCGTTGTGCTTTTCGTTGTAGGACACCAAATCACGCAGCGTGAAACCATCGTGAGCGGTGATGAAGTTAATAGATGCGGTGGGGCGGCGGCCGTTGTTGGCATACAAGTCGGAGGAGCCGGTTAAGCGTGAGGCAAACTCACCCATCTTCGACGGTTCCCCGCGCCAAAAATCTCGGACGGTATCGCGGTACTTACCGTTCCATTCGCTCCAAATGGGTGGGAAGTTACCGACCTGGTAGCCGTTATGGCCCACGTCCCAGGGCTCGGCGATGAGCTTGACCTTGGAGACCACGGGGTCCTGCTGTACCAGATCAAAGAAGGTGGCGAGCTTGTCGACGTCATCCAGTTCGCGCGCCAGAGTAGACGCGAGATCGAAGCGGAAGCCATCCACGCGCATCTCCGTCACCCAATAACGCAGCGAATCCATAATCAGCTGGAGGGAGTGTGGGTGGCGGACATTGAGGGAGTTACCGGTACCGGTGTAGTCCATGTAGTGCTCTGGATTGTCATCGACCAAGCGGTAGTAGGCGTGGTTATCGATGCCGCGGAAGGCGATGGTCGGCCCCATGTGGTTGCCCTCGGCGGTGTGGTTGTAGACCACATCGAGGATGATCTCGATCCCTGCCTCGTGGAACGCACGAACCATGGCCTTGAACTCAGCGACCACCTCGCCGGGCTTCTTGGCGTAGGCGTAATCCGCATGCGGAGCGAAGAAGCCGAAGGTGTTGTAGCCCCAGTAGTTGCGCAGGTCTAGCTGGCGCAGACGGTCATCCTGGAGGAACTGGTGGACCGGCAGCAGCTCGACGGCCGTCACGCCCAAGTCCTTGAAGTAGTTGATGATCGCCGGGTGTGCCATGCCGGCGTAGGTGCCGCGCAGCTCCTCTGGCACATCCGGGTGCGTCATCGTCATGCCCTTGACGTGGGCTTCGTAGATGATGGTTTCGTTATCCGGGGTATGAGGCCGGTTGTCGCCGTGCCACTCGAAGAATGGGTTGATGACCACCGACAGCATCGTGTGGCCCAAGGAATCATCCTCGTTGCGCCCGGTGCCGGGCTCTTCAGCGAAGATATCGTAGGAGTACAGCGAGGCATCGCCGTCAAAATCACCGTCGAAGGCGCGGGCA
>ERZ1673749.2192-NODE-2192-length-10660-cov-3.249222_pt1 | contig 10660 bp, 18 predicted proteins | sample MGYA00580204_ERZ1673749 | MGnify/ENA primary metagenome ERZ1673749 (study PRJEB41218, sample SAMN15661745) | gut metagenome | host: Homo sapiens | place: Canada: London | collected 2015-08-20/2019-03-30 | study: EMG produced TPA metagenomics assembly of...
GGAAATTCATAAATAAAATAATTTAAGCCATCCATAATTTTTTTTAATCTTTTTTCATAAAAATTATATACATTTTCATCAGTTATGACTAAATATTTTGACTCTTTATTATTTTCTAAATTTTCTCTTAATTTTTTGTCATTTTTATATTCAATATTTATTTTATAATCGTTATCTTTAACAAAAATTTCCATAAAACACCCCTAAATACTTACTCTCTCTATAATAAAACAAAGATACCTATAAATAAAGGCTGTTATTATTTTGAGCTAAAACATTTTTATTCTTACTTTATTGAAATATCGTTGCAAAGTTTCATGGCATATAATAAAATTTATTTGAGATAACTATATGAACGATTATTTAAATTATCTTATTGCCTTTTTAGCTGTAATATTAGTATAGCTAGGCTTTTTGATTTTAAAAAATTATATAAGACATAGTATCATATTCTTACATGCCTCTATTTTTATTAGATAATTTGATTTTAATTAAGGTTATTTTTTTAGGAGAACAATCATGAATTTATTTAAAAAGATCTTATTTTTATGTTTATTATTTCTTATTTCTATATTAATACTATTTGCTAATTCAGATAAATTAAACATACAGGAAGAAACCATAAATATTGACCCTTCTGAAAACAAAATATTAACCTATAATGAAATGTTCAATACCATGCTAGAAGATGGGTATAATGAAAAGGAAATATATTCTATACTTGGTGGAGACTTTTCAAATAATAATAAAGCTGAATTAAGAGAATTTTCTTATACTATATTATCTAAAACTTTAAATGTAAGCCCAGATTATAAACCTACACTAAAGTTTTATATTCAAGTTGATTCTAGTCACAATGCTAATTATATTTATAAAATCTTGAAGGTTGATATGAATAGAGACTATAATTCAAAATCAAAAACTTTTGCAGGTAATATTTTCTATAACTTAGAAACTAACACAAGAATTTATTACTCAATTAGTGGAGACTTCTATAATAACGGTTCAATTAGTACTACTGGTGGCGGAAGTGTTGGTATTGGTGAAGATGGCAATTTGTATTTTTTCTTAGCAGGAGCATCTTCTCATTTTAAATATTTCTATGCAGAAGATTATATTCACTACGATAGTAAATAGTTAAGAATTAAAACGTAAGATATTAATAAAGAGTGGGGAAAATCCTCACTCTTATTTTTTCTTTATTAATAAAATAATTGTTAGAGATATAACTCCAATTAATACAATTGCTCCCCCTGGTTTTAGTCCAAAGTAAAAAGATAAAACTAAACCTAGCATTGTAAAAATAAATCCAAAGCATGATGCAAGAATTGTTGTCTTTAAATAACCCAATTTAAATTGCATTGCACACGCAACTGGGACAACCATAAGTGATGATATTATTAATATCCCAACTGTCCTTGCAGATACAGAGATTGTAACGGCAATTAGAATCATGAAAATCAAATTTATTCTCTCAACATTTACTCCAGATAATCTAGCTGATGATTCATCAAAGGAAATGTACATAAGATCTATAAATAAATAAGAAAATAAAATAAAAACAATTATTGAAACGCCAAGAATTAAATAAAAATCTAATTCTGGTATGGCAATTATTGATCCAAATAAATATTCTTCAAAATTCGCACTAGTTTTTACAAATCCCGAAAATATAGAGGCAAGACCAATACCTGTACTCATTAAAATTGCAGAGGAAATTTCTTGATACCCTGGAAATTTTGTCCTAACATATTCAAGAAAAATTGAACCAATAACACACAATATTAAAGCTCCAATTACTGGTGAAGTTGAAGTTATAAGTCCAAGCATTACTCCAGCAAGTGATACGTGAGATAAGGCATCTCCAATTACAGAAATCTTTTTATTAACTACAACAATGCCCATGCAAGGAATTATTATGGATAAAAATGCTCCAACTATAAGGGCTTTTATCATATAAGAATATTGAAAAATTTCCATTACTTCACTTCCCTTATTTTTTTATCCTTAATCTCAAAAACTTTGTTTACATTATTTTCAATCTCTTCTAAATTGTGAGTAATCATCAAAATCGTTATATTGTGTTCCTGATTTATGTGGCTCAAAAGATGAAACAGTGACACTTTTGATTCTTTATCAACGCCAGTCATTGGTTCATCAAGAATCAAAAATTCAGGAGTGGCAACAAGGGTTTTTGCTATTAAAATTCTTTGCCTTTGACCACCTGACAATTCCGTATAAAGTCTATCTTTATACTTAGACATCCCTACAAGACTAAGAGCATTCGTAATCTTTTCTTTATGAAATTCTTTTATCTTCTTAAATCCCTTAATACTTGGATAGAGGGCAAGGGACAATAATTCTGAGACTGTTATTGGAAACTCTAAACTTGATGGGACAGATAATTGTGGTACATATCCAACATTTTCAATTCCCTTTTCTGTATAAAAAGAAACAGTGCCTTCAAGCGGCTTAAGTTGATTTAAAATCAGTTTTACTAAAGTCGACTTTCCAGCACCATTAGATCCTATAAGGGCAATGTAGTCGCCCTTATAGACATCAAAATTTATATCATCTAAAACCAAATCATCGTTATATTTAAATTTTAGATTTTTAATTTCTAACAATTTTTCCTTCACTATTTTAAAGCACCTACTAAATTTTCAAGATTTTTTTCCATGATGCTAAAATAATCTTCATTATTTTTTATTTGATCTTCGCTTAAACCTTCAACTGGTGAAAGTACTTTTACATCGCAAGAAGTTTCATCTGCAATAATTTTTGAAACCTTTGGATCAATTAATTCTTCTGTAAAAATAGTTTTTATATTATTTTCTTTTATATAAGAAACTATCTCAGCCATTTTTTTTGCATCCGGTTCAGTTTCTGCATTTACACCCTTTATGCCAATTTGAGTTAAACCATAATCTTTACATAGATAACCATAAGCTTCATGACTAACTACAATTGTTTTATTTGGCAAATTATTTAAGCTTTCCATATATTTTGCATCAAGTTCATCTAACATTTTAGCATATTTTTGATAATTTGACTCATAATAATCTGCATTTTCTTTGTCAAGTTCTACTAAGGCTTCCTTTATGTTTTTCATTTCAATTTTTGCATTCTTTGGTGAGATCCAAACGTGTGGATCCATTGGTCCGTGGTGGTGACCTTCATGGTCGTGATCTTCGTGGTCATGAGTATGAGTTGATTTAATTAGGTCTACACCTTCAGATGCTTCAACAACTTTTAAATCCTTATTTGATAAAGAATCTAATACTTTATCTGTCCAAGATTCAAGTCCTGCCCCATTGTAAATAAACATATCTGCATTTTCTAGATTTTTAATTGCATTAGAATCTGGTTCCCAACCATGAGGTTCAGTTCCTTGTGGCATAATCATCTCGACATCAAGTTTATCTCCAGCAATTTTTTTTGTAAAATCGTACATTGGATATACTGAAGCATAAACTTTTAATCCATCTTTACTATTATTTTCATCATTAGTTTTTTTAGCTTCTCCTGTTTTAGAACATCCTGATAATAAAACAATTCCAGCTAATAAAAATAAAATACTTTTTAATTTTTTCATAATTCCTCCTAAACAATAATGATTTCTATTTGTTATTATAACAGAAATTTTTATTTATGAAAGTAATTTTTTAAATTAAATAAATCTTATTAAGATTTTATCAAATTTTTACCAAATACGCTATTTTTACATGTTTCTATTAGTTTTATTAAAACACCAAAGTACAAATAATATCAAAAAATACTATCTATTTTTGACGATTTTTGACGAGATTTGACCGAGTGACACTGGGGAGTGCAATTACATAACAAAAATAAAACCCCGCATCAAGCAGGGCTTTTTTAATAAGTGTGGGTAATTCTTTTTGATGTTTTTCCATTCTCATCTACTAAGATTTCAACGAGATCCAAATCGCAATCCTCTTCTTCATCTGTGCACTCCACAAAATAGTGAGTATAGACTTGCTTCTCCCCAGTTTCTTTTGCCTTTTGTGTGAGTACTTTTATCTTTTCTTCACGTTTTCTATCTTGCTCTTCCTCTGCTTTTTTCTCGTCTTCGATTTCTTTTAAAAACTTTTCCAATTCTGAGATTACGACTTTTTCAAAAAGTTCTGCAGGGATATCTGCAATTGTATAAAATCCTGATGGCTTGCCATTTTTTATAGTATAGGCTCTCAATTCCTCATTTCTTCCCACTCTATTAGTTAAATCATAGTGATCCAACTTAAAATCTAGGTGGTCATGACTTTCAAAGTATTTTTTGATGTAGGCTACTACTGGAGTTGTTGTTAGATTTACTCGCATCTCGTATGGGTCGTAACCAAACTCAATTGTACCAGCATCGAGGATTGTCTTTTCCTTGTCGTCAAGCACATATTGGTCGTGATAATCTTTTATGGATCTCATCTTTTTTATGATTCCGTCAAGTTCTTCTCTAGTATCAGGCTCAAAAATATACAGTCCGCCTGCTTTTTGACCTATACAGTCTACATCGGTAACGTTTTTAAATCGTACTTCAACTCTATCGCTTAAACTTCTAATAGTACATTTTTCAAATTTTTGTCCTTCTATATATGTCGTACAATAAATACTATTATAAATTTTTTGATTTTCATCAATTTCAATCTTCGTTAGGTATCCTGTACCTTTTAAATTCTTTACAAATTTAACTGATTTCATTCCAATCCCTTTTCTTTTTTCAACTTTTCAATCTCGTCTGCATAAGTATCAAGTATAAGATTTTCTATGAGATTACTCATGCTGCGATTTTCCTTTTCTGCCTGAGTTTGGATAACCTCTTTTACGAGGTCATCCACCCTAATTCCAATCCTATTATTTTTTGTTAAGTTTGCCATAAGTCCTCCTCTTATCTTTCTATAAAAGCATCTTTTAAAACTTCGTCTATAAATTCATTTATTTTTTCTTGGTCTTCATCTGTATCTACTGTGTTGTTTGCTTCATCGTATAGACCCCAGTCAGTTAATGTATCTGCCCAGTAGCTTGGCTTTAATGGTAGAGTTGCTACAATTTCTTCTTCGTCGTCAGATAGGTTATCTTCGATTCTGTATTCGATTGAGCCATCTGCGTTTAAGATTGCTTCCATGTAAGTCCAACCAAGATTGTCATATAATTCTTGCCATTGATCAGCAGCTACCATTGTTAATACTTCGTTTAAATTCTTTTTCATTTTGATTTCTCCTTTTTGTTTTTAACTTTTTCTTACTTTCCTTACTTTCTGATTATATTATATCCCACTTGTCGAACAATGTCAACACTATTTTATAAAATACCTTAAAAATTTTTAATTTTTTCTGACTTGACTAATCAAAAATTACATTATATAATTAAATCCAATCAAGAAACCGATTACATATCAATCTTGGTTGTGGATTGAAACATATTTATATGTACTTACACTGGTATTTCAGCCCTTTATGGGCTGCGGATTGAAATATGTTAATATGCAAACTCATTTGCATTTCAGCCCTTATGGGCTGCGGATTGAAATATTCTTTTATTAAGGATCAAAACTTAGAATACTAGTGTAAGGATTAAGGGACTGATTTACAGTCCCTTTTTCTTATGTTATACTTGTCTTGCATCGATGCAAAAAGATTAAGCTCCTTTTAAGAGCTTTCTCTTACTTTCTATTTGGGCAGTTAATTCTGCCCATTTTTATTGCAATCAAAAAAAAACCTAGGGATCTATCCCTAGGCTATAATCGTATAAGTTTTAAATTTTTATTCCACTATTTAAAAAAGTTATAATCGTACATAATAAATACCTTGCAACCTAGTAAACACCTCCTCTTCAAGGTCAAGGCTCTACAAGGCTCACATAAGCCTTTTTATTTTCGTTTAATATCATTGTATACCTTAAATTTGCCATTTTCCAACTTTTTAAACTCTTTCTCAGTTAACAGTCTCTTTGCAGCAATCTTAAAGTCATCACTATAGGGCATCAAATTTCTATCAAGTAAATTTCTAAGTTTAACAGCATCTTTTTTGCTTTTCATGTGGGCATGCTGCCCATATTTGCCGTTAACTCTTTTTATAAGCCAAGGTCTGTCGATACATCTTGGCTTATATCTTATACTAAGTTTCATCTCATGCTTTATTTACTAATTTCTTGTTTCCAACGATTTAACTCAAGGACACTTGCCTCAATCATGTCATCGAGTTCTTTTTCTGTAACCTTAAATCCTTGTTCGTTAAGTCTCATCAAGACATACTGCTTTTTAAGATTTCCTTGACCAGTTTCTTTGTAAATTTGCTCTGCAGCCTTAACTGCGATATCTACTGCCTCCATAACACTAAGGACCTTTTCCTTGCCATACTTTTGTTTTAAAAGTGGTACAAGCACTCCCGTTACAAGCACACTCACGATACTAAGTACTACATAAAAAATATTATTGGCTGTCATAATCACTACCTCCATATTTTATTTCGCTAATTTCCCTATCAATCTTTTTCTTTTTGATCTTTGCAAGAGACCATAACTCAACTGTCGTAAAAGAAAACCAAGTAGCTATCAGCGTACTTGGTTCACTCCCTGTCCTTGCAAATACAAAAAAGACTGCAACTGTAAAGATAATATTTAAGCAAATTATCAAAGTTACTAGAGCCTTACTGTATTGCCCCTTTCTTTTCTTTCTTTTAGTCGACATAGATTTTCCTGTCCTTCCAAGTAACAGTCATTCCAAGAGTTTCAAAAAAATCTCTGACAGATACATTTTTGCCCTTAACTGTGATATAGGATACATTGTCAATTAGGATTGCAGATTTAACTGCCCTGCCCCTAACAATCACAGGGATATATACATCCTTTCTTGGTGCAACCTTAGGCTTAGTAGGTGCAGATACCTTGCTAACCTCTAGAGCCTTAACCCTGTATGCCCTTTGCCAAGGCAACCTCTTGATACTAGTTACCTTAGCCCTTGGCTTGATAGCCTCTAAGACCTTACCATTACCAAGGTATATCCCAGTATGACCATAATAGTAATTGATACCTGGCTTTTGCCACCAGAGTAGGTCGCCTCTCTCTAACTTAGCCATAGGTATTTGATACATACGAGGATCCCCATCCCTCATAAACTTAGTGGAGATTGTCCTTTGTGTCTGTGATGTATCAAGCATACCAGTATCCCTCAAAGCCTTATATGGGATAGAGGAGCAATCACTGTATCCCTTAACCATCCTTTTAGGTTGAGAGTATAGGTCTCCCTCATACACCATAGCTGCCTTGATAAATCTCTCAACCTTATTTCTATCTAGCATCTTATCGCCTCCTATTTAAGCATTGGAAAAATTATCGCCAAAAATCCGCTCACTAAAAAACCTATGGCAACTCCGACTATTTGATTTCTCAATTTTTCGGATTTTTCCATAGGCTTTACAAAGTGGTCTGCATCTCTAAGCTTTTTTAATTCTTTTACATCGGTTTTTATTTCGTCGGTGTTTTTGACTAAGTTGTCAATGTTAGTGTTTATCAACTTTATACTCGACTCTACACTATAAACTCGGTCCTCAATTCGGTTGACTTTATCATCAGTTTTTTCAATTCTTTTTTCAATTTCATTAAATTTATCCTTGATGTCTTGCTCCATATGTCACCCTCTTTTTAAAAAAAATTTAAGGGAGGACTAAGCCTCCCCATGATTTAACCTTCGATGCCTACTGGCATACCATCAGCGTCAAGACCTAGAGCCTTTAAATCTTCAAGGACTGCATCTCTCCAAATCTTTGGCACTTGTCTAACCTTCTTGTTTTCAGGATTGCAAGTTCTTCTTTGACGAGAAACCAATCCAACATATAAATCTAGCATACTTACACCTCCTCTACTTTTTAAAATTTTGTATAAAAAAGGACTTGCTATTGCAAATCCAATTAATACCCTATTTAATTTCCTTACCATTTTCATCAAATCCTTGAGCTTTAAGTTCTGCAATAACTGCTTCCCTTAAATTTGCAGGAACTAACTTAACTTCCTTGTTCTTAACATCACAAGTTCTCTTACCCCTAATAACTAATCCAACGTATAAATCAATCATGCTTGACCTCCTAAAATAGTTTCATAGATTGTTGCTAAAACTTCATCTGTCTTTTCTGCCCTATCAAGATTTGTCTCATAATTTGTTGCAACTGCCTCAGCAAGTGCTAAATTTCCGTCATTAATCTTTTTAAGTTCCTCTAGGATTGCTCCAGAGTCTCCGCTTTCTTGCAATTCTTTTAAAGACCTCTCATTAATAAATTCTATTGCCATAATTTACCTCCTACATATACGCTCCAACAAAACCATAGAAATAAGATTCCATTCCCTTTGGTGTGTTGGCTCTGTCAATCCTTATGTCGACCCCTATGCACCATTTATCAGCAGTTTTTGTCTTGGTCTTAAAATTGTATTTTTGACCTATCAATTCTTCTGGCACTACTTCCCAAGTTGGGTTTTTATCCTTTGCGTTAAGCGATACCTTGATAGTCATTTTTGCCCCTTTAGCAACCTCTGCCAGTGGATTTACAACTACTGCTGATGGTTGAGCATCTACCTCTTTTGTCAACTTATACCAACAATGAGTGATTTTCTTGCTAAAGGTAATATAGCCTGTTCCCTTTGCTCCAAAAGAGTCAGTAGCTTCAATTTTTATTCTATGCTCGCCATTTAAAAGTTTGGCATAGTCAAGTTTACCTATACTTACTGTTTTGGATTGGTTTGGTGTGATTTTTCCAAGGTCTTGCAACTGTACATCATCAACGTACACTTTGACTGTGATGTCGTCTCCATCTGGGTCTGCTGCTTTAAAGGTAAAATTAAAAGGTTTATTTTGCTCTCCTAGATTGGAGTTAGTGACTGTTACAACTGGATTGGTATTGACCTTTTTAAAAGTGTATCTTCTTATTGCAGATGCCCCGTTGGAGTCGGAAACTGTAATCTCTATGGTGTTTTCTTTGTTGAGTTCTAACTCGTCAAATTTTGCCTTGTCGATGTCAATCTCGTATGACTCACCCTTAGTCGCATTGTTGATTGTCCTAATTGTCGCTGAGTTTAATTTTACTGTTACGTTTAAGGTCTCGTTATTGTCTGGGTCGTCTACACTAAAGACCTTTTTAAAAGGTGCTTTAAATCCTCCCAAGTCCTCATCTTTTCCAGAAATACTTGGTGTTTGGTTTGCTATTCCCTCGTATACGTACCAGTACTCTCCAGATACACCATCATTAGGATATGCATTTCTGTCTGATGATGTTACTGTATCTACTTTTGATCCCCTGGCATCATAATAATATGTCTCATAGACAGTATCTAATCTTAATTTGTAGTAATACCATGTAAGATGCATATTTTCATATCTGTCAGTTCCTGATGTGTTTTCTACACCACCATACTTTACATTTTCTCCATCAATCAAGGAGCTGTTATTATTAACCATTGAGTAGTAGGCTCTACGTCCGGCAGTTTCTCCTGATACCATTTCGGGTGTGGCTACCTTGACCCATACCTCATTTGTTTTTGGTTTTGTACCTTGCTTTACTTCCTTTTTATATTTTCCCCACCTATATAACGTCATATCTTCTCACTCCTCTATACCACAAATCTAGCCATTTCTTGGTCATAAATACCCTCAAATTCTTCTTCTCCAGATAGGCTCTTAAAATCAACCTTAAAGTTATTAAATCTCGCATCTGTTTGGATTGATGTTCCCATTGCAGCAATTCTTAATGCCAAATCTTGGATTAAATCCCAGTTACCTTTAACAGTTTGGTTAGTTCTTCCCTTGCCTGCTAAGTCCATCAAATCTAGCTGACTTGCACAAATCATTGACCTATCGATATTGATGTTTATGGTGTCCACATTAGATACTACAACGATTATATCCATAGAGATCTCTACCATCTCTTGATCATAGACTGGTATATAGTCTGCGTGGACGTCATAGTAAGCCACCCCATATAGGATTTCTCCCTTTCTTGGGTCTTGGGCAAATAAGCCGACCTCAGACATCAAAAATCCCTTTTTAGTCTCGTGATTAGTTATCGCAAGACTAATTGTGCTTGTTCCGTCGCCATTAGCCTTTATCCCTCTAATATCTACTTCTTGGACTTCTTCAACAAGTTTATCCATCACAAAAAGAGCAGCAGTACTTTCAATTTTTCCAGTACCTATTGCTGCTCTTGTAAAATTTAAAGGCTCTCCTGTTTGGCAGTAAGCCAAGAGGTCTCGTCCTTTTTCTGTAAGATAAAATCTTCCTCTTTGCATTTTTACTCCTTTCTACACCCTAAAAGCATTTTTGTCTTTATCATAAATTCCCTCAAAGTCTTCACTTTCTGTCAGATTTTTAAAATCTTTAGAAAATTCTGTCCTCATCTTAGACCAGATTAATTTGTCGCCATAAAACAATTTTTGAATTTCCTTGCCATTAAAAAATACATTTTTTGTCTTTAAAAAATCCATATCAATCACCTAGTAGACTGCATAAATCGTATTTGGTTTTTTTGTCGTCAAGTTGGTATAGTCTGCAAGGCTTATCTCAACTACATCGGTTTTTTTCTTTAAGTCGTCTCTAAGTTTCTCTGTCCTCTTGCATAAGTCCCCTATCCAATCTTCCAAGTCTCGGGTACTTGACAAGTCCGCC
>ERZ1673749.2194-NODE-2194-length-10648-cov-39.586991_pt1 | contig 10648 bp, 4 predicted proteins | sample MGYA00580204_ERZ1673749 | MGnify/ENA primary metagenome ERZ1673749 (study PRJEB41218, sample SAMN15661745) | gut metagenome | host: Homo sapiens | place: Canada: London | collected 2015-08-20/2019-03-30 | study: EMG produced TPA metagenomics assembly of...
TTGCCGCGCCCCGCAGTGCCCGCTTCCCCCGAGAACAATTATCAGTGCAGGTAGAGCGCCTGCGGTTTTTCGTAAAACGTGGGCATGGTCGGGGGTATCGGGTCAAACGTAGTAGATGGGCCGGTTTCGTGGTGAGCACCACCAATTGATTCCCCGGAGACGGAGGAAAACGGATCATTTTTGCGTGATGGCTTCGAGTCGCACCTATTTTCCTGCGAAAACGCCGTGTCTCAACTTTGGTGAGACATTTGTCTCACGCCCAAAACCGAATCTGGAACATGTGTCACCTGCCCTAATTGTGTCTCATTTCGTAACTTTAGGCTGATGCAAGGTCTGAGCCTGCGAGAAGGGAGACGCGATGGGTAAGTACACGAGGGGTCTCTTGGCGGTGATACTGGCCGTAGTGCTGGTATTGCCCGCCGCAGCATTCGCCATGCTGCCCGAGGCCAACGCCAGGTCCAGTACGGGAATGGACGGGCCGACAGCGAGCGGGCCGACGGTCGTCGACCCCGACACCAGCGGACGCTGGGAAAAATGGGCGGCCGGCCACAGCGGCAATAAGGTGACGACTCAAAACGTCGGTCGAATCTGGACCGACAAAACGGTTGAGGCAACCGGAGAAAACGAAGTGTCAGATTTTGTGACCACGCTTTCGGCGATGTCCTCGACGTCTAATTCAACCGTGACAGTCACCACGCCACTCGACATCGTGCTAGTGCTGGATGCATCCGGCTCGATGAATGATCCTATGGGTGGTGGAGATTCCACCAAGCGTATCGATGCGCTGAAGAGCGCTGCGAAAAGCTTTATCGACACCATCGCCAAACAAAACGAAGGTATCGAGGGTGTCGATAGGCAGCATAAGGTTGCCATTGTTAAGTTTGCGGGTGATGAGACCGACAAAGTTGGAAACGACAAGTACCGCTCCGGCGGCCATAGCTACAACTATTCGCAGACAATGCAAGAGTTGACAGCGTGCACGGTTGGCGGCGCAAAGGGTCTTAAGGGAACGATCGATTCTATCGAGCCTGCTGGCGCTACGCGTGCCGATTATGGTATGAAACAAGCCGAGAAAAACATTAAAACTTTTGGACGCGAGGGCGCCAAGAAGGTCGTTGTGTTCTTTACCGACGGCAAGCCAACGAGCTACAGCGAGTTTGATTCTGACGTCGCCAATGCTGCCGTGACGGCTGCCAAGAAGATGAAGGATGGCAAGGCCACCGTTTATACCATCGGCATCTTTAGTGGAGCGGACCCTGTTGCCGATCCCTCGAAAAAGGGGACAAGCGACGTCAACAAGTTTATGCACGCCGTGTCGAGTAATTATCCCGATGCCACGTCGTATGCGAGCGACGAGCTTGGCACGCGCGCGGAAAAGTCCGACTACTACAAGTCGGCGACCAATGCTGAAGAACTCAAGAAGGTCTTCGACGACATCTCACAGGCCATCACATCGGAGCCGCCTTATCCGACCGAAATCCATAAGGGCTACGACGAGACCAAGTCCGGCTACATCACGTTTACCGACGAGCTGGGCGACTTTATGCAGGTCGACGGATTTACCGAAGTCGTCATCAACGGCATGTCGTTTACCAAGGCGAGCAAGACGGTCAACAAAGAAACCAATACCGACACCTACGAGTTTTCCGGCAAGGCAAAAGACCTGCTCATCACCGTGCAGCGTGCTGGCGATGACAATCCCCGGAAGGGCGATATCGTAACGGTTAACATTCCTGCGTCGTTGATTCCGCTGAGTCACTTTAAGACCGTAGACGGCAAGCTTTCGGTCGACAACGTTAAGCCCATTCAGGTGAAGTATGCCTCGAGCGTGAAGAGCGCCGCACTTGACAACCTGTTTACGCCCGAGAAGGTAGCAGGGCTCAAGAACTACATCGAGCATAATACGACTGTCGTTGACGGCACCAAGACCGTGAGCTTCTACGCGAACAAGTGGAGCGGTGGTGCGCTGGGTGATACGGTTGCGACCTTTGAGCCGGCCGACACCAACCGCTACTACTACTTCCAGAAGCAGACTCCCATTTACGCGGATAAGGACTGCACGCAGCCTGCAAAGAATTCGCTGGCAGATACTGGCACCTATTACTACAAGGATGAGTTTGAGGAGCGGGGCTCGAACGGCGAGGCCAAGCCCGTCACTGCTGTCATCGAGTTTGTCGGCGGCGACGCAGCGAAGTTTGACGGCGCTCTTGTTGCCGACGAGGACGGCAACCTTTCGTTTAGCGTGGGAACCGCGCGTTTGGCCTTTATCGATGAGCTCCACACTACCAAGGGCAGCGTGGGCGGCAACAGCACTGGTACCGCGACCGACGTTCTCAGCCCCAAGTGGAACAACGTGTCTGCCAAGGCGACCGCGACGCATGTCAATTCCTACCTGGGCAACAACGGCAAGATCAGCTTTGCGTATGACATGACGCCGGCAATGGTGAACACCAAGGCCAGCTTTGGCCTGACCAAGGTGCTCAAGGGTCGCGACTGGACGAATGCTGACGCGTTTGAGTTTGGCCTGACATCCGAGAGCGGCGCCCCGATGCCTGCGGCTAGGACTGCGACCGTGCGCAAGGCTGACCTGGACCAGGGCAAGGCTGCCATCGACTTCGGCACGATCGAATACACCGAACCTGGCACGTACGTCTACAAGGTCAGTGAAAAGCATGCCGGGACCACGATTGACGGCATCGCCTACAGCAAGAACGTCGCGGAGATCACCGTGACGGTAACGCCCGACAAGAAGGGCGAGCTGAGCGCTGGCGTGAAGGTGACCTCGGGCGAGACCGAGTTCAAGAACGTTTACGCCACGAATCCTGTTGAGTCCAGCGTCACCGACCAGATTACCGTGACCAAGTCTCTGACCGGGCGTGACCTTACGGCCGACGAGTTCAGCTTTGAGCTGCTCGAAATCATTGACAAGGAAGTTAAGCCTGTCGAGACCGTTGAGAACGCCGCCAACGGCAAGGTGACGTTCAGTGCCATCAAGTACACCGAGATCGGCCAGCACACCTACATGCTGCGCGAGGTCAAGGGCGACGCCGGCGGCATCACCTACGATGACGCGACCTACATCATCGTGACGACCATTGCCGATAACGGCAAGGGTCAGCTGGTTGCCACGCACGAGCTGAAGGGCGCCAAGGACGCCAAGAGCATCAAGTTCAAGAACGTCTACACCACGAATGCTGCCGAGGTATCACTTGTGGGCAAGAAGAACCTGCAGGTCGCCGACGGCTTGACCCCGGCTGACATTGCCGGCAAGTTCACCTTTACCGTGACCGGTGAAGATGGTGCACCCATGCCCGCGAACGCGAGCGTGACCAATCATGCCAAGGGCAAGGTCGACTTTGGCAAGATCACCTTTACGCTCGACGACCTTAACAAGGCTCTGGGCGAGAAGCCCGAGAAGCGCGAGCACACCTTTACCTACACCGTGACCGAGTCCGGCGAGGTCGCTGGCGTGACCAACGACGCCAAGCTGTCGCGCGAGGTTTCCTTCACCGTGACTGATGACGGCAAGGGCAATCTGAGCGTATCCCACAAGCCGGACGGCGATGTGGCATTTACGTTCACCAATACCTATAACGTGACGCCTGTCGAGACGAGCGTCACCGACCAGATTACCGCGAACAAGGTTCTGATCGGCCGCGACCTCAAGGAAGGCGAGTTCTCCTTCGAGCTCGTCGAGGGCAACAAGGTCGTTGCCACCGGCATCAACGACGCCGAGGGCAACATCACGATGAGCGCCGTGAAGTACACCGAGGCCGGCGAGCACACCTACACGCTGCGCGAGGTCAACGGCGGAACCATCAGCAAGGGCATCACGTACGGCGACGCCAAGTACACCATCGAGACCACCATTACCGACAAGGGCGATGGCACGCTCAAGGCTGAGCATGTCCTGAAGGACCTCACGGCTGCGACCTTCAAGAACACCTACAGCGTGACCCCGACCGATGCAGACCTCGACTTTGGCCTGAGCAAGGCTGTCGATGGTCGCGCTTGGACGGACTCCGACGAGTTCAGCTTTACCATTACCGCCGCCGAGGGCACCCCGCTGCCCGACCCCGCAACCGTGACCGTGAGCAAGAAGGACGCGAAGGACGGCATCGCCGCCATCAACTTCGGCAAGATCCGCTACACGGCTGCCGGAACCTACAAGTACGAGATCCGCGAGAACGCGGGCAATGCGGCAGGCATGACGTATGACGGACATGTCGCGACCGCCGAAGTGACCGTGACCGAGAACGGCGAGGGCGTCCTGACCGCCAACGTCACCAAGAAGGAAAGCGGACGTTTTACCAACACGTACCGCACTGAGCTCGATTACGCCGCGGCCGGCGGCCTCAAGCTCAGCAAGAGCCTCTCCGGACGTCCCATGACCGAGGGCCAGTTCACCTTTACCGTGAAGCCCGCCGACGAGGCTTCGGCCAATGCGCTCGGCCTGCTGCCCGGCGCCAACAACTTCCAGTCCCCTGCAACGGCAGAGGCGACGGTCGGTCTGATTGATATTCTGGCGGGCCATGAGGTCAAGTTTACGCAGGCTGACGCCGGCAAGACCTTCAAATATACCGTGGCCGAGAAGAACGACGGCAAGCCCGGTTACACCTACGACAACGCCGAGCGCACGGTGACGATCGTTATCGCCGATGACGGCGCCGGTACGCTTACCGCTACCACGACCGTTTCCGGCGGTCCCGAGGGTACGCATACGACGGTCCACAAGAGCGGTGAGAACAAGGTCGAGAGTGCCCTGGTCCCGTTCCACAACAGTTACAGCGCTACGACCAACACGCCTGGTGGCACCGCTGCTCAGGTCGTTGCCACCAAGACTCTGACCGGTCGCCCGATGGCCGACGGCGAGTTCTGGTTCGGCATCGCCTATCAGGGTGAGCTTGTGGCATACGAAAACCTCAAGCCCAATATCGGCGGGCACGTGAGCTTTGATACGCTGCACTACGACACTAAGATGCTTGCTAATCTTGAGGCTGCTGGGCTTGCTTATCGTACCGATAAGGACGGTAAGCTTGCCTGGACCATTAACTACACGGCCTACGAAGATTTATTCGGGCTGCCGAATGGCGTTTCCGCTACAACGTGGAGCTTTGGCTTTAAGGTTATCGTCGTCGACAACGGTGACGGTACCCTGACGGCAACGGTCGACTACGGCGGCGTCGAGCCCTTGTTCGAGAACGTCTACGGCGCCGAAGCCGTCGATGCCGCGCTCACCGGCATTAAGAAGCTCCAAGCTGCCGAGGGCCTGACCCCGGCTGACATCACGGGCAAGTTCACCTTTACCGTGACCGCCGACGAGTCTGGTGCCCCGATGCCCGAGCGCACGACCGCAACCAACGACGCGGCTGGCAACGTGGACTTTGGCAAGATCCACTTTACGCTCGAGGACCTCAACCGCGCTCTGGGCGTGACGGACGATGCGACCGATAAGGCCGAGGCAGACGAAGCTGACGAAGCCGAGGCCGACGAGGCAGAGGCCGACGAGGCAGAGGCTGAAGAGGCCGACACCGATGCCAACGCCGACGAGCCCAGCGACGAGCCCGAGCCCGCAGCCCCCACCGCTCCGCGCTCGCACACCTTTACTTACACGGTGACCGAGTCCGGTAGTGCCCCTGGCGTGACCAATGACACCAACGCCACGCGCAAGGTTTCCTACACCGTGTCTGACGACGGTGCCGGGCATCTGAGCGTCAAGCGCGAAGGCGACGACGGTGCTGCCTTCACGTTTACCAACACCTACGGCGTGGCACCTACCGATTCGTCCGTGACCGATCAGGTCAAGACGGTCAAGCGTCTGACCGGCCGCGATCTTGCAGCTGGCGAGTTCACGTTTGAGCTGCTCGAGGACGGTGTGGTTGTCGCTAGCGGTACCAACGACGTCAACGGTAACGTTACGCTGAGCCCGATCCGCTACGAGGCACCCGGCACGCACACGTACATGCTGCGCGAGGCTTGCCCCAACGCGCTCGGCCTGTACAAGGGCGTCACCTATGACGGCACGACCTACACCGTCGTGACCACCGTCTCCGACAACGGCGACGGCACGCTGACCGCGACGCACAAGCTCGAGGGAACCACCGAGTCGGCTGGCTTTACCAACAAGTATCACGCCATGCCTACGCAGGTTTCCATCGGCGCGGTCAAGGTGCTCGAGGGACGCGAGCTCAAGAAGGACGAGTTTAGCTTTAAGCTCGTTGGCGAGGACATCGAGTCCACCGTCACCAACGATGCCGACGGCAAGATCAACTTCGACAAGTTCGAGTACGACGAGCCTGGTACGTACGTCTACACCATCAGCGAGGTCAAGGGCGACGAGGCCGGTATGACCTACGACAAGTCCGTCTTTACCGCGACCGTCAACGTGGCCGATGACGGCGAGGGTAACCTCAAGGCGAATGTCGCCTTTGCCAAGGGCGATAAGAGCGTCGAGGGTATCGTGTTCAACAACACGTACAAGAAGCCCGAGACGCCCGTGCCGACGCCCGATCCCGGCACGCCCAAGACCGTGACGAACATCGTCAAGACGGTCAAGGGTTTCCTGCCCACCACAGGCGACCAGCAGGCTGCCGCTCTGCTTATGGCATTTGTCATCGCCATGGCCGGTGTCGGTGCCCTGGTCTGGGGTATCCGTAAGCGTTAGGCACGCTGGTAGCGCCCGGGGCCAAAAGGCCCCGGGCGGCCGGCGGGGAGCCAGAAATGTAGCCCCCACCCCACCCCCAGCCGCCACGGAGGCATCTCCCTCCTCCGTGGCGGCATTTTTGTGCGTGGGGGAGGTGGGTGCGCCACGAAATCGGCCCATCTACTACGTTTGGCCCCTTACCTCCAACCATGCCAAAAAACGCCAAAACATAACCGCAGGTAGAACGCCTGCGGTTATGCTCAAAACGAAGGTATGGTCAGGGGTGTCGAGTCAAACGTAGTAGATGGGCCGGTTTCGTGGCGCGCGGTTCCGGCTGATCCCTTGGGGGCGGAGGAAAACGGATCATTTTGGTCCCGTGAGGCTGGCGGAGGCACTCGTGCAGGGCCGCCCGAACAAAACTATGCCGGTTTACGGGGCTGAGTCACGAGTCCCCAACCATGCCGATACTCGTGAAAATAAAATCGCAGGTAGACGAGCCGTCATTTTGCAGAAAACGCGGGTATGGATGGGGGTCCTGAGTTTAGCCCCGTAAACCGGCATAGTTTTGAAATGGTATTAAATCGGTGGCAGCCATTTTGCTATGCCGGGGCGGTCAGTCGTTGGGCAACTACCCTCGCAGGTAGGCGATGGCGATCTGCGTGCGGTTGCGCAGGCCCATCTTTGCAAGGATCGAGCTGATGTGGTTGCGCACGGTGCCTTCGCCCATGTAGGCGGTGGCGGCGATCTCCTTGTTGTCGAGGCCGCGGGCGATGAGCTCGGCGACTTCGAACTCGCGGTCGGTTAGGCCGGCAAAGGCTGTGGGCCGGCGGGGCGCGTCGGCTTCGGTGCCCGCCCCATTAAAATCGATATCCTCGATCGCCTTGCCCTCGAGCACGCGTTTGCCATCCATGACCTGTGCCAACGCCGGCGGAATGGCGGCGACATCGGTCTTGATCAGGTAGCCGCGGGCGCCCAGTTTAAGCGCCGACACAATGTACTCGTCATCCGAGAATGTCGTCAGAAACACCACGCGCGCCGTGGGGTCGCGCTCAAGGATTTCGCGTGCCGCCGAAAGGCCGTCGCGTCCCGGCATCTGAATGTCGAGCAGCGCGATGTCGGGCGCGTGCTCGCTGTAGAGCGCGACCGCCTCGTCGCCATTGGCGCCGGTGCCCACCACTTCGATCTGCGGCTGGGCGCCCAGGATAATCTTGAGCGAATCGACCACTAAGCGGTCGTCGTCGACAACGATGAGCCTCATCGGTCCTCATCTCCTTGCTGTTTGGGAACGGTGGCAAACACGCGCCAGCCGCCGGCGCTGGCACGCGGGCCGGCGGTGAAGGTGCCGCCAAGCGCCTCGATGCGCTCGCGCATGGAGGCGAGCCCCATGCCCTCCGCAGCGCCGCGGCCGCTTGCTTGGACCCCGCCCGCGCCATCGTCGGTAACGACAAGCTGGTAAAACGACGGATGCTCCATGCACCGCACGGTAATGGTTTTGGCATGGGCGTGGCGCATGGCGTTGGAAAGCGCCTCGCGCAGCACCGCCGCAAAGCAGTTGGCGACATTTGCGGGCGCATGCTCGGCCAAAACTTCAAGCTCAATCTGCGGGCCGCCGTCCGAGCGCGCGCCTTCAACAATGCGTTCGAGCTGCACGGAAAGGTCGACGGCGTTGTCGTTGAGCGCGTGGACGCTGGTGCGCACAAGCTGGAGCGCCTCGTCAACCGTGCGTTTGACGTCGGCGAAATCGGCGGCAACCCTGGGCTCGTCGGCGTGGACCACGCGTAGGGCTTCGGCCTGCAGTGAGGCGCGCGTGAGCTGGTGCCCGACGTTATCGTGGATCTCGCGCGCGATGCGGGCGCGTTCGGCGAGCGTCGCGAGCTCGACTTCGTAGTCCTGGCGGTCGGCAAGGTCACGGTTGCGCGCTTCGAGCGCGAGGACTCGTTCTTGCAGCTCGTCGCGGGTACGGCGCATGCGCTGCTGTTCGCGCTCCAACTGGGCGGTACGTAGCGATAGCAAGGTGGCGGCAACCGAAAGGATAGCGGTCAGCAGGAGCGTTCGGGTGGTGAGCGCGCCGCCGCGAAGGTCCGCGGCAAGCGCGCAGACAAACACGGCGCCAATCGCCAGCGCGGGCCAGATGCGTTCACGGCGCACGCGTCGCGCGATGTCATAGAGGGCGAGAGGCGCAAACGGCACAAACGTCGGCACGAAGACAGCCGCGATGATGTAAGCGTAACTTGCGGCCTCGCTTGCACGGCGCGTGCGTTCATCCTGTGCCACCTCGGCCAGCGAGGTGGCAATAACGCCAAGGCAAAACGCCGCGACTAGGCGAGCGTCCACAGCAAGACCCATGGCGGCCGCAATACAGCACGCCAGCACGATCGATTTGTCGAAAAGCCTGTTCATACGGGTATTGTACGCGAAGCCGCGCGTGGTGGAGGGGCCGCCTGCGCAACTGTGACATTCCTCCCATGCGGCAAATCGGGGGCGTCGGCAGGCCACGCGGCCAAGCCTCGCACTCGTGACAAAGCTCACTGGTGCGCGCCGGCGGCTCCTGCGATGATGCAATCGTACCGGGCCGCAATCAACGGAAGGGCCGCCTCATGACAGACATCGTCCACGTCGAAAACCTCGTCAAGCGCTATGACGATCTTATCGCGCTCGACCACTTTAACCTGAGCATCGCCCCCGGCGAGATCTTTGGCCTGCTCGGCCCCAACGGCTCGGGCAAAACCACGTCCATCAACTGTATCCTGCAGCTGCTTGCCTACGATAAGGGCACCATCGAGTTGTTCGGCGAGCCCATGACGCCCGCCCGCTACGACCTCAAGCGCCGCATCGGTGTGGTGCCGCAGCAGGTGGCGGTGTTCGACGAGCTCACCGTGCGCGAGAATATCGACTATTTCTGCAGCCTTTACGTTAGCGACCGTAAGCGCCGCCGTGCGCTCGTGGACGAGGCGATCGACTTTGTCGGCCTGGGCGACTTTGCCAAGTTCCGCCCCGGCAAGCTCTCGGGCGGCCTGGCACGTCGCCTCAACATTGCCTGCGGCGTTGCGCACAAGCCCGAGCTCATCTTCTTTGACGAGCCCACGGTGGCAGTCGACCCGCAGAGTCGCAACGCCATCCTGGAGGGCATCTGCCGCTTGCGCGACGAGGGCGCTACGGTGGTGTATACCAGCCATTACATGGAGGAAGTCGAGCAGATTTGCAGCCGCATCATGATCATGGACGGCGGACGTGTGCTGGCGCAGGGCACCAATGACGAGCTCAAACGCATGATTCAGATGGGCGAGCGCGTGACGGTCGAGGTCGGCGCCGTCGAGCCCGCCACGGTCGAGCGGCTGCGTGCCCTCGAGCACGTGCTCAGCGTTGAGCTTTCCGGCGGCGAGCTCGTCTGCACCTGCGAAGCGAGCCCGCACAATCTGGTCGACATCCTCGACACGCTGCGCGCTGCCGACGTGGCACTCGGCCGCGTGTGGAGCGAGCCGCCGACCCTCAACGACGTGTTCCTCGAGATCACCGGCCGCGAGCTGCGCGACTAGGGGGCAGTCATGTTCAACACCATCATCACTACGGTCAAGACGCTGCTGCGCCGGCCGAGCACGTGGGTCTGGGGCGCTCTCTTTCCCATCGCACTTTCCACGATGTTCATGTTTATGTTTGCGAATCTGAGCTCCGACGGCACGGTCGACCCGGTACCGGTTGCCGTCATAGCGGACGAGGCCTGGGACGCCTCGACCTTTAAGGACGTGGCGACGTCGCTTGCCAAGGAGAGCGACAATCAGCTGCTCGAGATCCACGAGTGCGACGACGCAGCCGATGCGAACCGTGCGCTTAAGGCCGGCGAGGTCGCGGGCATCTATACGGTCGACGACGCAGGCGCACCCAAGCTCACACTGCTATCGAGCTACGACAGCTCGCGCGCATCATCGGTGCTCACCGATCGCAGCATCCTGGAGACGGTGGCAAGCTCGTATACACAAAATGCCGAGCTCATGTCCCAGATTGCCC
>ERZ1673749.2196-NODE-2196-length-10642-cov-3.423349_pt1 | contig 10642 bp, 8 predicted proteins | sample MGYA00580204_ERZ1673749 | MGnify/ENA primary metagenome ERZ1673749 (study PRJEB41218, sample SAMN15661745) | gut metagenome | host: Homo sapiens | place: Canada: London | collected 2015-08-20/2019-03-30 | study: EMG produced TPA metagenomics assembly of...
ATAAAGGCTGCTGGTGGATTTATTATTCAACTAATGCCTGATGCCACTGAAGAGCTAATTTCAAAACTTGAAGAAAATTTAAAGGGTCTTCCAAGTGTTACGTCTATTTTAGATGAATATCACGACGCAGAAAAATTAATTGAAATTCTCATGAAGGACATTGATTTTAAAATTCTTGAAAAGAGAGAAGTAAGCTACAAGTGCAACTGCTCTCGCGAAAAAGTTGAAGATGCAATTATTTCAGTTGGTCCAAGGGAAATTGAAGAAATCCTTAAAGAAGATAAGAAGGCTGAAGTTAGCTGTTACTTCTGCGACAAAGTCTATAATTTTGACGAAAAAGATCTAGAGAGAATGTTAAAAAAAGCAAAGGACATAAATAAAAATAGAAAAGTTATTATAGAGGATAATTTTTAAGAAAAGTAAAAATTTACAAAAAAAGATAGGTGGGAGCCTATCCTTTTTCATGCTTAAATATTTTTAAAAACTTTTTCCATTGGCTTTAATACTACAAGTACAATTACAGATGAAACTGCAATTTGAATTATGTTGCCTGGTATTGATGCCAGTGGTGTTACAAAGGATGAAAGTATAAAAACTTCTCCAATGTAATAAACCACAACCTTTACTAGGGCAACTAGAACAAAGGAAAGCAGCAAGTTTTTCAACTTTAAGTGCTTGTAATTAAATTTGTTAAGTATGTAACCCATGATGAGTGCTGATATTACTGTCATAGGAGACCACAAAACCCAGCCACTTGTAAGATCAAAGAGTCCCATGCCGAGAGCGCCTGCTGTCATGCCAACTCTTTTGTCAAAAAATATTGCAGCCAAGAAGAAGGGAACATTGCCAAGGTGGATGAGTCCTCCATTAGGTGCAAAGGGCAGCTGAATTTTTACAATCCATGTAAATACATAGACAAGGGCGATAAAAAGTGATGTGATAACTAAGTCTTTTACTTTAAAATTTTTCATGATTGCTCCTTTTTATTTTCTTAAATTTATAATAGCACTATTTATGTCACAAATAAAGTAAAAAAAGGTCGACAATGCGACCTTTTGTAAAAATATTTTAAATTATTTGAAAAGTTAAATGATAAAAGCACCATTATTATCGATTTCAAGAGGCAAGACCTTGTAATCGCCCTTTAATTTTTTCACTTTGTTTTTTATGAAGTCCTGAGATTTAATGTCACTGGAGTCTAATAAAACCATAAGAGTCGAGCCGGCACCACTTAGGTAGTGACCGAGGGCAGGGCTTTCGCCTAGGATTTTTTCTATTTGGTTAATCTCTGGTATGAGTTTAAACCTGTAAGGCTGGTGGATTTTATCTTCCAGGGCAACTTTTATATTTTCCTCGTCGCCAGAAATCAGTGACAAGATCAAAAGTGATAGGCGAGAGATGTTAAAGACTGCATCATCTCTAGTGTAAGTCTTAGGCAGTGATTGTCGAGCAAGCTTTGTGCTGAGTTTAAAGTCAGGGATTAGCGCCAAAAATTTTATCTTGTCAGAAACATTAAATTTTTCTACAAAAACTTGACCCTTATCACAAATTGCTGCTGTCCCTCCACCAAAAATTGCTGGTGAAACATTGTCGGGATGTCCTTCCATGTCTGTTGCAATTTTTAGAAATTCTTTTTTGTCTAAATCTTTTTTCATGACATCAAAGGCAGCCATTATGCCCATGATTACGCAGGCTGCAGAAGAGCCAAGTCCACGAGACATGGGTATGTCTGATGCCAGGTCAAATTCTACAGGGACAATTTTTTCGCCAAAGACCTCAAAGCTTTTGGCGTAGGCTTCATAAATCAAATTATTTTTTAAATTTTCTTCAAAAGTTTCCCTGTCTTCACTTATTTTAAATTCACAAGTGTTATATAAGTTTAGAGCAAGTCCAAGAGTGTCAAAGCCAGGTCCAAGGTTGGCAGATGTGGCAGGCACAGAAATTCTCTTGCCGCGACTGGCAAACTTTAGGACCTCTTCATCTATTAGGTCCTTATTTATTTTTGTTTGATGGACAATTTTTTTGTCCCTCAATTTTTTTATTTCAGAAGGAATTTTTACGCCAGAGATCTCATAAAGGGCGTCTATATTGTCAAATTCATCAAGTGATACTTTTTCGCCAAGGGCAGATAGGACTGATGAAGAAAACTTATAGGGACTGGCAGTGGAAAGGATCACTGTATTTTTTAAGGAAAGCTCATCTACTATGTGCTTTGCCACAGCTGTGTGGGGGTCGATTAAATAATTTTCTTCTTTAAAAGTCTTGGCAATAGTAACTTTTGTTTCATTTTCACTTGCGTAGCCATACAAAAATTCACTGAAGTCATTTTTAAATTCAAAAATGTGATTCTCAGCAAGCTCTTTCATTTTTTCTTTTACTACTTTATCAGATGACTTGTGGTAGATGAGCCTTTCCAAATTGCTTGAAACCAAAATGTCCATGGAAGGCGAAATAGTTTTTTTCAGCTCTCTATTGGCATCGTATCTTCCAGTTTTAAAGAAGTCTGTTAAAACATTATTTGAATTAGATGCAATGACTAGCTTTTCTATAGGAAGACCCATTTCTTTTGCGTAGTAGCCAGCCAAGATGTCGCCAAAATTTCCCGTTGGCACGCAGAAAGAAATTTTGTCGCCGCAGGAAATTTTTTCTGCCCTAACTAAGTCAGCATAGGCATAAAAATAATAGACAATTTGTGGCAAGAGCCTGCCAATATTTATTGAATTTGCAGAGGAAAGGTAAATATTTTTTTTCTTTAGTTGCTCTTTTATGTCGCCATCATTAAAAATTTTTTTCACAGCAGACTGGGCGTCGTCAAAATTTCCGTCAATGGAAATAACCTTTGAGTTCAGTGAGTCTGTGGAGTCCATTTGTCTTTTTTGAATGGCAGAAACTCCCTCTGTTGGATATAAAACTAAGATGTCTATATTTTCTGTGTTGTAAAATCCTTCCAGGGCAGCCTTTCCCGTGTCGCCAGAAGTTGCAGTTAAAATTAGCGTCTTGTCTTTTATGCCAAGAGATTTTTTGGCATAGGACAAAAGGTTGGGAAGAAGGCATAAGGCAAAGTCCTTAAAGGCAGCAGTCCTTCCATGATAAAGCTCTAGGTAAAAATCTTTTTTACAAGTTACCCTTGTAATTTCATCTTCAAAAGTCCCATAGGATTTTTCTATTAGCTTTAAAAGTTCATGGCTGTCAAAGTCAGTCAAGTATAGGGACAAAATTTTGTGGGCAAGGTCAGTGTATTTGAGATTTAAATTTTTACTTATGTCAAATTTTGGGAAGGATTCTGGCACAAAAAGTCCGCCATCATCAGATATGCCCTTTACAATTGCTTCCCTGGCTGATATTTTTAAGTTGGAATTTCTAGTTGATAAGAACTTCATATTTCCTCCTCTATTTCTGCAATGAAGATGCCTTCTAAGTCGCCTAGAGCATGAATTAATTCTTCAAGCCTAAGATTTTTTGTAATTAAATAGTGGTCTTCTCCCACAATTTTTTCTGATGAGATTAAATTTTTTAGGTCGTCAGAAACTTTTTGGCATCTCAAGTAATATTTTTTTTCTAAATTATTTTCCACTTGATAGGAATTTTCTGCCTGGTAAAAAGTTTTTATTTCTCTTTGGGCAAGGATCCTAAGAAGGTCACGGATGATTGCATCAGCTGTTTCAAGCTTTCCTGCGCCAGGTCCCTTTAATTCATAGGATTTAAAATTTTCACCGTGAACTTTTATGGCATTGGTTCCATCAAAGGTATTTGCAAAAAAATCATCTCTCAAAAATCTTGGCATGACAGAAATATTTATCTTGCCATCACTTAAAGAGGACTTGCCAAGAAGTCTTATGGAGTAGCCCAAATCTTTTGCAAAGTCAAAATCAGATTTTTTCACAGTATTTATTCCAAAACAGAAAATTTCATCTTCCCTAATTTTTGATCTGTAGGCTAGAGAGGAGAGGATCCTAATTTTTCTCATGGCATCAAGGCCCTCAACATCGGCAGATGGGTCAGCCTCTGCATAGCCAAGCTCTTGTGCCTCTTTTAAAACCTCATCATAATCAAGACCTTCTCTTTCCATGTTTGAGAGGATATAATTTGAAGTTCCATTTAAAATTCCAGAAATTTCATAGATGTCGTTAAAGAAAACTTCCTCCATGAGGGGATGAATTATGGCAATGGCACCGGCAACGGCTGCTTCATAGGCAAAATAAACTTTATTTTCACGAGCAAGGTCATTTAAGTCTTCAAAATATTTTGAGACCACAGCCTTGTTGGCAGTGACAATATTTTTGCCAGATTTCATGAGCTTTACAATTCTCCCATAAGTTTCCTCTAGGTTTGATGTGACATCAATAACTGTGTCTACAGGAGAATTTAAAATTTCGTCAAAATCATCTGTGAAAATTAAATTTTTGTCGTGAGGCTTTCTCTCTTTATTTTTATTTTTTATTAAAATTCTATCTATTTTTATGTCAAAATTATTTTTTAATAGTGATTTTCTCTTTTTATACAAAATTTCTTCGACGCCTGTTCCCACAGTGCCAAAGCCCATTATTGCAATTTTCAAATCAAACCTCCAGGAGTTTCTTTGCTATTTGCACAGCATTAGTTGCAGCGCCCTTTCTAATGTTGTCGGCACAGGACCAAAGGTTGATGCCATTTTCAACAGTGAAGTCTCTTCTAATTCTTCCAACATAAACTTCGTTTTTGTCGGCTGACATTAGTGGCATTGGGTAAATTTCATTGGCTGGATCGTCCTTTAAAATCACGCCAGGATAGTGGGCAATAATTTTTTTCACATCTTCAATTTCAAAGGGCTTTTCCACCTCAACATTTATAGAAATGCTGTGAGAATTTTTTACAGGAACACGCACAGTTGTAGCTGTCACAAGTAGGGAATCATCATGAAGAATTTTTTTAGTTTCGTTAATCATCTTCATCTCTTCCTTTGTGTAGCCATTGTTCAAGAAGACATCGATTTGTGGAATACAATTATTTACAATTGGATACTTGTAAGCAAGATTTGTTCCCTCTTCAAGGTCAGAAATTCCCTTAATGCCAGAGCCAGATACAGATTGATAAGTTGAATAGATAACTCTCTTAATCTTGTACTTGTCGTGAATTGGCTTAAGAGGAAGGACTGACTGAATAGTTGAGCAATTTGGATTGGCAATAATTCCCTTGTTCATTTTAATGTCCTCAGGGTTGATTTCTGGAACTACTAGGGGAACTTCTGGGTCCATCCTAAAGGCAGAGGAGTTGTCAACAACAGTTACGCCCGCCTTTGCAGCAAGAGGAGCAAACTTTTCGCTGACAGAACCGCCAGCAGAGAAGAGGGCAATTTTTATGTCCCTTCCATCAAAGGAGTCTTCCTTTAACTCCTCAACAGTGTAGTCCTTGCCGCAGTAATTAATAATTTTTCCTGCAGATTTTTTTGAGCTAAACAAGTACAAATTGTCAATGGGGAAATTTTCCTCGCTCAAAACCTTTAACATCATACTTCCAACAAGACCAGTTGCACCAACAACTGCCACATTAATTTTCTTCATCTTTTTCCTCCTTGTAAAACTCTCTGTAAATAGCTTCAATAGCCTTTTCAAAATCCTTAGTTTCAACGCCAATAATAATATTAATTTCGCTGGAACCTTGGCTTATCATCTTAATATTTACGCCAGCTCGGGCAAGAGCAGTAAAGGTTCTTGAAGACACGCCCTTTTCATTTATCATGCCGCGGCCAACAACTGCAATAAGGGAGATGTCACGCTCCCAACTGATACTGTCCACATTCAAATAGATTTTTAGCTCTTCCATGACCTTATTTAACTTTGGCGCAATTTGCGTATCAGAAACAATGACAGAGACAGAATCAATGCTTGATGGCATGTGCTCAATGGAAAGATCGTTAGATTCAAAGACAGTGGTTAGCTTCCTGAAAAAGTCCTTTTCAGTGTTCATATTTATCTTTTCAAGATTAATAACAGTAAAATCTTTTTTGCCAGATATGCCCGTCACAATATTTTTATTTTTATAAGCACACTTAGATACAATTAAAGTCCCTTCTTCCTTAGGTGCGTTAGTGTTTTTTATATTAATTGGAATATTTTTGTCGCGAAGAGGGAAGATTGCCTCCTCGTGAAGGACCTTTGCGCCCATATAGGAAAGCTCGCGAAGTTCCTTATAAGTAATAGTGCCAATGGGAGTGGAGTCCCTTACGATTTTTGGGTCGGCAACTAAAAAGCCGCTGACGTCAGTAAAATTTTCATACATTTCTGCATCTAGAGCAGAGGCAATGACAGAGCCAGTGACATCAGAACCACCGCGAGAAAAAGTGTGGACCTTGCCAAACTCATCTAAGCCATAAAAACCAGGCACAACAGCCCTGTCGTGCTTAGTCAAAATATTTCTAATATTTTGGCAGGACTTGTCTAGATCTAAAGTCCCTTCATTAAAAACAATTAAGTCCCTTGCATCAACAAAATCATAGCCAATATAATTAGCAAGGACCTGTGCGCTGATAAATTCGCCACGACTGATGACGAAGTCGTAGCTTGCACCCTTAGTAATTTCATTTTTCACATCAGCTAGAATTTTTTTGATGTCAATATCCAAAACAAGATCATCAACAATATTAATAAAAACATTCTCAATGATCTTGTAAACTTCGTTAAAATTCAAATCGTGCGCACTTAGCTCGTGACACATTGCTAGAAGGTCAGTAACCTTGTGATTGTTGCTTATGCCTTTGCCGGGCGCAGACACAACGACATAGGATCTGTCAGGGTCCTCCATAATAATTTCCTTAACCTTTTTCAGTTGAACAGCATCGGCAAGAGAACTGCCACCAAATTTTGCAACTTTCATCTTTTTCTCCTTTTTTCAAATAAAATAAGTAAGCAAAAAACTATGTTTAAAAAATTCATGTTTAGTACAAAAAAACAGAAAAAATTAAAAAGTAATTTTTACGATTATACAATTATTTAGTCCGATTGTCAATGAAAGAAGAGGCAATTAAGTTTATTACAAAGGAAACAAAAAAAGAAAAGAAACAGGCTAACAAAAATAAAAATAGGGTAAAAATTTAATATAAAGGCTAGGGATTTTAAGGAGGTAGAAAATGAAAAGCAGTGGTTTATTTTTTGAGAAAAGAGAAGACGGCTCCTTCCTAATAGGTTATGAAGATTACGATGTAGAACTCTTTGGCGGTGATGACATTGAGGTTACCTATTATTTAGATAAAGATAATTACAAAATACTTAAAGAAAGATTAGGTTTAAAGGGAGAAATGGACACAGAAATAAAATTAAAAAGATCCTTCGGCTTAAAATTTAGCTCTCTAAATTTTTGTGAATTTTGCCAGGAAAATAAAATAGAATACAAAAAGAATATACTCATTTTATAAAATTGGAATTTAATGACAATTAAAAAATAATATTCTATATAGTCAATACAAAATAAAAACCGCAGATAAAACTGCGGTAAACTTTTTTTAAAGTTACAATTCTTCAATTCCTATATTTTTTAAATATTCATATGTCCCGTCGTAAAAAACTTTAGCTCTTGTAGCATCAGAATCAGATCCTTTAGGAATAAATATGATCATTCCTTGCCTTGATCTAGTCAACAAAACTCTGTAGGAATTTTTCAAATAAAGCCTGTCATCTGGTTTATTTATATTATTCCACTTACTACCTCGAAATTTTTTGTATTCCCATTTTCCGCTTATCATTCTTAGGTCTGCATCCCAAGCAACAATTGAATAGTCTAACTCAAGGCCTTGAACATCAAATTCTGTGATGACATCTTCCAATGCATAACAAGATCTAACGTCCTCCTTATCATTTAAAAACCAATTGGCGACATTCACTTTATTTTTTACAAAAATACCTTCGGCTTTTAGTCTTAGTCCTCCACTAGTAGCAAGAAGTCCATATTTTTCAGAACCTTTAGATTTATCCTTAACCCATTTTTTAGCTGTGTCTAAATTTCTGGTTAATTTAATTGGATAATTTTCTTTTATGCTAGAATAAAGTTTTTTAGACTTTATTAAGTCATTGTCTAAAAGAGCCTTTATAAGCCCTGAAACATGGGGAGATCTGAAAGATCTTAAAGAAACAGAAAGATGCAAGTCCGGAACATACTTAAGATTCAAATCCTTAATCAAATCTTTCCATGTGTTATCAATTAAATACTCATCTTTGAGATTATTAGACACGTAAACGTCCCAGTAATTAAATCTTTCTCTCAAGGCTTTGAACCATTCAGGTAAACCAGCTTCACCGTCATTAATTTCTTGACCACCACCAATTAGACAAATAACGACAGCCCAATCCCTATGGCGATCCAAGGTGCTTATTAAAAATTCAGGTTCACTGTAATTAAAATCAGCAATACCCTTTTTATTTTTCATAAAGTCTGCTATCTTTTCAGAGTTCCAAGATCTTTGTGCTTCATCGTATATGACAACGTGCTCAGGAGGAATATTGTTATTATTTATATAGGAATCACGGTATTTATGAATTATTTGTATAAAGGCATTAGTCTTGCGTTTCACTTCAGATTTATTTACTTTTTCATCGAGATCTTTCATCTTTTTTAATTTATCTCTTACTAAAGCTTCTTGCAAAACTTCAACTAAGGGAAAATTCCCAGATAAGAAAACAGCATGATCTTCTTTAATCAGATCTGATTTCTGGATTCCAAGGTTAAGTCCCACTAAAGTTTTGCCGGCACCAGGTACGCCTGTTACAAAGCAAATTGACTTTCTATGATTTTGTTTACTAAAGCTAATAATTTCATTTAGTGCATTAGTTGTTAAAGTAAGATTTTTTGCTCCTGCATCATTTCGTGCAATGTCCATGACACTATGGTTAGTATAAAGAGCCTGGGCAGCTTCAATAATTGTGGGCGTAGGGAAATATTCACTGGAGATCCAGTCGTCATAAGAAAAAGACTTTTCATTAAAGTTGGAAACTATATTTGTGATTAAATTTCCAATGCCAAACTCATTGCATTTTAGAGGTGCCATAACCTTATTATCAATAACTATAGAATTATTAAAATGTGGAGCTTCAGTTGCAATTAAAATAGGCACTATTAACTTATCGCCACTTTCTTTATGAAAATTTTTTAAATCGAGGGCATAATCAAAAACCTGGTCATAATCAGAACTGTAGTAGCAATTATTACCACATTTAAATTCTAGAAGAAAAATAATATTCTTATACAAAATAACATTATCTATTCTCTTTCCCATGCGGGGGATCACATATTCAAATAAGATGCGACTATCTTCATCAATTAAGTTTTTTAATTCTCTCTTTAAGATTTCTATTTCTTTTATCCAAGTATTTTTTTGTTGAATTTTCGTTTCAAAAGAATAATTATTTTTGTTAATTTCCCCCAAAATCTTATCATTATCACTTTTTAAAAAATTAGAAACACTTGACTGGTAAAAAGCCCTTAAACTATTCATATCGACTCCTAAAAGAATTTATTTTTAAATTATATTTAAATCTTATTTAAAATATTATATCTGAAAACTTATTAAAGGTTAAAATTTTAAATTCAAACATATTAAAGTACATCAGAATTGATATACCTGAAATTAAAAATGGCATTTTCATCCAACCACAATCCAATTTCCATCACGTTTTGATCCAATTCTTTCTATCATTTTCTTTTCTTGCAAAGATTTAAATGCTCTTTCTATAGTTCTCTTTGTTACGCCTATTTTTTCCGAAAGTTCAATTGATGTTAAGTTTGGATTTTCTATCAAAAGTTCTATCACTCTCTTTTCAGTCTTGTTCAAACCGACATTCAAACCGACATTCAAACCGACATTTTTATTGTCTATTTGAGCAATTACTTCTTGCTCAAAAGGAATAGTGCATCTAATATAGTTGCTTTCAATTTCAAAAACGTCCTTCCCATATTTTTCTACAATGGTTGGAATTCCATGTCCGGTGTGTTCAGTTAGTCCCATATTTAGAAATATCCTCATCAATGTTGCGTTTCTCGGCTTACTTATTCCATCAAAAAATTGCTCTTTTGTCATTCCACTTGGAAGTCCGCCATGTGATAATATATCGAGTCTATCATTAAACATTGAAATCTGTGGTTCAGTGATTGTCCAATCGTTATGAACTAAAGCATTTAAAATTGCTTCATTTACACAGTCAAAATCAAATAAATAGGTGTCTTTTCTTGGTCTTACTGTCGTATCAGAAATACATATATTTTCAGCCTGCAATCTGTTTTTTATTTTTTCATAAGTAGTTAATATGCATCCATAACCATAGTCGCTTCTTTCAGATATAGAAGCTTTATTTGTTCCTTGAAATTTCACAAAAATAAATGGAATATTATTTTTATCGGATAATAGTTCTGCTAATAAATTATATTCTCCGGCTTCATTCCTTAAATTTAAATTTGTTTCAAAAGATTTATCTTCCAAATGATAATTTTTTTCTGAGTAATATATCTTAAGTTCCCTAAACGATAAATTTGATGAATTTGATTTTTTCTTAAGCATGTATTCATTATCTATAAATTTTTTCTCATATCGAATTTTTATCTGCTCTGGCGTCATCTCTTTACAGGTTGTTCCGATTCGTATTGTGCATCCAGTAGAGGAGAATCCATATTTCTTTTG
>ERZ1673749.2205-NODE-2205-length-10588-cov-5.245229_pt1 | contig 10588 bp, 7 predicted proteins | sample MGYA00580204_ERZ1673749 | MGnify/ENA primary metagenome ERZ1673749 (study PRJEB41218, sample SAMN15661745) | gut metagenome | host: Homo sapiens | place: Canada: London | collected 2015-08-20/2019-03-30 | study: EMG produced TPA metagenomics assembly of...
CAAAGCGGAAAGAAAACGCTCATAGTCGGCAGACTGGGCAGGTCGTGTGTCCCAGCCGGCCTGTTCGACAATGTGCGCCCCTGTCGGCTTCTCCGGACCGACGATGTAAAGCACATGCTCATGTGGGTGTTTATCTACCCGCCAAAGCACTCGTGCTTCCGTCTGGGAGATGTCGGGCGGAAAAGCCGAACGGACTGCAGCGTGCATTGCCTGGGGATCGGTCAGGAGTTTTACGCCTTGCCTGCGCGCCGGGTTGAGGGAGATACGAGTCAACGTTGTCATGCGCGAACCACCGCCTCGAAGAACTCGTCCGTACCGTTAGACACTTCGACGCCCTGCGGGTTGTCAAGCACAACATCGTGGCAGCGAACAACATCACGCCACCCGTAGCGCCTGTGCTTGGGGTCAAAGGAAAGTGGGACGTCCTGCCGCGGAATTGCACCAGGTTCAGTACCGTCGGCGTCGCGGTACAGCGCGAGCGACACCTCTTTCGGTGCCTGCTGCTTGTGAATACCGGTGGCGTACCAGGTTGTGTGAGTCCGAAGTGCGGTTTCAGCGTCGGAGTCCTCAATACCGATGACCAACCCTGGATGCACAGGACACGAGCGGCGCCCCATAAACAACGGGTAAGCAGGCTTGCGGAGCGCCTCAGCCATGCTCTCCAGGAGCGCGCGGTCTTCGTGCTCCACAGCGGCTACAAACGCTGCGTCCGAGAGGAAGTAGCGGGTGACCAGTTGTGCTGTGTCTTGCGGGCGGGTCTGCCAGGGCTGTGCAGTCTGATAGTCGCGCAGCAAGCTGCCGGATTGATCAATGCGGACCGCCAGGCGCAGCTTGGCAAGGTCCTCGATGTCATCGGTGCGACGACGCCCTTGAGCAGCCGCGATCAGTCCGACGATCCCCGACTTCGTTGGGGTGGTCGCCGTCGCTCGCGTCTTGTACCTGCTTTCATCGCCCCAGGACTGCATCGGTCCTTTGAGGAGGAGGAGTAAGGAGTGCGTCATTACTGGTCACCTACGACGCGATCGAGAACTTCGTTGATGTTTTTCGTCAGGTCTTGCAGCGTGGTCTTCTCTGCGATTTCGGTGAACGAGTCGGCCGTCTCCCCGATTCCCATGACGTACGCCGCGAGCGGCTTGAATCCGTAAACGGACTCCACATCACGTGCTTCCTGGGCGAGACGGTCCGCTGCTACCTTGCGACGAGATGCACCCTGGTCTGCCTCAACCGGAACCTCGAATGCGTTGACCAGGGAGACAGGTCGGGTGTCGCGGACGGCCACGTACACGAGTTCCGGAAGGGTTTGGTTGGCGAAAGTGTTGATCTTGCCGGTTGGCATGGAGCTCACGAATGCTTCAATGAAGTGCTCGACGGCGAGGCGAGCAGCATCAACGGAGTTCAAGTTCTTGCGGAGACCTTCGAAGTTGATCGTGGCGTAGCGGTACATTGTCGACGACATCATCTGGACTGTGCCGATCATGCCCGCGCCAGTTTCTTCGCCTTCCTCGGCAAGATCGTCCACTGCAGTGAAATAGTCGAAGTCCGGGGTCGAACCGTGGATACCGATGGCGTGCGCGACCTGAACAGAGGCATCCACGTTGTAGGCAGCATCATCGGCGACCATACGACCGAACATTGCCATATCCACCGAATGATCAGTGTCGAGGATTGCCTTCGCCTCGGCCTTGGATGGTTTTTCACCGTCCCGTGCGAGCAGTTCTTCTACCGCGCGATCGATCTGCTGCTGGCTGAGGAACAACAGGTAGCCAGTGTGTGGGTACGGGCTGGGCTTGTCTTCCGAATCGTCGTTCTTCTTCGGCTTTTCTACGGCGGTCTTGATGCCAGCAGCTTTGAACAGATCCTCTACGCGCTTGATTGCTTCGTCCTGCTCGACACCTGCGTCGATGAGGCGCAGAGCGATCTTTTCGGGGAGGCGCTTGGAGCGATCGCCAATCTGTGCAGCATCAAAGTTGTCTTCAAAGTAGCGGCGGATGGCGCGCTTCCAGGATTGCGACGACACGCGCTGACGTGGGACACCGCCGAAGACTGCGGACTTCGGTGCACCGGTGTCATCTCGGTTGATCAGGGACGGCGGAACGGTCTGCAGTGCGTGAATATCAATGACGATGGACATGATGAACCTTTCTGTGAGTGTGTCTAGGAGGTGGCGAAGGGGGAAGTGATGTCTGGTTCGGCTTTTGCAGCGCGCTGTGCCTTGGGGCGAAGCGTTCCGACTGCATAGTCCCTACCCCAGCGGAGCAGGACACCGTCGCGACGCGATGGGTACTGAAGCGACCGCAGGTCTCGGGCGAAACTGCCGTAGTCGAATGCGAGCTCCTTGCTTCGCAGCAGCGTCACAAGCGATCGCAAGTGCAGCACGCGTGATGCTTCGTCGCGTGCGGATTGCATTGCATCAAACCGGGGTTTGATCGAGTTGGATTCGCTGAGCGTTTGCAGGCGGCCACATGCGCTTGCGAATGAGCATTCCGTTGTGTGCACTGGTTTCGTTGCGCTTTGCATGTGCTGGGCGAACAAGGTGAGTGCGTTGTATGCCGCGAGTTCCGATGGGGAGGGAGTATCGCCGCGACCGAGCTCGTCGTCGCTGAGGGGCGGCTCGAGCAGCATCAGCACCCTTTGCAGTGCCAACGGGTCGGCGTCGAAACTGCGTGCCGCGCTTTGGCGGAGTTCTGCAAGAACGCGTCGTGCGTCTGCACCAGCTGCGGTCTCGGCTCGGTCCAGATAGTTTCGCTGGAGGTATGAAGCGGTGCTGCCAATACTGATGTGAAGTGTGGGTTTTGTCATGCTGATTCTCCTTGTGCCGCGGGAGTTTGAGTGTTTTGGTCCCGTTCCGTCGGCTTGGGTCGTTTGATCAGAGGCAGGTCCTTGCTCAGGCGGAAACGTAACTGCCGGTATAGAGAACCAGCATTGACAATTCGCCCGGAGTCGTCGTCTTGCGCATCGACGACTCGACCAACGAGTGCCCGCTGTCCTGCACCGCGAATGGCTTCGTCCGCAATGTGGAGTACTTGCTGTTCAATTTCGACCTGCCAACTAGTCGCTTCCGTACCCATTTGCGACAGATCCAGATTTCGCAGCCAGGACAGGAACTTCGGCTCGAGGACGGTGTACAGGCGGTCTGCCTCGTCGGCATCGAACACGTATTCTCCACCTGCTGCGACCTTGAGTTGGCCAGCAAACCACCCAAGTGAGATCGCGGCGTTCTTTGTTGCTTCGGCTGCGTCACGCACGTATTGGCGGTGGGCGGCGGACAACGAGTCGTCCTGCAACAGTTGTAGCGGGAGTCCCATGTTTGCGCTGACGATCGTGCCCACGGTTGAGCTCTGTGGCCCGTACTCCATGGAAACGATGTGGAGGTCAGCGACCTCCTTGGTCCCCTGGTTGTCCGCGATATTAGAGAGGTTCACCAAGTTTGAAGGCCGTTTGGGTGCGAGATTCTTCTCGCCGAAACCGGGATCAGAACCTGTGGCGATCAGCGCGTCCAGGGAGCGCCACATGGTGCGCATCGTGTCATATGGGCGCGGATAGTAGGCCGGATTCCCCTTCTTCGATTGGTTGGGGCTGTACCGGTAGGGAGTCATCGGGTCGCCGTAGACATTCTTGCCCGCATCCGGTATCTGATCGCCGTTGCTGACCAAAACGTTGACAACCGAATCGCCTTCCGTAAACAGACGGATTCGCCGCGATTGCCACGTGGCAAGGTCCGCAGGTCCACGTGGGGAAGGTGGGTCAGGCTTTGCAATCTTTCCAGCGCGGTCGTTGCGTTGGCTCGGAGTATCCGGTTCCCGCTCCCACACGGGGTGATCGTCGGCGTTGCCGAGATAGATAGCTTCCGGAGTCGAGTTCAACAGCAGCGTTTCCAGCAACGTGGTGCCCCGAATGATGGTGCCTCCTGTCATGCCGGACCAGCCGGTCCCGATTGGGTAGCCTCGACCCCCCTTCACTCGAGGATCTCCCTCCGCGCCGGATTTGATGCCCGAGTAGTCGTACGCCTGGGCGTGAACGAGCCACCGCGCGGCTTCCGCAAACGAGAGTTTCGATCGCCCCTCATGGGTGCGCATGGTGAAGTAGTCATGCTCGGCATCGGGGACAATGCGAGAGACGTCCGCCTTTGTCCCCTTCTTCGTGTGAAGGCCTGCCACCTGCATAAATGGCGTTTCCTCATGCAGCAGGTCAAAGCGCGACTCGTACTGTGTCAGGTATTCCAAGACGGTCTCGTCGCGCCCTTGGTCAAGCAGGGCTTGTCGCGTATCGACGAACCAATCCTCCCACCGGAAATCCCGACGCCCAGCCTTGGTGCTGAGCTGCTTGGTTACGGACTGGTGGTGGGCTCGCCAGAAGATCGCGAGTAACAGGCGAAGAACGGCGTAGTCCTGGGTCGGTGAATCCCCAAGGACCGCGACGGGTGTTGCACTGCCGTCGAAGATTTCCCGGATGCTCAACGTTGCGGGGCCATCGTTGGTTGTACAAATGATCCACGGTTCATCCAGCAAGTCAAACGATGGCGAGGTTTGTGGATGTTGGCTCATTTCTTCAACCTCCTTCGCTTTCTTCGTGTTGGTGTGTGGTGTGGTTTGGTTCTCATTTAACTTCGACCTCCGACATCAGGGCCGCCTGTATCGAACAGGGTTTCTATCCCGAGTTCGGGTGAGTATCTGACTCTGAATCTGCCCAAGACAGCCTCGCCGTTTGTGTCTAGTGAGAGGGCGAGTTGGCCTTTTAGCAGGTAATGGTTAGTCCACTCCATAGGGGTGGAACGCTCGAGTGCATCGACAACGGCTTCAAAATCAGTATCGAATCGTGTCATCCTGAGTGGCAGGCGAACCGTGCTTGACGCGAGTTGGAATGCCTGGTTGTAGTTCAGCGGCGTTTCGCTGACGATCTGATCTTCCCGGTCAAATGGGGTGTAGAAATCGCCTGCCCGTTGTATCGGAATGACTTCCACCGTCGGCTCAGCGTCGCGGACCTGAGCAGCGCCTTTCTCCTCATCACCAAGTTGAATCGTTGCCTTGGTGAGATCACCGAAAAGGTCGTACAGCCTATTCGTGTCAAGTGGCGAATCAATCCGGAAAGACTTCGAACGCTGATGGGCACGATCGATGCGCTGTTCGCTTTGCGACGACGCCTCCGCCCACACTTCCTCCCACCCTTCAGGGACCTCGTGATCGTCGCTGTATGTCGATTGAACGAGCGTGGCGACGTCGTCAGGTCGCTTAAATTCGGTCGGCAACTGCAGCAGGGTCTTCAGCAAAATGAGGGGATCGTAGACCGCGTTTGCCCCCGAGTTGATTATCGGTGCTGGCTCCCGACTTTCGATCGCTCGGATGAAGACCTGTGGTTTACGCAGTTGCTCCGGACGATCCGATTCCGGGCGTCCGTGCCGGTGGAGACGCCCGATGCGTTGGATGATCAGGTCCATCGGGGCGAGATCGGTGACAAGGACATCGGCGTCGATGTCCAGACTTTGCTCGGCAACCTGCGTTGCAACAACAATCCTTCGCCAGGGCCTGCCGTCGCCGCGGCGGCTTTTCGGCCCGAGCTCCTCGCGCATCCGGTCTTCCTTCTCCGAGCGCTGCCACGCCATAAAGCCTGCATGGTGGAGTTCAACCTCGCCGGGGCAAGCCGCGTTAAGTGCGCCATATGCCTCTTGGGCGCGGGCGATGGTGTTGCAGATGATGAGGGCGACGCCGCCGTCGACAAGCAAAGGCTCGAGGAGTTCTTCCAGGGCGGTGATGGTGTCGTCGATAATTGCGATGCGCGCTTCGAGGTTCGTCGGGCTCTGCTCGGGCGTGATGTAGCGCAGGGAGTTTTCACTGGCCACAGTGATGAGCGGGTACGCGTCTGAGTGCTCTTCGACGGGATTGCCGGTGTAGGCCTCGATGAGTTTCTCGCGCTCTGTGGAGGGCAGCGTTGCCGACATCATGATGACCGTCGCGCCGTAGTGCGCGAGCCACTCCAACGTGGTGGCGAGGTAGTCCGATGTATACGACCCGTAAGAGTGAATCTCATCGAAAATGATGATCTTGCCGGCGAGTGCCGCGTGACGGAGCATCGAATACCGCTGTCGCAGCGCAAGCATAAGCACCTGGTCGACGGTGCCAACCACGATGTTTGAAAGAAGCCCGCGGCGGCGCCCACTCATCCAGGAACTGGCAACGACGTCGCCGTGGGCAGCGGGGTCGGTGGCATCCTCGTTGACATCCCTAAACCGCAGCTCACGATAGGGTTTGGAGAGCTGATTTTTGGAGTGGGCGAGGTAAAGCGACGACACTGTGCCTGTGTCGGTCGTGTTGCGGGCCCAGTTCATGGTGCGCTCCAGAAGGCCGTTCGCTGTGGCCATCGTTGGGGCGGCGAAGTAGATGCCTTGGGCCCCGTTTGAGGTGGCGATGATCTGCGCGGCTGCCAGCGCGGCCTCGGTCTTGCCCACACCCGTCTCCGCCTCCAGGATGATCAAAGTCGGCTCGGTGCATGTTTTTGCCACGTCGGCCATGGCCTGTTGGATCGGTCTTGCCTGGAATGTCAACGGCCAGCCGAATGAGTCTCGGAACAGGGCGTGGGTGTCGTCGCTAAGTTGAGCGGGGCTCCATGGCACGGTGAGGTCGATGGCGCGCATACCGTTCTCCACTCGTTGAGTTTGGGTACCGGAGACAACCATCGGGAACGCATCGGGGTTCGACGCGATCCAATCCGCCATCACAATCAGCCCGGCGAGGATCTGCGCTTCCGCCGCGAAGAGGTTGCGCCGCGACTTCAGGGACTCCAGCACATCGTGAACGCCGACGGTTTCTGTCATTGCGTCGATGAGTTCGTTGTGAACCGCACGCCACTCTGCCGGATATTCGGAAAGCACGGTGCCAATGGCGTCGCGCTCTGGGCCTGAAGGCACCCCGTGGTGAGCATCTACTGTCGACGACACCCAGTTAGCCTGACGGCGCGAAAACCCCTTCTCCTCCAACCAGCTCCGGAGGATCAGACCCGAACTAACGCTATGTGGCATCGATTTTCTGCTCATTTCAAGCTCGCTCATAGTGATGGGGAGCCCCGCATCGGCGACGCGCGAAAGAAGGTGCCTGAACTCGGGTTTCACATCGAGCTGACCCTGGAAGATGAGGGTCGCCTTACCTAAGTCGTGATTTCCAGCGAGCCATATGTAAAGGAGTCGAACTTCCTTAACGGACAGGTTTAGGTTCTGTGCAAGATTTTCTTTGAGGGAGTCCGAAACCCAGCTGTCGTAAACCGCAGCAGCGGCGCAGGCGGAGTCGATTAGATGCTGGGCCAAGCTGAGGTGACCGGTTTCATCGCCAGATTTCGCCCACAGCGACCGGGCTTGTGGGCTTAAATTTTGAACAAAAGAGTCGATGGTGGTTGGAGTCTGGTCTTGGCGGCCAGGTTGGTTCGTTGAATGTGGCATGAGAACTCCGGTCGAATAACTGTTGAAAATAAGAGTAGCAGAAAAGTGACCTCCAAGCCTCAATCTTACTAGTTCACATACAAGGCTCTCAGGGATTTGGCGTGTGCAGTATGATCTCCAAACTGACCCTGCAGAGCAGGGATGAGCCGTAGTAAGAAGGCGGCTTTACAGCTCCCCGCAGACGCGGGGTATCTTCAGAATCGCGCGACGGAGTTGTCTCCAAATGCCCTTCGGCCTATGCAACATCGCTGGTCGCCAAGTGTCTGCCCCGCACACGCGGGGATGAGCCCAAGAGTACAAAACAGGCACTCAACGCCAGCCGGTCTGCCCCGCACACGCGGGGATGAGCCCCGACCCGGCAGGACGCGCAGTGAACATCGACTGTCTGCCCCGCACACGCGGGGATGAGCCGAAACGCCCGCGCAGATTGAGCACGGGTGGGATGTCTGCCCCGCACACGCGGGGATGAGCCCGGGGTGCCTTTTTTGTGGCGCTTGCCCTGCGGGTCTGCCCCGCACACGCGGGGATGAGCCCGGTGCCGACGAGCAGGTTGTGGCGCATGTGGCGGTCTGCCCCGCACACGCGGGGATGAGCCCGGGGAGCCGGACGCGTCCACGCCGGTAAAGCCGTCTGCCCCGCACACGCGGGGATGAGCCCGAACAGGTCGATGACCCCTTCGGAATGTAGACGTCTGCCCCGCACACGCGGGGATGAGCCCTCGTAGTTGGCGGTTGCGCGGTCGTACAGGTTGTCTGCCCCGCACACGCGGGGATGAGCCCGAGCACACCCTGTCCATCTCGGCACTCGGGGAGTCTGCCCCGCACACGCGGGGATGAGCCCTTGATCTGTTTGCAGCGGTGGATGATCCAGGCGTCTGCCCCGCACACGCGGGGATGAGCCGTCCACATCCTCCCGCTCGACGAATCCGCTGTGGTCTGCCCCGCACACGCGGGGATGAGCCCGATGGAAGAGCTGGACGCTGCCGCCGAGCACAGTCTGCCCCGCACACGCGGGGATGAGCCCAACCACGCCACGCACATCGGGAAGAACGCCCAGTCTGCCCCGCACACGCGGGGATGAGCCCGCTGCACCCACCCACTGACACGCCCCCAGGACGTCTGCCCCGCACACGCGGGGATGAGCCCCGTCCATCTAGTGGCGCGAAGGAATGGCGACCAGTCTGCCCCGCACACGCGGGGATGAGCCCGAGTCCGGCTTGTACGACGTCATCTTGGATAGGTCTGCCCCGCACACGCGGGGATGAGCCCACCGACCCGGAACCACCGTTCTAACAAAGCGAGTCTGCCCCGCACACGCGGGGATGAGCCCACTTCCCCATTGAAAGAACCGTAAGTGCGTCCGTCTGCCCCGCACACGCGGGGATGAGCCCCGCCCCAGCACAGGCGCGAAGGAATGGCAACCGTCTGCCCCGCACACGCGGGGATGAGCCCCACCCACCAAGCGCCGGAAGAATTCTAGGAAGGTCTGCCCCGCACACGCGGGGATGAGCCGTCCCCACCGCTGTAGGCCCGCAGCCGTAGCACGTCTGCCCCGCACACGCGGGGATGAGCCCGCGCAACGCCTCGTCATCGACGGCAAAACCCAGGTCTGCCCCGCACACGCGGGGATGAGCCCCGCAAGGGCGCGCCCCGCGACACCTACCGCGCGTCTGCCCCGCACACGCGGGGATGAGCCGACCGGCTACCGCTGTTCTACACAGCCGAAACGGTCTGCCCCGCACACGCGGGGATGAGCCCTGCGTGTTCGTCAGCTGCGCGTGAGGTTTCCCAGTCTGCCCCGCACACGCGGGGATGAGCCCTACTGATAAGACGGAGGTTACTGTGACCGCTGGTCTGCCCCGCACACGCGGGGATGAGCCCCGGACGAGCCGGAGAACGTCACCCCCGCCCCCGTCTGCCCCGCACACGCGGGGATGAGCCCCCGCGACGAATTGGCCCGCATTTTCCACCCCGGTCTGCCCCGCACACGCGGGGATGAGCCGTCGACGTGGTGGCACAACGCCCTCGACGAGGCGTCTGCCCCGCACACGCGGGGATGAGCCCCCCTCCGTTGTTCACGGCCCCCGGGTTCGAGCGTCTGCCCCGCACACGCGGGGATGAGCCCCTGGACATCTTTCGGATAACAGCTTTTGAGGCGTCTGCCCCGCACACGCGGGGATGAGCCCTGTTCGCGTAGTAGGCGTCGGTGACGTTGCTCGTCTGCCCCGCACACGCGGGGATGAGCCCAGGTCAGGGCGGTCCTTCACCCACCCACGGATGTCTGCCCCGCACACGCGGGGATGAGCCGAGGGCGCGACCCTACTCGGAACGAGCATTGAAGTCTGCCCCGCACACGCGGGGATGAGCCCGAATTCCTGGTAGTCGTGCTCGAAGCCCGCTCGTCTGCCCCGCACACGCGGGGATGAGCCCGTCAGGCCGGCGTTCTGGCGGGTGAATTCCCAGTCTGCCCCGCACACGCGGGGATGAGCCCGCCACCTCCATCATGGACGCCTGGAAAACCACGTCTGCCCCGCACACGCGGGGATGAGCCCCAGCCGCCGAGGTCGCCGGGGCGAAGCCGGCGGTCTGCCCCGCACACGCGGGGATGAGCCCAAGCAGGCCCGCGAGTCGTACAAGGCACTCGAGTCTGCCCCGCACACGCGGGGATGAGCCCGGTGCGCCCAGCACGGTTAATCAGGGTGAGTGCGTCTGCCCCGCACACGCGGGGATGAGCCCCGCACCCCATCACCGACATGACGACCATTCGCGTCTGCCCCGCACACGCGGGGATGAGCCCAATCCGGGGCGGACATGTCCACCTACATGGATGTCTGCCCCGCACACGCGGGGATGAGCCCTGGGAACCATTCACACTGGTCAGCTGGTCAAAGTCTGCCCCGCACACGCGGGGATGAGCCCTCGGCACCATGACCGGACTCGACCAAGCCGAAGTCTGCCCCGCACACGCGGGGATGAGCCCACCCCCAGGGCAACAGCGACGCCCCGGAGCACGTCTGCCCCGCACACGCGGGGATGAGCCCCGACCACCACGACCCGGGCGCAGGTTTCCCGTGTCTGCCCCGCACACGCGGGGATGAGCCCCCGCGTTCATGGTGCCGGGTTTCCACACGTTGGTCTGCCCCGCACACGCGGGGATGAGCCC
>ERZ1673749.2208-NODE-2208-length-10587-cov-3.866502_pt1 | contig 10587 bp, 10 predicted proteins | sample MGYA00580204_ERZ1673749 | MGnify/ENA primary metagenome ERZ1673749 (study PRJEB41218, sample SAMN15661745) | gut metagenome | host: Homo sapiens | place: Canada: London | collected 2015-08-20/2019-03-30 | study: EMG produced TPA metagenomics assembly of...
CAGATAATAATATCAATTTAATAAAGTTTGTCAAGAAGTCTAGAGTTGGTAGAAAAGAAAATATGGATGTAGATGCTTATTTATTTTTAAGTGATCCTAGTAGTTTTAATAAGTCCCATAAGGACTTAAAGATAAATGAAGATAGCAATACTTCTAATAAATTTGATAGCATAAGTTCTAATAATCTTTTAACTAAAAACAATATAGATATAAAAAAGTATGAAGATATCGACATAGATAATATATCTGGAGACTATGCTATAAGTGGAAATCAAAATAATGTTGAATCATTTATAGATGATTTGAAAGCTTATACAGATATTGTACAGACACCTGATTATATGAGTACTTCTGAAATGACTATGAAAGAGTTTTTCTTAATACTTGTCATTAATTTGATTAGTATTTTTGCTAGTATCTTTGCTTTGCTTATTTATAATAGGAGCCTAGTCAAGGAATTATCTATATCTCTCCTATTTGGATATGATGATAAGAAGATTGCCGCAAGTAAGTCTATAGATCTTATGACGATTCCTATATTAATAGCTTTAATAATTGATTCGGCCTTACTCTATAGCTTAGTTAGTCCAGATAGCATTGGTGGATTTTTGATAGCTATGAAGCCTATGTATATATTTATTTTATTATTTGCTTTAGTAATATTTTTATTAGAATTTATCCTATTATTATATAAAACAAATCATGAAGATATATTAAGTGTATTAAAGGGAGAAAGAAAGGTTTCTGCTAAGTTTTTATCTATATTCAAAATAATATTTGCAGGCTCTTTAGCTTACTTATTAGCTATCACTTTCTTTTCTTTAAAAGACTATAAAGATGTAAATGAATATTTAAGTGATTGGGACGAGGCAAAATCATATGCCAACATAGCCACTGGTGCGCCTTGGCAATATGTAGTTGATGAGGACGATTATAAATATAAAGAATTAGTTGCAAAACCTACAGAAGGCTTGGCTAGACTTTTGGTAGATAGAGGGGCGGTATTATTCCTAAATCCATACCAAGATATTGAAGGATTAAATATTGATGATGATATGTTTGGAGAATATAAGTTAAACAATGGTAGGTTTGCTTTCATTAACCACAATTATCTTACAAAGTTTGATATATTAGATGATAAGGGACATGCTTTAGATACTAAAGCAAAGGAAAATGAATGGGTTATATTAGTTCCGGAAGATACCAAGCTTACTGATCAAGATTTAGAGGATATCAAAGAAAGACAAATATCTGAGTCTAAAAAAAATAATGATGGTTTAATTCAGACTTTTGTAAAGATAAAAAGTAATCAAAGTTTACCAAGTATGTATTCCCAGTCTAGCATTGATAAGGCCTATGCAGACAATTATGTTTACATTTTAATAAATGAGGAAGGACTTAAGTCAGAAGAAAGCTTACTGTCTAAGGGATTAGATAATTGGCAGCTACATCCTTATCTAGATAAGGGTGAGGAGAGTCTAGGAGACTTAAGGGAACTAATATCCACTACACCAGCTAGTAAGTATGTTCTTTGGATTGAGACAGCCTATGACCATGTAGACTACCAAGTTCAAAGATACAAAAATGAAACTATAATTTATATTATAGCTTCAATCATCCTAATATGTATTTATTGGTTTATAGTAAAGACAGACCATAAAAATTACTATTTAAACTACGGAGATGAAGCTGCAGTAAAGAGCTTATTTGGTTATCCTTTTAAGGATATCCACAAGGCTAAGATAAGATCTATGGCTTTGTCATATTTATTAGCCCTAGCTATTTATTATATCGTACTAAGACTTAGTGTAATGTTTGGCGGATTAGGTTTTTATACTCCTCGAGAAGGTTGGACTAATGGGATAGTTTTAATTGGATTTGCTCTTAGCATTCTCCTATTTATAATATTTGCCATTATTGAAGTATCTATGTTAAGAAAAGATGGTAGTTTGATTAAAAGTTTAAAGGAGGATAAATAATGAAAGCCCAAATAAGCTTGAAAAATATAAATAAAACTTATGGTGACCACAATGTACTTAAAGATGTAAATCTTGATATATACCCTAAAGATTTTATAACTATTTTTGGAAAAAGTGGTAGTGGTAAGTCTACTTTGTTAAACATCCTAGGTACTCTAGAAAGTTATGATAGTGGTAGCATAGAAAGCTTCGGTTATTCTGACCCCTACAAAAATGTTAGTAAGGCTATGATGATTAGAAGGGAGAATATAGCATATTTATTTCAAAATTTTGCCCTGGTAGATAATATGACAGTTAAAGAAAATATAGATATAGCCTTAAAATATAGTGAATTTAATAATAATAAGAAAGAAATAAATAAAATATTAGATAAGTTAGGTATAGCTGATAAACTAAATAACAAGGTTTATGAGCTATCAGGTGGAGAGCAACAAAGGGTGTCTATGGCAAGGATTTTGCTAAAACCATATGATGTTTTGCTAGCTGATGAACCCACGGGATCTTTAGATGAATTTAATAAGAGAATTTTAATGCAAGTACTTATAGAGGAAAATCGTAAGGGCAAGAGTATAGTGGTAGTAAGCCATGACAAAGATTTCACAAGTATATGTGATAAGACTTATGAGATAATAGATAAAAAATTGGAGGTTATTAAATGAAGAAAAGTAAAACTAAGCCAGCCTTATTTATACTAATAGGCTTAATAATTGTAGTTCTTATAGCCTATTTTATAAAAGGAAATAATAAACCATCATCAGTTATAATAGAAAATGATACAAGTCAATCACTTGAAGCTGTAGGCATTTTTGATGATAGCCAAATCATTATTTGTAAAGACGAAAATAATAATTACCTGATACCAAATAATCTTTTTGCTAATGGAGGAACTTTTAGGATAGTTGCCAAAAAAGACAGCAAGACTTACACTAGTAGAGAAATAACCATTAAAGAGAATGACAAGATAAAGATAAATAATATTAAAGATGATGAGCTTATCTTAAAAAATAAGACTAGTGGAGAAAAAAAGGCATTAGATTTACCAGATATAGAAAATTGGAATATAAGCAAAAATAGTGATAATATTAAGGCGGATTTTAGTTCGGATACAGGCTATAATTATACCTTATATGTACTAGGTAAGGATGGAGAACTTGGAACATCAGCTACTTTAAATAACGGTAAAGAAGTTAGTGCAAGTTGGGAAGCTGGAAAAAATATGACTTCATTGGTTAAGTTTGACTTAAGATAGACTTGAAAAACATTTTCCTTGTGATATAATAATGTTAAGAACTTAATAAATTATAAAAGTCTATTCGGTAATTTGAGAAAGGGTCCTCGATGCCTCTGGCATCTGCGGTAATTTCGCGTCTATTGGACGCGACTCCTCTATGAGCCGGAGGGGCTTGTTTCGGGGTAAGGTGAAATTCCTAAACCGGCAGTTATAGTCTGCGAGCCTTCATGGTTGATTTGGTGCAATTCCAAAACCGACAGTATAGTCTGGATGAGAGAAGTATACTTTATAATACTTTATTATTTGTTTGAGTCTAAAGACTTAATCTAGTAATTTGGATATTACCCTGAGAAATCGGGGTTATTTTTATGCCCCAAATTAGGAGGTATTTATGAATCAAAGTAGAAGTTCTAGCAAATCATTTTCTTTAGACCGTTTGGTAAAAGTGGGTATTTTGGCAGCACTTGCCTATGTTTTGATGTTTGTACAAATGCCAATTCCAATAGCACCACCTTTTATGAAACTTGACCTAGCTGATGTACCGGCCCTAATAGGTGGCTTTGCCATGGGTCCTTGGTATGGAGTTTTGATCCAACTTATAAAAAACGTACTAAACCTATCAAAAACTATGACAGGTGGAGTTGGAGAATTATCAAACTTTATTGTAGGCTCAACTTATGTTTTAGTATCAGCTTATATCTACAAAAACAAAAAGACTAAAAAAACTTCTATCATAGCTTTAGCCTTTGGTGTACTTGCAATGACAGCACTTGCAACCCTATCTAATGCCTTTGTAGTTTTCCCAGTTTATGGAAAAGTAATGCATATGGACCTTGAAGCTTTTGCTGGCATGGTAGGAGGCAATGGCCTAGTAAATAACTATTTCACACTTATGGTATTTTCTATAGCACCATTTAATATAATAAAAGGAACAGTGGAAGCTATTGTGACTGAGCTAATATATAAGAGAATATCACCGATAATCAAATCATACTAAATTAGATCCCTAGTAATATGACCCCTTAGAGTTGGACCAAGCAACTTTAAGGGGTTAGTTCATAAAGCTAGGGGCCTTTTTTGTTTATAAATCTACTTATTAATAGTATAATAGATGGATAAAGAGGTTTTATGATAATAAATAATTTGGACGAGATGAGAGATTTTGCTAAGCAATTTTCTTCATCTCTTAGGAAAAATGATTTTATAAATTTAATAGGCGATATGGGTGCTGGCAAAACTACTTTTACTGGTTTTCTTTGTGAAAATTTTGCCATCTACGATTCATCATCTCCAACATTTGCCCTTGTTAATATCTATGAGGGTGATATTTTGATTTACCACTTGGATTTGTATCGTTTGGATGATCCAGATGAGCTTTTGGATATTGATTATGAAACTTATTTTTATCCACAAGATGCCATTACCATCATAGAATGGGCAGAAAACGCTGGCGACTTCTTGCCGGATGGAATGATAAATCTAGAAATCAAGAAGCTTGATGGGGAAAAGAGAGAAGTTAGCATAGCAAATGATTCTATAAGGGGGCGTGAAATAAATGAATATCTTGGCAATTGACACTTCAACTATGATTTCTACTGTGACTATTGCAAGTGATAATGAAATCATTGGTGATTTTAACGTAAACCAACAAAAAACTCACAGCGAGTCCTTGGTGCCTATGATTGAAAGTTTATTGGACCTACTTGGAATGACCATGGAAGATATAGACGCATTTGTGATTTCGCAAGGCCCAGGATCTTTTACAGGCCTTAGGATTGGCATGACTGTTGCCAAAACCCTAGCCCAAGTTAATGACAAAAAACTAATTCCTGTATCCACACTTCTTGCCCTAGCTAACAACTCATCAAGCAAGTCTTTAAAAGCTCCTATGCTAGATGCCAGGGGAAATAGAGTCTATGCCGCAGTCTATGACAAAGATGACAAGGAGATTATCAAAGAAAACCTATACGAGATAGAAGATTTTGTAGAACTTGTAGATGCTTTAGAAGAAGAAGTTGAACTAATTGGGGAGATTAGTGGCAAATATTGTGATAGATTTAAAAATGCCACAAGGCTTCCAATAAACTTCAACAATTGCATAGGCAAGTCCTTAATAAGGCTTGGACTTATAGATATAAACGAAGACTACAAGCTTTTTGAAATAAGGCCAAATTACCTAAGAAAATCCCAAGCTGAAAGAGAATACGAAAAAAAGAACAAGGCATAAGCTTATGATTAGAAAAATGCAAACTTATGATATAGACAGAGTCTATGAAATTGAAAATCAGGCATTTTTTGAACCATGGTCTAAAAAAAATCTCATCAAAGACCTTGAATCAAATACGTTTTTAGAACACTTTGTCTACGAAGAAGATGGAAAGATTCTTGGATTTTACATAGCAAGCAAAGTTCTAGACGAGGTAGAAATTTTTACCATTGCTGTTGACAAAGAATACCAAAATCTTGGTATAGGTTCAAAACTATTGGACCACTTGATGGCTTGGGCAAAGGATGAATCAATCAAAAAGATTTGGCTAGAAGTTTCTACAAAAAACCAAGCAGCAATTAGTCTTTACCAGAAATTTGATTTTAAAGTCATGGGACTTAGGAAAAATTATTACCAAAAACTTGGTGAAGATGCCTACAATATGATGAAGGAAATACAATGAGCGATTTTTATACTATAGGAATTGAAACAAGTTGTGACGACAGCTGTGTAGCAATTTTAAAAAACGAGAGAGATCTTGTAGTGAATTTAATATCATCTCAAATAGATATCCACACTCTATTTGGGGGAGTGGTGCCAGAAATAGCTAGTAGAAAGCACCTTGAAGCTATCAATCCCCTTATCGAAAAGGCTCTATCAGATGCTAATCTAAACTATAGCGATATTGATTTAGTGTCTGTTACCAAGGGACCAGGACTGATGGGATCGTTATTAGTGGGAATTTCTGCTGGAAAGGCTCTATCCCTTGCAGCAAATAAGCCAATGATTGGGGCTAACCACATGGAGGGTCATATTTGTGCCAACTATCTTGCCCATAAGGATTTGAAACCACCCTTTGTAACCTTGGTTGTAAGTGGTGGCCATACATATCTGGTCAAGGTCAAATCCTACACAGACTATGAAGTTATAGGCAAGACCCGTGATGACGCAGCTGGTGAATCCTATGACAAGGTTGCAAGAAAGATGGGTTTAGGCTATCCTGGTGGACCAAAAATCGACAAGCTTGCCAAAGAGGGCAATCCAAAGGCTGTTGATTTCCCGAGAGTTATGTTAGAAAAGGATTCCTATGATTTTTCTTTTTCTGGCCTAAAGACAGCGGTAATCAACTATATCCACCAAATGGAACAAAAAAATATAGATTTTGATAAGGCAGATGTTGCAGCAAGTTTCCAAGATGCAGTTGTTGATGTTTTGGTAGAAAAATCAATGAGGCTTATTAAAGAAAGTGGATACGATAAACTTGCCCTAAGTGGGGGAGTAGCTGCAAACTCTAGACTTAGAGGAAGACTAGAGGAATCCTGCAGAGAAAATAACATTAAATTTTATTACCCACCTATAGAACTTTGCACAGACAATGCTGCGATGATTGCTATGACAGGATATTTGCACTATCAAGCAGGAGAAGTTAGCGACAAATTTATGAAGGTTTATCCTAATTTGGAAATATGATTTATGAGAAGAAAAAAACGCGATGGCGATAATTCATTAAAAAAATATAATAGCATGAAAAAAATATCCACTATACTGTGGATTTTGACAGGTCTTGGTGTATTGGGCTTTGGCATATATTTTAAGGAAATTTTTGAGATTATCTTTGGTATAGCTGGAGTGATCTATGGGATTTATAATCACAGAACCAGGATTACCAGTCTTACAGCTATATCTAGAATTGAAAAAAATAAGCTGAGCTTTCTGGCTCTTTGTATAGTAATTTATTCCTTGGTCAATCCTTTGGCCAATATAGCTGTAATCTATGACCTGTTCAAGAGAGATTATGTGATAAATGGAGGATTTGATGAAAAAACACTTTAAAATTTTTTGTCTAATCCTTGTTTTTATGCTTGTGACTACAGGTTGTGTCAAAAGAAGATATGACCAACTAGAGGCTAGGAGAAAGGGAGTTTCTACTAATAAGGTAAAGACTTCTTCTGATAACTTCAACCCTGATGATATAGACAAGTTTGATGTTGATTCTTACCTCATATGGTATAAGAATTTGGAAAATCCACCAAAGTTGGATCTAGAGGCTAGTAAGAATCCAAAGCCAATGACTAATAAAGAAATGGTTGATGATTTTAACTATGTTTTTCATGAACTAAAAGAAAATTATCCTTTCTTTGAGGCCTTAAAAAGAGAGAAAAACATAGACTTCATAGGAGACTATGACAAATACCTAAAAAGAATTAAAGAGGCAAAAAACGATCAGGAATTTATAGATGAAATGACTGGTATCATGGGAGAGTTAAACAACCACCACGCTAGAATTGCCGATCAAAATTATGTAGATAAGACTCTAAAATATTATGCCAAAAACTGGAACAGCCCATCAATCTATTACGAATTTTTGAAGCTAAACAAGCAAGTTGTTAGAAATAGATATGGACTAAAAGGAGAGCAAACAGCAAGTGAAACAAGCATAAGTAATAGAGCTTCCGGATCTATATTAAATCAAGACAAATCTGCCAATATGACCTTGGACACAACAAACGAGGGGATAGCCATCCTAAAAATAAAACAAATGGTCGATCCTCAAAGTGTCAAAGAAGATGAAGCTGTTTTGGACAAATTCTTAAAAGATAAACACCTTTACAAGGCCTTAGTAATTGATATCCGCCAAAACTATGGCGGTAATGCAGAATATTGGCAAAAATTCTTATTGCCAAAGATTTTGCCTAGCCAAAAGTCTGTAACGAACCATTTGTTCTTCAAGGATTCACCAAGGGCAAAGCTGATATTAGCTGACGATACTTTAAATGTAGAATCCATAAAAAACGTGGATATATCTGCAATAAAATTGGACCATGCCAATGATATCAAAGATTTTGATTATTATATTAGAGATACCATAAGCATTAGTCCAGACGAACGTGAAAAAGACTATGGATTTGATGGCAATATATATTTGCTAGTAGATAAGGCGGTATTTTCTGCAGCAGAGGGCATGGCAAGTTTTATGAAATTCTCGGATGCCGCAACCCTAATAGGCGAAGAAAGTGGAGGAGACGGCCTAACACTTGGAGTAATAAACGATGTGATGCCAAACTCTGGTCTGGTATTTACCTACACCAATACCCTAGGCTATGCTCCAGATGGAACAATTAATGCAGAAGAAAAAACAAAGCCAGATATAAAATCTAGCTCATACAAAGATACCATAGATACAATAATAGAAATAGAAAATGGGAATTTTTAGATAAAAAAAAGAGGATTTTGAATCAATATTATTAATGATTCAATCCTCTTTTATTTTTATTTTCTCATATCTTTTGAATTTTTCTTCATAAAGTAGTAAGCGATAATTGCAACTATTAGAATTATTGCAACGGTTCCAAGACCTTTAATTCCTGTTTTTACAACTGATCCAGCATTAGTATTATCAGGCTGAGCTTCAGATTCTTTGAATTCTTCTTTCTCCTCTTCTTTATCATCTTTTTTGGCATCAGTAGCAAGTTGTGGAGATTTTGTAGTTTTGTTATCAATTGTAACAGTTTTTGGCGTTTCTATTTCTTCGGAACTTGTTTCATTACTGCTAGTTTCACTAGCTTGACTAGAACTTTCACCCTCTTGGCTGCTTTCGTTTATAGCTTTTTCTGTAAATGGATATAGCCATGATGATTTGTCTAGATTTGGAGTAAAGTTTTCTGAACTTTCAAGTTCGCTTTCAGAAATTTGTCCATTTTTATCTGTATCAATTAGATCCAATTCCTTTTTTTGGTCATCTGTAAGCTCGCTGTACTTATCTTTTGTCTTTTCGTTTTTTAGAAAAGCAGATTCACTTTCACTGCTTTCAGAATTCATATCTCCACCATCGATGCTAGTGGTTTCAACAACTTCATTTTCATTAACCTGTGTGATACTAGTATCATTTGAAGAGTTATATTTTTGATTTTGAGCAATTTCTTTAGTCAAAATCAAGTGATCATCGAAGTTTAGCTTATCTTCAGTTTTTAAAAAATCTTCCAAAATCGTAAAGGCAGCTTCTTGGTCAAAATCCTTGTTTTTGACATCGTAAATTACTTCCCTATACTTATCCTTTGTTTTATCATCAGCAAGTTCATAGGTTTTTGAATTTAGAATAGAATTTTCGAACAAATCTAAATCTTTAGCATTGGATTCAAATAATAGACCCTTATCAAGATAGGTCTTCAATTGTTTGTCTATATCTTCTTTTTCTATATCGGTCAATGATAGCTTTTCTTTGATATTATATAGGCTTATGATTTCAGAAAGTTTATCGCTTTGTATTTTGATGCTTTCCATATCATCAGCATTTAAGATATGGGTGGATTCTTCGATTATTTTATCGTTAGAAGCATCATCAGCCTTTTTTAATAACTCAATATTTTCTGCTAATTTTAGCCTGCCTTCATATTCTTGGCCGAAATTAATGATGTCCTTGTTTGCTTCATATTCTTTGATTTCCCTAGCAGAAGCCTTATCAAAGTTTGGCAAAGCCTTCAGCTTATTATCAATTTCACTGATTATTATATTTTCATCTAATTCTTGAGCACTAGCATTACTTACTGTAGCCAAACATAAGCTAAAGGCTAGAGCTCCAAAAAATTTATTTATTCTCATAATATACTCTCTTTTATCCTTATATTATCTCTTCTTATTATTATATTAATAAATGGTGAAATTTCAATAAAAAAACTAGGGTAATACCCTAGTCAAACTATAGTTAAAGTGAAAGGCACAAAAAGTAAGTATCCAAATCGCAAGGAATCACTTGATTTCTGGAGTTGTAAATTGTGTTTTTTCAATTTAATACTATTCGTTATTTACTTTAAATACTAGCCTTGAAGTCCCTCGGCTTGTCTTAGCATATTTTCTACAACTATGTCGTGGATTTCGCCAAGGCTTGCTGCATATTCTAGGATTTCCCAAGGTCTATTGGTGTGAAAATGAATTTTGATTAGTTCCTCATCACCAACAGCAAGAAGGCTATCTCCCTCAAAATTTGCTGTTATATGGTCAAAAATCTCATCTTCGTCTAGATTTTCTCCAGCTATTAGCATTTGTGTATCAAATTTAAAATCTCCTATATCTACCATAAATCCTCCTAATTACTATTTCCTTGTTTTAAATTTCTCTTTAGTTCTTCTTCTAGCCTTGCTATCTCAGCTTGGGCAAGAGTTCTATTTTTCTTG
>ERZ1673749.2214-NODE-2214-length-10556-cov-9.413199_pt1 | contig 10556 bp, 10 predicted proteins | sample MGYA00580204_ERZ1673749 | MGnify/ENA primary metagenome ERZ1673749 (study PRJEB41218, sample SAMN15661745) | gut metagenome | host: Homo sapiens | place: Canada: London | collected 2015-08-20/2019-03-30 | study: EMG produced TPA metagenomics assembly of...
ATTACAAAAACAAATTAATTCTTGCTATTACATTTCTTTTATTAAGTGACCTGGTAGGATTGATTCCTCCATATATAACAGGGAAATTAACCGATAGAGTATTAAATAATTCGATTGAATTAAAACCTTTTCTAATTATACTTTTAATTGATGTTTTAGTAATAGGAATTAAATATTTTTTTGCAATGGGATGGTGTTACTACACATTCAGAGCATCAAATGAAATAGACTATGTAACTAGAAACAGACTGATGGATAAATACTTAAACGAATCAATGAAATATTTTCAAACTTTCAAAACGGGAGAACTAATGAACAGAGCTACTGGAGATGTAAATAGTTTAAGTGATTTGATGGGATTTGGAACTCTTACATTTTTTGATTCTACAGTATTTCCTTTGTTTATAATAATTATAATGATGGTCGTCGTTGACGTTCGTCTAACACTTGTTTCTATAATACCTCTTCCTATATTAGCATTTTTGTGTTTAAAAATAGGTAAGAAAATCCATGAAAAATACTCAATAGTTCAATCCACATTTGATAAGTTAAACAATAGTGTACTAGAAGATGTTGAAGGTATTAGAATTATAAGAGTTTTTGGGATAAAAGATGCCAGATATTTTTCGTTTAAAAATCGCTCTAAAATGTTAGTTCAAAAAAACATGGATGTTGTAAAATACAGAGCAATGATGGCGCCTTTTCAAAGAATAATTCCAGCAATAACTTTTGTTATAGCAATTGGATACGGAACATTTTTAATAAGTAAGAATCAAATATCTGTTGGTCAATTGGTATCTTTTACTTATTATTTAAACATGTTAATTTGGCCAATGTATGCATTAGGAAACTTCATAAATGTATATCAACAAGCCGATGCATCAATGGGTAGAATTGATAATATACTTGATTATGAAGATGACTTAGATTTAAACGAAGATTACAAGGAAATTGATGATATAGAAAGTATTAAGTTTGAAAATTATAGTTTCAAATATCCTTACTCTAAAGAATTCGCACTTAAAGATATTTCTTTTGAATTCAAGAAGAACATGAGGGTGGCTATTGTTGGAAAGACAGGGTCAGGAAAGTCAACTATTCTTAAACAATTATTATTCTTATATCCAAGGCAAGATGAATTTGAAATCAACGGTAAATACACGAATTTATTAAATTTAAAATCAGCAAGAGATAATATGGCGTATGTGTCTCAAAAAAGTATGATTTTTTCGGATACAATAAAAAATAATATAAAACTTTCCAAGATAGAGGCCACAGATGAAGAAGTGGTTAAAGTATCTAAAAGTGCGGATATTTATAAGGATATAGTCAATTTTCCTGATGAATTTGACACTTTGTGTGGTGAAAACGGGCTGTCATTATCTGGAGGTCAAAAACAAAGAATTTCATTAGCAAGAGCTTTATTAAAAGACTCAAACTTGGTTGTATTAGACGACTGCTTAAGCGCATTGGATACTCGAACTGAGAAAAATATTTTAAGAGAGTTAAAAAAACTTAAAAAAACCGTAATATTATCAACTCATAGATTAAATCAGATTGACGATTTTGATTTAATAATAGTAATGAAAGATGGTCAAATAAGTGAGATGGGTACTCATTCGGAATTAATGGAAAACAAACAATGGTATTACAATCAATATAATATCCAATTAGTAAGGGGCAGATATGAAGAGTAAATTAAGAAATAAATTTGTATCAGAAAAACTAAAAATGTATTCCATGAAGCAATCCAAAGAATTGGTGATTGGATTTGTGTTTTCCTTATTAAGAACTTCAATGGAAATTTTGGGTCCAATTGTAATAGGATTTGTATTAAATGAGTTTGTAGCAAAGAATAATATAGTTGGAAATTTTTCATCAATTATTAAATACTTGGCTATTTATTTGGTGATTTACGTTGCGTGTGGAATTTTCAGTAACTTGAGTATGATTTATTTTGAATTGGCAGCAAATAACGTAACATATTTTGTACAAAATGATATTTATAAACATATCAATGAATTACCTATAGAATACTTTGATAATCTGGCAGCAGGAAGCATCGTATCAAGGATTACGAATGATACTATGAGATTAAAGATAATGTTTCAACTTATATTGGCAGATATTACAACTGCTGCGATAATGATAATTGCAATATATATTATGATGGTTGTAACAAATATAAAAGTGTCGCTGATGCTTCTTATATTGTTTCCATTGGTTTTCTTAATATTTTATGATTATAGATACAAGTCAGCAAAGCATAACAAAAGAATCAGACATCTAGTTAGTAAAATAAATGCAAATATTAATGAAAATATTAATAATATGGAAATAATTCAAGCATTAAATGTCAAGAAAACTATAAAGAATAAATTTAATAAAATTAACAAAGAAATTTTTGATAATAATTTGGCCCTTACAAAACTGAGAAGTTATGGTGGATACAGGGCAATTGATATAATTGGTTTATTATCAACAGTTATAATTTTATTTTATTTTGGATATGGACAGATAACGAAAAGTTATCCAGTTACGGTTGGTGGGCTTTATATCATTATTGATTATACTTCAAAGATTTTTTCCAATGTTAGCGTAATTGTTACAAGATTTGGAGATATGGAACAAGCTTATGCATCTGCAAGTCACATATTTGACATAATGAAATTAGATACAATTGAAAAGTCAGATGGTGTGATAGAAGACCTAAAGGGAGATATTGAATTTAAAAATGTTTATTTTGCTTATGATAAAAATGATGTATTGAAGGATATTTCATTTAAAATACCAAAATCAACTAGTGCAGCTTTTGTAGGGACTACAGGTAGCGGAAAATCTACAATATTGAATTTAATACTGAAGTTTTACGATGTGAAAAGTGGTGAAATTTTAATTGATGGGGTAAATATCAATAATTTAAATGAAGATATATTGAGAGAAAATTTTGCTGTTGTACTACAAGATCCGTTCCTTTTTGAAACTACATTAAAAGAAAATATTACTCTAGATAAGGATTATAGTGACGAGGAAGTGATCCATGCGTTAGAAGAATTAGGATGCTATACATTGCTTAAAAAAGGTTTAAATGAACCTATAAAAGAAAAAGGCTCTAATCTTTCACAAGGAGAAAGACAATTAATCTCCTTTGCAAGAGCATATATTAGAAATCCTAGAATATTAATTTTAGATGAAGCTACATCGAATATTGATACTGAAACAGAGCAAATTATCCAACAACCATTAGAAAAATTAAAATATTCAAGAACTACATTGATAGTAGCTCACAGATTATCTACAATTAGAAATGTAGACAAGATTTTTGCCTTATCCAATGGTAAAATAATAGAAAGTGGAACTCATGATGAACTATTACTAAAAGATGGTTTCTACAAACAAATGTACGATGAGCAATCATCCATTTAAAGGGGGATTAATGGATAAAAAACTAAAATACATTAGGACAACATACACTATAATATTCACAATTATTGTCTTATATATTGTAAGGAACAATTTTATAGCACCTAATCATATTTTTAAATATAAGATTTTTTTGAGTATTGCTCAAAAATTACAAATTGCTTTATTTGGACTTTTAGTATTTCTTATTTCATCAACCTCTTATTTTTTATATAATAAAAATTTTGATTTCAAGGATATAAAAAAGTTTTGGGTTCTAGAATCATTAAGAAAATTTGTGTGGATAAAGGGAATAGAATCAGTATTTATTGGTGAAGATGAGTATAAGGATCAGAACTTAAACAAAAATATTTCTAATTTTATCGCTTTATCTTTAATTAGTATATTCACGCTATTTTTAATGAAACCAGAATGGACACTATTTTTGATTTATTTAGTAATATTGGTTATTGGTATTTGTGTTATTTATTTTAAAAATAAATGTCCATATTATTTAGATTTTGTTGTAAAAGATAATATAAGCCTTAGAAAAAAAGTTTTATCAGTTGCTTATGAAACTGTTGTTACAATATGTAATATATTATTTTTCGTTTTTGCGATAAAACAATTTACTAATGTAAATCTTTCATCTTTGGTGCTTATTTATTGTGTTTCAAATGTATTTGGGCAAGTTAGCTTGATGCAGGATGGATTTGTTGTTTCGGATTTAATAGAAATACACTTTTTATGTAAATTGATAGAACCTAGAGCTGCAATAATTGCCATATTGATATACAGAATTGTAAGTAGTGTTATTCCATGGATAATTTCTTTAATTATGATATTAAAAAGAATTTACGACAATTACAATACTGATCAATACAAGAAACAGTTCGCATTTAATATTTTGTCTATTTTTACTCTAATCGTTGGGCTAATATTATGTTTAAGTGTTGCTACTCCATCAATGTTATTAAGAATAAAATTTTTAAAGAGATTTGTTAAGAAAGATGTAGTGATTTTAGCTAGATTTATAACTCTTACATCAGGTGGGTTATTAATACTTCTTTCACAAGGAATAAAAAAATCGGTTAAGAAATCTTTTTATATAGCTGAAGCAGTATTAATAGTTTCAGTATTTTCAACATTATTAAAAGGATTAGACATTGAAGAATCGATTATTACCTTACTGTTGGGAATTGTAATGTATATTATGAAGGATGGATTCACAGAACAAGCTATCAAAATAAAGCCAAAATATTTTATAAACACAATCGGTAAATTATCAGTTGTCACAGTATTATTTATCTTTATTAGCAATACTGTTCGCAAGGTAAATTTTTTGACATCACATCGAAAATATTCTCTAAATTATTTGGTTGAAAACAAGAAATTTATACTTCTATATGTTTTATTTGTTCTGATATTATCTTACCTTGCTCAATATACACGAACTAAGAAGATCACATTTACAAAATTAACAGATGAGGATTTTGATAAAATTGATAAATTCTTGGAAGAATTTGGTGGAAATGAATTTAGTCATTTAGTTTATTTGAATGATAAAAATGTTTATTTTGACAAGACAAATACAGTAATGATTATGTATCGCCCAGTAAAAAACAGCGTTATCGTATTAGGTGATCCAATAGGTAAGAAAGAAAATTTCGTTGAAGCAATTGATGATTTTATAGTTTATTGCAATGAATATCACATGAATGTTTGTTTTTATGAAATAAATGGAGAAAATCTTGAATTATACTGTGATCAAGGTTTTAGATTCGTTAAGGTTGGACAAGACGCAACAGTAGACTTAACTCAATTTTCTTTAGTAGGAAAGAAAAATAGAACTTGGCGACATGTTCTTAATAACTTCGATAAAGGAAATTATGAATTCAAAGTTGAAAATCCAACCGATAACCTTTTATCTCAAATGAAAATTGTTTCGGATAAATGGTTAGAAAGTAAAAATGAAATGGGATTTAGTTTAGGATTTTTTGACGAAGATTATCTAAAAAGAACCAAAATAGCATGTATTTACAAAAACAATGAATTACTTGCTTTTGCAAATCTTCAACCTTTTTATGATGATAAGACACTTTCTATCGATTTAATGAGATATGATAGATCAAATGAAGATGGGCTGATGGATTTTATATTCATAAAGTTAATTTTATGGGGTCAAGAAAATAATTTTGAAAAATTCTACCTAGGAATGGCACCGTTATCTAAAGTTGGAGATAAGATTTATTCAAAGAAGAAAGAAAAAATTCTAAATATTGTTTACAATACTCAAAATAAGATATATAATTTTAAAGGTTTAAGAAACTACAAGGATAAATTTAAGCCTAATTGGTCGAATAAGTATATAGCATATACTTCGGACTTTAATTTACCATATATTTTAATTAATGTAGTAAATTCAAAGAAAAAATAGTTGACAAAGCGTTCAACATAGTATACAATATTTATTGTTGTTAAGTAGAGATATCCGCTCTCACCTTATAATTTCGAATTCATAAGGTTAAAATTTAATTTGATTATTAATTTTTGGCGGGTATTTTTACCCGCCATTATTTTTTTGGAGGTGAATAATATAAAAGATTTAATGATTAATGAGGAGATAAGATCTTCTAAAGTTAGATTAATCGATGATGAAGGTGAACAAATAGGTGTAATTCCTATTAAAGAAGCTTTGAAAATGGCTGAAAATAAACATCTAGATTTGGTAAATGTAGCACCAAACGCTAAGCCACCTGTATGCAAAATATTAGATTATGGAAAATACAAATACGATGCATTAAAGAAAGAAAAAGAAGCGAAGAAAAATCAAAAAGTAATTAACGTAAAAGAAATAAGACTTTCACCAAATATTGAAAAGCACGATTTAGAAGTTAAGGCTAATCAAGCATCTAAATTTTTAAGCAATGAAAACAGAGTAAAAGTTTCTGTTAGATTTAGAGGTAGAGAACTTGGTCACAAAGATTTAGGTAAGGAAGTTCTTGATAAATTTTATGAATTAACAAAAGATGTAGGACAAATAGAAAAGAAACCTTCTATGGAAGGTAGAATGATGATAATGTTTATGGGTCCTTTGACTGATAAAGATAATTAGAGGGGGAAATAATATGCCAAAAATGAAGACACATAGAGGTTCTGCTAAAAGATTTAGAAGAACTGGTACAGGTAAGTTAAGAAGATTTAAAGCTTATGCAAGTCACTTAACAGGAAAGAAATCTGCAAAGAGAATTAGAAACTTAAGAAAAGGCACAACAGTTAGCGAAGCAGATATGAAAAGAATCGATAAAATGATTCCTTAGTTAGAGGGGGAAATATAAATGGCTAGAATTAAACGTGGTACAAATAATAGAAAAAGACATAAAAAAGTATTAAAACAAGCTAAAGGATATTACGGCTCAAAACATACATTATTCAAAACTGCTAACCAAGCTGTTATGAAATCATTAGCTTATTCATATGTTGGAAGAAAAAGAAGAAAAAGAGATTTCAGAAAATTATGGATTGCTAGAATTAACGCAGCTACAAGAATGCATGATTTAAGCTATAGCAAATTTATGCACGGATTAAAAGTAGCAGGTGTTGATTTGAACAGAAAAGTTCTTGCAGATATGGCTGTTAGAGATGAAAAAGAATTTGCTAAATTAGTAGAATTAGCAAAAAATAATTTATAAAATTAAAAGCTTAAGTTGATTTATATCATACTTAAGCTTTTTTTAATATAGAATTAATTTCATTCTCTTCTGAATTGATTAATTTTAACTTTTTATCACGAGTTAGACTTTTTGTTTTAATTTCTAATTTTAATGCATCACTTTTATTAGCAATTTTTTTCATAAAAACATAGTTTACAGGAAGCCTTGCTCTCGTATACTTACTAGCTTTGCCTTTATTGTGCATTTTAATTCTTTTTGAAAAATCATTGGTAATACCTGTATATAAACTTTTATCAGCACATTCTAAGATATATAGATAATACATTAATACATACCACTTACTTGTTTTGCAATATCGTAGCTGAAACCTTTTTGAAGTAAGAAGGTAACTATTTTATTTTTTAAATCATAGCCTTCATGCTTTTCTTTCCAAATATTGATTTTAGTTTCAACTATTTGAGTTGCTTTGTCTAACTCCATATTATATCCAAAAACCTCTTCTAAATAATCCTCATAAATTCTTTTATCAATACCTTTTTGGTATAAATCATTAATTATTCTTCTTTTACTGTAATTTGTCAGATTAATTTTATCATTTATAAATATTTTCGCGTAGTTATAATCATCTAGTAAATCTAGTTTTTTTAATTTTTCTATAACGTCTTCAATAATTTCAGAACTAAATTTTTTTGATTTTAATTTTGTCGTTATTTCTTTTTCGGTTCGTAATTTATACGATAAAAAATTAAGGCTGATTTCAAAAGCTTCTGTAAATTTTGAGATATTCAATAAATGAGTATATAGTTCATCATCTATTGTCATTTCGTTATGAATTTTATATCTTTCAAAATCATTATAACTTAGTAAAAAAATTTCTTTTGTATCAGTCTCAATTACGAACTTATCTTTTTTATCATTGAACTCAATATTATTTATTATCATTTTATCTCATGTTCATTATTACATTTAGTATAAATGGAGCAACCATCATTGCTACTAAAATAATCGCTATAACTTGAGCTAATTTTTGTTTTTTCATTAAATTCACCTCTATGATATTCTAACACAAAAACATATATTTGCATATTTTAAAATAATGCTATAATATATTTATAAAAATGGAGGTAATTATGGCTGATTTAAAATTTGAAATTGTAGAAAGAATTGGAGTTTTATCTACAAAAGCTAACAACTGGAACAAGGAATTAAATATCGTAAAATGGTCTGATTACGATGCAAAATACGATATTAGAGAATGGAATCCTGATCATACAAGAATGAGTAAAGGTCTTACATTCACAGAAGAAGAATTAAGAGTATTACATGCATTAATAGAAGATGAATTGAAACAATTAGATTCAGAAAAGTAGGATATATTTTGAAGTTTATACATTCAGCTGATTTTCACTTAGGCATGAAATTTGAAAAATCTTCAATTCCACAATCTATGTCTAAAATAAGAAGGCAAAGAATTTGGACATCAGTTGAAAAATTAATCAAATATAGTATTGATGAAAATGTTGATTATATTTTTCTGTCTGGAGATTTGTATAATTTGGAAAATTTTAGCCTAAGTGATATGAATCGTTTAATTGATCTATTTTCTAGAACAAATTCACAAATTTGCATTATAGGTGGAAATCACGACCCGATTTATAAAGATAATTTATGGGACATGGTAAATATTAGTGATAATCTGAATATTTTCAAAAAGGATACTCTTGAAAAAATAGAATTTGATGACACTGATGTTTATGGGATAAGTTACAATAAAAACAATTACGATTTCATGAACATTTTTGATGATTTAAAACTAGACAAGTTAAAAACTAATGTTTTAATGATTCATTCTGATTTATTAAATGATAACAATTGTTATATGTTTTTTGATCAAGGTAAAGTAAATAATTTGGGTTTTGATTATGTGGCTTTAGGCCATATACATAAACCGACTATTTTTAATGATAAATTTGTGTATCCAGGTTCTATTGAACCATTGAGTTTTAAAGAAAAAGGGATTCACGGTGCTGTTATTGGAAGTATAGTTGATAATAGACTTGACATCGATTTTTTAGATTGCTCAGAATCAAACTTCAATGAATTTGACTATAATATATCAGATAAATTTAGTTATTACGATTTAGTGGGTTCATTGTCTAAATGTTTAGTTGAAGATAAGAAAAATTACATTAGAATTAATTTAAATGGACAATTAGAAGAAGGGCTTGATCTAGATATAGATTCTTTACAAGAAAGTTTAAAAAAATATTGCGAATATGTAGAAATAATTGACAACACAGAATCTAATATAAATTTGGATAAAATTTATGAATTTAACAGAAATAATGTGTTGGGTTATTTTATTGAGGAAACAAAAAACTTGGATCAAGAAGATCCTGTGGTTAAAAGAGCAATTAATTTAGGAATTAAGTCCTTAATGGAGAATAATTTATGAAAATTATTAGATTAGATTTGATATCATTTGGAAGATTTAATAATTACACAATTGAGTTTGGAGACAAATTTAATCTAATTTACGGGTTAAATGAGTCAGGAAAGACCACTATATCCAAATTTATAGAAGGTGTATTTTATGGATTTGTTAAACCTTACTTAAAGAGAACTGTATTTACTGAAGACTACGAAAAATATCGCCCTTGGAATAGCGAAAACTATGAGGGCAGTATTTTAGTGGAGAAAGATAATAAGAGATTTGTAATTTATCGTAATTTCAAAGAAAAATATTTTAATATTTTCAATGAAACTACTGGCAATAACGAAACTGAACTAGATGGTTTTAATCAAGATAATTTATCATTTCCTGGTGAATACTTTTTTAAAATGCCTTCAGATATCTTCAAATCCACTGTTTTTTCTAATTTGAAAGAATTAGATGCAGAAAATAAGAATGTAAGTTCTATTGTTGATATGCTATTGAATTCATCAGATAGCAATAATGATTCTGTTTCATTTAAAAAAGCTCTAGATAATCTGGAAAAGATGAAATCAAATATTGGGACTAAACAATCTAAGGCAAAACCTTTGGGGAGTTTATATCAAAAAAAGTTTGATTTAGAAGATGAAATCAAAAATATTAATAAAGACAAAAAAGAATATGAAGATAGTTTAAATAAGTTAAATGAGTACAAGCTTAGACACGAGAAACTTCTTTTAAATAAAGAAAAATTAGTTAATTTGCACAAGAAGAACGATATAGAAAAAATAGAAGATGCAAAAAACTATAAAATGCAGATTTTAAAAGAAAAAGCAAGTTTATTAGACAGAGTATCAAAGATTAAATACATCAATGACATTGACGAAGATGATGTCAATAGTTTGGAATATCAAAATAAATTATTAAACGACAATAGAATTACATTTAATGAGTTATCGAAGCAAAAGAAATTATTAAGTAAGGATTACTACCAATTAAAAGCAAAACTTAGTAATTATGAAACTATAAGAGATTATATTGATGAA
>ERZ1673749.2218-NODE-2218-length-10547-cov-18.079489_pt1 | contig 10547 bp, 6 predicted proteins | sample MGYA00580204_ERZ1673749 | MGnify/ENA primary metagenome ERZ1673749 (study PRJEB41218, sample SAMN15661745) | gut metagenome | host: Homo sapiens | place: Canada: London | collected 2015-08-20/2019-03-30 | study: EMG produced TPA metagenomics assembly of...
TTGTTGCTCAGGTACTTAAAAAGTTTAATTTATAATAGTGTTGCGGAATTAAGGTTAATATTTAACTGGTCCCGAGTTTAACGGGACACTAATGATATAAATTATAAAAGATTCAATGACTATACCGGCAAAATTCAAAGAGTATATCTGGCTTGTTAACACCATTCGCGGAGCAAGAAGGATTACGTTCGCCGAAATCAACGAACGCTGGGTTGAAACGGATATGAGTGGAGGTGTGGAACTTACTCGTTCTACATTCAATCGCCACAAAGATGCCATTGAGGACATCTTCGGCATATATAGACTGCGACCGCCAAAATGCTTACCAGTATTATATAGGTAATGACTATGTTTTGAGAGAGGATAGCATCCAGAACTGGATGTTGTCAACACTCTCAGTGAACAATGTTATCGGTGAAAGCCTTTCTCTTCAAGACAGGATTCTCTTGCAAGAAGTTCCATACGGGGGCGAATATTTGAAGATGGCCATTGATGCCATGAAGAAAGGTGTTCGTGTTGCTGTTGATTATAGAAAATATGGAACTGACAGGCCCAATCATCTTGATTTTGAACCATACTGTATCAAGATGTTTAAGCAATGCTGGTATGTTCTCGGCCATTTCCACCGCGATGCTAGCGATGGGAAGCCGGAGTCCAATTACTTTGGGGTCTTTTCTTTCGACAGGATTCTGAAAATGTCTATGACGGATATTAAGTTCCAGATAGACCCAGACTTTGATGCTCAGACCTACTTTGATGAATGCTACGGTGTTCTAGTCGGCGACGGTACAAAGCCAGAGAGAATAGTTATCAGAGCCTACGGTTACGAGAGATATTATATTAGGGATTTACCCATCCACAAAACACAACGGGAAATTGGACAAGGTGAGAACTTCGCCGATTTTGAACTGTTCATGCGCCCGACAGTTGATTTGAGTGGCCATCTTTTAAGCCGTGGTAATCAGATCAAGGTCTTGTCACCACAATGGCTGGCAGATGAACTCCATGACATGCACATGGAGGCTGCGTTTATGTATGAGCCTGAGGAAGAAGAAAATGTCCCTCAATAAGTACTTATTTCAAGCTTGTCCCACGAAATGAGACAACGTCATGATAGTTTTGCATCCGAATATGTAATTATATCAATATGAAGATACTATTTTCGCCTGAGTATAGCGGGCATGTTTTTATCGGTCTGAACGAGCAGCATCCAGAGCTGATGGACACAATGGTTTGTGACACCATGGGACTGGTTGCCCTGTTGGAACTAAGACTTGGAATCCATGTGGATGACATATCTGGTAACAACCGCACAGTACTTTATTACAAGGCATTGTCGGAATACATGAAACGGAATCTTGACAACGCTTTGGCAGCATCCTTCAGGTTGTCCTCTTTGGGTACAGCTGAGCAAGCACTTAGATGGCGTGATAACCTTGTGCTTGACAAGTGGCAGGCCAATAAGGACGACAATGCCAGTGGTCGTCTTAATGTCCTTGCTGGTACGGAAGAGTTTTTCAACTCTCTAGGGATGCCTGACAGATTGAAGGATGTCCTATTATATATAAATAGGGTAGAGGACGGCTTCTTCAATGAATTTGATATTGAGCTGCCTTGTGAATTAGCCATGCTCCATCCGGCTATACAGGAATTGCTTACTGCCTTGCAAAGCCACGGTGCAAGGATTTCATCCAAAGATTTCCAAGGCTTCCGTGGAAATAATCTTTCCCATATTGCCCATCTGCTTAACTCTTCATCAGATGTCAAGCTTACTTTGAATAAGGATGACCATTCATTCCAGATTTACAAGTTTGCGGATGAGAAGACAGCCATTGAATACCTCGCCTTGAAAGGTGATGAGATAAATGCAGATGTATGGATTAACAATTCAAACAAGACCATGGACAACTGGCTCCGCATGATGGGGAAGCCTACCATGGGAAGCAGCATGACCGAAGCTGCCCCACAGCTGATACAGCTCTTTGTCCTTGGCATTGATATGTTGAAAGAACCGGTGAATATCCAAAGCTTAATCAGCTGGCTCTATTCACCCATGCAGCCCTTTGGCACATTCTTTGGAGGCATACTTGCCGAAACTATTATTGGCGAAGGCGGCTATAGGAATGAAAAATGCCACAAAGTGGTAGAAGACTATATCTCTGGTAAATACACCTATCATGACAAGGAAGAGGAGGAGAAACTCTCAGAAGAAGCGAAAGCCAAACGGGATGAGAATGAGAAGAAAGAACGCCAACTCTTGGTCAATACTTATCTCCCTTCATTCGATGTTCCTTCAGGCAATAAGATTGATTGTACTCGACTGCTAACATACCTAAACAGTATTTCTGGTTGGGCGAGGAGTCGGTCACACTTCCTGAGTGAGAAGCCAGGAAACGAAGGTTGGTGTAGCCAACTGGAAAGCCTTGCGCAAATGTGCGACACCTTTGTCCTCCTGCTTGAATCATCAGACATGGGCGAATATGTTGATTTTAAGCAGGTGGAATCATGGATCTGCACGTTGTATAAAGGAGAGTCCTTCATGCAATATGCTGCACAGAGAGGTTGCAGGGAACTCATCGACAACCCTTCTAAAATGGCTGCGGATAGCAGACGTACAGTTTGGATGAATTTTGTAGGCGGTGACGTGCCAACGCTCGATTGTGCCTTCCTCTATCCTACAGAGAGAGCCAAGGTCAAGGACTCCCTTATGCTTTGGGACGAACGAAAGGAATTGGACTATCATCATCAGATGCAACTGTTGCCATTCTTTATGACGGAAGAACAGCTGATATTAGTTGTGACAGATTATGTGGGCGGTGAACCTGCTCCCAAGCATCCCATCATGGTAAGACTGGAGAGTCAGGTTGAAAACCTGAACGAATTTGTTGCAGAACCGAACCTGTACCAAGAAGAAACAGAAAAGGTAAATCTCGTAAGGAACAATAATATCCAGTCGCTGATTCCATTCGATCATGCCGACTTGCTCAAATGGCCACAGCATCTTAGCCCTACTACTATCAGTACGCTTGTAGAATACCCATTTGATTACCTGATGGAACGAATGCTCAACATCGTCAGCACAGGTCCCAGCAGCATCAAGGGTGTAAAAACTACGATGGGTACCGTTGCACATGCTGTGATTGAAAGTCTCTTTGCACCTCGTGATGGCAAATCATGCAGCGGGGTAGAAGAAATAGAGCAGCGTATCAATAACGAGTTTGAAGAGCAGGTACGTAAGCAGATAGAATCCTGCGGCGCAATACTGTATCTGCCAGAGAACAGATTGGATGCCGAACTGCTGAAAGAGCAGTTACGCAGATGCCTTGGCATACTCCTGGAAATAATACGCGACAACCACCTTACCGTTACCGGCTGTGAACAAATGGTCAAGAAAGATATGGGACTGTTGAAGAATGACAAGGACTGGGATATGGTGGGATATATTGATATGACACTTGAAGATGCAAATCATCATCCTGTAGTCTTTGACTTCAAGTGGACATCCTCAAAGTCCTATTACCGTGACTTGCTAACTGCCAATCGTTCGATTCAACTGGAGCTCTACCGCACCATGCTCAGTGCAGAGAAACGGGATAGTGTTGAACGCACTGCATATTTCCTGATGCCCGAAGGACATCTTTATAGTAAGGAGCATTTTGATGGAATCCATTGTACACAGCTTCAGGCAGAGAACAATGCCAATATAGTTGAACAGCTCAGGCAATCATTCTTCTATCGGAAAAAACAGCTGGATGAGGGCAGAGTGGAGGTAGGCGAAGCCTTCCCCGTGAAGATGCTCGATTACTACAATGACACTGAAGAGAGGAACCTCTTCCCTTTGATTACAGATGATCAAGGAATCGAAAAGGAGAATATTTTCAGCAACTACAAACTTTTCAAACAATAAGGAGGGCATAAGATGGAGAATGTAACATATATCAACGCCAGTGCCGGTAGTGGAAAGACCTATACACTTACCCATAAACTGGCAGAACTTATCAAGTCTGGTCATGTAAGGTCAGAACAGGTGATTATGACCACGTTCACCGTGAAGGCTGCCAACGAAATGAAGGAAGAGGCCAAGAAAGTTCTTTATGAGAACGGTCTCTTCGAGGCTGCCAATCAGCTTGATCAGGCTATGATTGGTACTATCCATAGCGTTGCGAACTCGCTCATCAAGAAATACTGGTTTTTTCTCGGCCTCTCTCCAGATATAGGTGTAATGGCTGAGGAAGATACACAGTTCTACATCTCACAGTCTTTATCAGAACTTCCAACACATGAGGAGTTGAACCAGCTTCATGCTTTCTGTGAGAGTGTTGGAATCCAGTATGGATATTTCTCTGGGAAGAATGGTCTGAACTATGATTTCTGGAAAAGCGACATAGAAAAGGTTATCGCTCTTACCACCAACTATGAAATAGAGAGTTATGACAGGAGTGTGATGGAATCTTTGGATTTTATCCGCGGTTTTGTGCATCCTTCCGTCAAGCTTGACTATTCTCCGGAAACACTTATGGCCATACTCGATGAGTATGTGTCGTTTACTACAACCCAACGTGAGAGCAAGAAGAAACAAGATGTTTTAACTGAAGTCCGCAGATTAAAGCGTGGTGTCAATGCACCAACTATCTCATGGTACAAGCGCTTGTCATCGGTGCTTAACTCATGGACGAAATGTGGCGCACGGGGTACCCAGATGCGCGAAGAACTTGCTGAGTTGTGGCATTCTGAATTGGTGTATAAAGAGCAGGAACGATACATTCTATTGTTGTTCCAGCTTGCAGAACGTTGGAAAGAACGCTTCCGCACATTCAAGAAAGAGAGGAATCTCCTGGACTATAATGACATGGAGAAATATCTTCGTGACCTTTTGGCCAATAAAGAATTGGCAGAGGAGATTCGGATGGGCTATCGTTATCTTTTCGTTGACGAATACCAGGACTGCTCGCCCTTACAAGTGAAGATATTCGACCGACTTTCAGAATTGATGGAGCACAGTTACTGGGTAGGAGACTATAAGCAAGCCATCTATGGTTTCCGTGGCAGTGACATTACCTTGACAAAGGCGGTGGTTGACAGGATTGCGACGGGGGAGAATGGCTGTGATACCGAGACTCTTGATACATCTTACCGTTCGCTCCCAGGTATAGTAGAGGTCTGCAATGAGACCTTTAAACGTACCTTTAAGGGCATATTGGATGAAGGATCCATTGTATTGAAGACGCATCGCACCAACGACGAAAAGATACGATCTGTACGACTTTGGGATATGGAAGACCCAGAGAGTGTCGGAATTGCCGATCACATCGCTTATCTGCTGAAGCAAGGAGTGAAGCCGTCGGATATCGCTGTCTTGGGGAGGACAAATGCTCCGTTAGATGCTTTGGCTGGCATTTTAACGGGAACATACGGAATACCCGCTAACAGGCAAGAAGTCAGAGTGTCTGAAATAAAATGTATGCCATTGGTGTTAGCCTTACTTGCTCTTGTAGAAAGTGAGAAGGATTCTTTGGCCAAGGCCCAAATAGCCGTGTTGACTGAGGAAGGTTATGGCACCAACAAAATCATTGAGGAGAAACTACTCGTTGATGCTAATGAAGAAATCAAGGAGTCGTCTTATTTGAATGATGTTCCTTTGGTTAGGAGGCTATTGGAACTCCGACCGATGTTAAAACAGCAGTCAGTGGGCGCTCTCATTGAGACGATGGTTATTGAACTTGACTTGTATAACGAAATAAAGAAAATAGGTCAGGTCGATGAGTCCGTTTCCTGCCTCGACACCATCGTTCAGTCTGGATATGCTTATGAGCAGCATTGCTTGCAAATGAGCCTCCCAGCCACTGTGAAGGGATTTGTGGACTACCTTGCGGTGATGGATCCTGTCGGCAAAGGTAATGCAAATGGCATACAACTGCATACTTATCATTCCAGCAAAGGTCTGGAATGGAAATATGTCATCCTCACTCATCTCTATGAGAAGAAGAATGACCCGAAGAAATGTGTCAAGCAGGACATCTACGGCATCCATTTCAGTTATTCGGAACAGCCTTCTGCATCGACACCATACCCAGAAGTCTTCATACGTGTCATTCCGTTCATATATGGAGCAGGAAATACCAAAGTACCTGCAGACATCCAGCAACAGATAGAAGAAAGTTCCCTGTATAAGGAGGTCATCAAGGATTCATTGGCTGAAGCCAACCGCCTGCTGTATGTTGGTATGACCCGCCCACGAGATGTGCTGATAGTTGCTTTGGAACCTCATAAAAAGGATGTTCATACTCTGCAATGGCTGGAAGATGTCGGTTTGGATTGTGTCCAGCCTGATGCGCAGCATGATATCTTTGGTGTGGGTTGCCGTTTCGAAGATGACACCATTACACAAGATCAGTTTGATAGTCTGTCGGGCTATCGCTATCTGGCAGAAAATAAGGATATGAAGACAATGCGTATTCCGTATCATCAAGAATCATGCGATGAAGGTGTAAGATGTCTCTCACCAAGTAAATTGCATGTGAAAGGTATGGTAGATGCGTACTATCAGATATGTGAGCATATGCAACAGGGAACGCTTGTCGGAAAGACAATGGCCGATGTGGGTAACTGCATCCACCAGATTTTCTGTGGCATTGAACAGCATATAAACATTGAGAGCTATTATACCAATCTTATCGAGAGCTATGGTCTGAAGACCTATTTGACTGACTATGCTGCTATTAGAAAATCATGGAAAATGCTTGTCAAATGGCTGACGGAGCAATTTGGTGCTGCCATTAATATCTATCATGAACGTCCGTTCACACTGTTAAAGGATGGCAACGTCTATTCTGGCAACATCGACCTTGTTTGGCAGACTTCAGACGGTGACATCCTGATCGATTTCAAGACTTGTCCGTTGGGGCAGAAGTGTATCCTTGATAGAGACTCAGACCATTATGCTGGTTGGTATGCTGGACAACTTGACGCATATACCGAGGCATTGGAGGAAGCTGGGGAGAAAGTGCTTAAACGCTTCATCTATTATCCCGTCAGCGGTATGATGTGCGAGATCGGCAAGGCTTTGAAAGTGCTAGAGATGACGATGTATGCCAATGTCTATTGCTTTGATGCCAGTGACAGCTTCGACATCAAAAGATGATAGAGAATGCCGCCAAAGTGATTGATGCGGCTATCATGTGTGCTGAGATAGATCCCGATGATGAAGAAATACAGCGAACGACTATGTATATCAAAGGCTGTTCTACACAGGGTATAGAAACTATTCTCTTGAAGACGGGGTTGTTTATAATCAACCTTCCATACCTTGCCTCCAGAACTAAGTTGCATGTGGCTTTCACCTTGATGCGAGAAGCCCGGAAGCTGCGGCCTGAACTGGTCATCTACGACGGCGATGATAAGACTTTTGCAGACCTTTCAGAAGAAAACGAATTGGACACTTATTATTATCGTCTTGATAATATGGCCAATATCATTGAGAAGCAGGATGCCCATATCGGAGTAAATGGCCTTGTACATGAGTTCCATATCTTCCCAGAATACATCAAGGCACAAATGCCAGATGAAAGTCCATAAGAATGGACATACAAGGCATTTGATGACTTCATCGACATTCAGTGGAATTACGAAGACTATGAGAACTTCAGTCGAGCGACAGTAGGTAGCCTGGATGGGGGAGAATTCGTTGCCCGCATATTGGGAAACAACAAGGGCTTTGCGTGTGTATGCCAGAAAGTTATTCTCTATAATGAGAAGGAAACAAAGATAGTCCCGATAGGCGATTTCTTTGCCGCCACAAAGGACGATAAGTACATCAAACGTCTGGACTATGCCCAGTTCGTTATCGACAAGATGCCGGATAAGGTGTGGCAAAATTTCTATGATTCATTTGATGTAGAGCCTATACGCTCACCCAAAACGTATCTTTTACGTTGGAATCCCACCATCACTAGCTTCAAGCTGTATGACTACCGTGATGTCCTATCAAAATACCCTGGCGGATTCAGTGGCATGAACTGGAGCGTCTATGAGTGGGAGGAAGCCCATAAGGGCGACCACTATTATATGCTCAGGACAGGTGATGATAAGGCTGGCATTGTATTCCGTGGCGTATTCACCAGTGACCCATATCCAGGTGAAGACTGGGCTGGGAATGGGAAACAAAGGTATTACATGGACATGGACTGCTATGGCTGTGTGCCGGGAGATGAGCAATCTCCCATAGGTATTGAAGAGCTTGAAAAAGCCGTACCAGACATTGATTGGCGACGTGGCCACTCTGGTCAATTGCTTTCTGAAGAAGATGCAGATAAGTTAGACGAATTGTGGAATTGCAAATAGTTAAAACAAGTATAAATACCAGTTAGATATGAAGAAAATTTCTCAAATTGATTGGAAACTCTATAAAGAGAGTGCCACGGGAAAGGCTGATATAGCATCTTTCCAGAAACTGCTTGATGACCCGAACTGTTCATATGAAGATATACTTAACCTTGGGAAAAAGTACGATCCGCAGTACTTTAGTAATTTTAGTCCCAAGGAAGAAAAACAGATAATTGAGATTATCAAGTTCTATGATGATGCTATAGGTGAAGAAGTGGAAAACTACCATTCATTTGAAAAGGCTTCAGATTACGAGGATTTCTATTTGAGCTTTGTTGCAAAATTACTAAGTGAAAAGGAAGTATCGGATATTGATGAAATTCCTCATTCAGAATTTAAAAAGTTCCTTTCCGACAACCTTCCCATGTCCGTAATACTATATGCTTATTTGCCCGGTGTTTTCATACCCAACTTCTTTGTTATGCAATTTTCCTATCTTAAAAGGATTGCAGACAAATATGATATAGAACTCCCCAAAACACCCAATAGGTCTGACTACAAGAGTCGGAATCTATACTATCTCGATATGTGTGGAAAGCTTATAGACTTTGCTGTCGAAAATGGTTTTGAAAATACTGCCGAGTTCTGTGCCTTTTTATTTGGCTATGAACTCCCAAAAGCAAAAGAGGAAATGATGTACGAGGCAAACAATAATATGCCAGACACCCCTAATCAAGCATGGATTATCATTGGGAATTATGGTGAGGGAGAGAAAGAGATGGACTTTGGATTCTGGCAAGCTAATGAATTTACCAGTAGAGGTGATGTCCTCCTTTTTTATGAGAAATCACCGGTCAAAGCCATGAATTCAATTTGGATAGCACAAGCAGATGGAGTGGTAGATCCATTCTTCTACTATTATTCAAGCACGTATATAGGCAACAAGATTGCCATTCCTGCAGACAAGTCTGTAAAGTACGATGACTTTAAGAATAGTGAGTACTTTAAAAAGCGAGGTAAGAAAGGTAACTTCGTCAGTAAAAACTTTCAGGACGTTAGCGGTTGGGCGGTAAAGTTCGATGATTATGCAGAGATCAAGCGAATATTAGAAACTAAAGGTTTCAACACTTCCATCTTACCTTCGCTTTATGAGCCAACAAAGGTGGGTAACGTGACAATAGAACATGAGAAAGATGTATCTGAAAAGTTGCTTATTCCGCTATTGGAACAAATGGGCTGGAAAAACAAATATGATTTCGAAGGAGAGGTGGAATTCAATGCTGGTAGGGGACAAACTGGTTATTCTTCAGACAAACGACCTGACTTCGTACTCCATATAAGGCGAAAGAATGATGACATTGAAGTTAAAGTCGCTATTGAAGTGAAAAAACTTATGAAAAATGAACATGAAATTCATGATAACTTTGTTCAAGGACGCTCATACGCAAAATGGGGTAATGCAAAAGTACTTGTACTCTGTGATATGAGACAGATTCTTGTCTATCTGAGAGATAAGAATAACAAATTCAACGAGAATAATCCAATACAATTCTCATGGATTGATATGGAGAATCCTGATAAGTTCAAAGAATTAAAGAAATTATTATCATAGCTAAAAGATATTTTGAGGTTGTCCCATGTTTTGAGGCAACCTCTTTTTAACTTTGCCATCGAATCATAATTTGGTATATATAGTCAAGGTTATGGGATGGGATGCAGTACAAATAGGATTAAGGCATAACTTGCCTGCCCACGATCCTTTTGCAACAGCAAAAGAAGTTGCAAAAAGAATGAATCGAAATGTCAGACACGTATATAGTCGTCCCTTAAAAAGTAAATAACATATTGACTATCAATAAAATAACATTTCTATTATTTGTATATATCTACCCCATTTCGGGTTAAGCCCGTCCCTATTTTGACAAGTTAGGAGCATTGTTCCTTGTTAGAGTCATGTGCATGATAATACATCACATTCTATCATGAATGGGATATGATTTAGAAAAAAAATTATTGCTGTCCGCTAAAACTCCAAAGAGCATAAATATTCCGCCCGAAGTCCTTTAAATTGGTACTTCGGGGAGGATATTTATGCTCTTTGGAGTTTTAGCGGACAGCAATAATAAAATACCCACTTTTAAGTATTGCAAAACTTGTTCACACCTCGTAACTTTGCAGCAAAGAAAATACAAGAGTATGATAAAACGAAAGTACCATATTATATA
>ERZ1673749.2224-NODE-2224-length-10512-cov-3.226642_pt1 | contig 10512 bp, 8 predicted proteins | sample MGYA00580204_ERZ1673749 | MGnify/ENA primary metagenome ERZ1673749 (study PRJEB41218, sample SAMN15661745) | gut metagenome | host: Homo sapiens | place: Canada: London | collected 2015-08-20/2019-03-30 | study: EMG produced TPA metagenomics assembly of...
AGACATGTTTGCAGATATTTTTATTGAAAATAATTTTCAGAAAATTGATAAACTTTATACATACATAGTAAAAGATGATGTTAAACCTGGCATGAGAGTTCTTGTAAATTTTGGGAAGTCTTACAGAGTTGGTATCGTCCTTTTTTTACATGAAAATTATATTGGCGATCATTTTGATAAATTAAAAGAAATTCATTCTGTATTAGATGATGAACCAATTATTTCAAAGGAATTAATAAAACTAGGACTTTGGATGAAAGAAAGATATCTTATTGGTTATTCCAAAGCATTTTCACCAATTTTGCCACCAGGAAATCTTCAAAAAATTAAGAAAAAAATTGTTGTGGAAAAATATCCTCACGGTGAAGATATAGAGAAACTCAATTCAGTTGATTTAAATAAATATTTTGAAGATTTAAGCGAAGAAGAAAAACAGATTATAAAGAAATTAAGAGCTAAGGGATACATAAAATATGTCTACGATTCTCTTGTAACTGTAAAAGCGAAACTTGTAAATTATCTAAGAGTATCTAAGGATTTTGATGCTAAAAATCTTGAAGGAATAAGTGAAAAACAAGCAAAAGTTTTTAACTTTATAAAGATGGAAAAAGATATATCACGTGTCGATGTTATGACCAAACTTAATATTTCCTATTCGCCAATAAAAAGTCTCATTAATAAGAATTTGATAGAAGAGTATAAAAAAGAAATTAATAGAGATCCTATAAAAAAGGATTTTGAAAGAGAAAAAATTCCCCTAAACGCCGAACAACAAGCTGCCTTAAAAAGTATTCTAGGAACTGATAAAGTTGTCAGTCTCTTACATGGTTTAACAGGATCGGGAAAGACTGAAGTCTATCTAAATATTGCATCAAAAATTATAGAAGATGGTGGTCAAGTAATTGTACTTGTTCCAGAAATAGGTTTGACTCCACAAATGATTGAAAGGTTTAAGGGTTGGTTTGGAGATGAAGTAGCCATAATTCACTCAAAGCTTTCTTCTGGGGAGAGATATGACGAATATCGTAAGATCTTAAATAATGAAGTTAAAATTGTTGTAGGGGTTAGAAGTGCAGTTTTTGCACCCTTTAATAATTTGAAGATGATAATAATTGATGAGTCCCATGATTCATCTTATGAGTTTCACGATAATTTAAAATACGACACAATTGAAGTTGCAATTAATAGAATGAAAAATAGAGGTAAAGTTTTACTAGGATCTGCAACTCCATCTGTTGAATCTTATTTTTATGCCAAGAAAGATTTTTATAATTTATGTCAGCTAAAGAATAGGGCAAAAAAAGGTGCTTTGTTGCCAGAAACAAAAATAGTTGACATGAGAGAAGAATTAGTAATGGGAAATATCTCCATTTTTAGTAGAGAACTCAAAGATGAAATAAGTAAAAAATTAAAAAATAATGAACAAATTATTTTATTTTTAAATCGAAGAGGATTTTCTAATTTTATTTCGTGTAGGTCTTGTGGAGAAGTTATTAAATGTGACGATTGTGATATTTCAATGACCTATCACAAGGCGAAGAATAGGTTGATTTGTCACTATTGTGGTAAAACGAAAGCTCTTCCTAAAGTTTGCCCTTCTTGTGGTTCTAAATTTATCAAGCAATTTGGAGTTGGAACACAAAGAGTTGAAGAAGAAGTTAAAAAAAATTTTCCTGAAGCTAGAGTTTTAAGAATGGACAGGGATACCACTACAAAAAAAGATTCCTTTAATAAATTTTATGAAAAAATAAAAAATAAGGAAGCTGATATTATTATTGGAACTCAAATGGTTTCCAAAGGTTTTGATTTTGAAAATGTAACTTTAGTTGGAATCGTGGCAGCAGATTTATCCCTATATATATCTGATTATAAGGCGCGTGAGAGAACTTTTCAGCTTATAACACAAGTTTCAGGAAGAGCAGGTCGTGCTTCAAAAAAAGGTAAAGTTATTATTCAAACTTATAGCCCTGATAGTGAAATTATAAAATATTCTGCTCTTGGGAATTATGAAGATTTTTATAATTATGAAATTGAGGAAAGAAAAATTTATTTGTATCCACCCTACACAAAGTTAGTGGAACTAGAATTTTCTTCTTATGATGAAAATATGACTGAAATTTGGGCACAAAAATTTCTAAAGCAAATGTCTATAGATTTAAAAGGAATGGATATAATGCTTACAAAATTTATTAAAATGCCTAAGATAAAAAATATAAACAAGACGAAGTTCTCAATTAAGCTTAAACCTAGAGATTTATCTTTGTTAACACAGGGTCTAAAAAGGGTAATAAGTAATAGTAAGATAGAAGAAGAAAGAAAAATAATTTTAAATATAGAATTTTAGGTGATTAGATGGCAATAAGAAAAATTAGAATAGATGAAGATCCAATACTTAGGAAGAAATCTAAGATTGTTACAAATTACAATGATAGATTAAAAACTTTAATAGATGATATGTACGAAACAATGGATGTGGCATATGGAGTGGGTCTTGCGGCACCTCAAATAGGAATCCTTAAAAGATTAATTGTTGTTGATAATCGAGATGAAAATGAAGAAAATGGAATGAGATTTTATATGATTAATCCTCAAATTATTGAAAAAGAAGGAGAAGAAGTCTCCATGGAAGGTTGTCTTTCAGTTCCAGGTAAACAAGGAAAAGTAAAAAGGGCAAAAAATATTAAAGTTAAATATAATGATTTAGATGGCAATGAAAAATTTATGGAAGCAGAAGATTTCTTGGCAAGAATTATTCAACACGAAACTGATCATCTCGATGGCATACTTTATACTGACAAGGCAATTGAAATGTATGAAGCAGGGAGTGAAGAATAATGAAGTTTATTTTTATGGGTACTCCTGAATTTTCTGTTCCAATTTTGGAGAGATTAAATAAATTAGGAGATATAGCTCTTGTTGTTTCTCAAGAAGATAAGAGAAAGGGAAGAGGAAAAAAATTTACAAAAACTCCTGTAAAAGTAAAGGCAGAAGAACTAGGTCTTGAAGTTTATCAACCAAAAGATATTAATTCTCCCGAGGCTATAGAAAAACTTAGAGAAATTGAAGCTGATATAATTGTTGTTGTCGCTTATGGACAGATTTTAACAAAAGATATAATATATTTGCCAAAAAAATATATAGTAAATGTTCATGCTTCACTTTTACCACAATTTAGAGGAGCTGCTCCAATTAATAGAGTCATAATGGAAGGTTATGACAAAACTGGAGTAAGTCTAATGAAGGTGGAAGAAGGTCTTGATGCTGGAGCAGTATCAAAGGTAAAAGAAGTTGAAATAGCTTCTATGAATGCAGGAGAATTAGAAGAAAAACTCTCAATAATGGGAGCAGATCTTTTAGAAGAATTCATCAAAGATGTAGAAGAAGAAAATGTAAAATTTGTTGAACAAGATGAAACAAAAAAAACTTACGCAAATAAAATTTTAAAAAATGATTTGATTTTGAGTTTTGACGAAAATTCAAGAGATATTGTAAATAGAATTAGAGGACTTAGCCCAACTTATGGTGTGAAGTTTATTTATAAAGATAAATCATATAAAGTTTTTAGGGCTGAAGAAGTTCAAACTTCACGAACTGAAAAAGCTGGAACTATCATAAAATCTGATAAAGAATTAATAATTAAAACTTCTGATGGGGCAATTTCAGTAAAAGAAATTCAAGCTCCAGGAAAAAGAGCTATGGGAATTGATGACTTTTTGCGTGGAAATAAATTTGAAGAAAATTATGTGATTGGAGGAAAATAATGTTTGGACCTTATTTTTATACCTATGATTACTCTTACTTAATCTATATTCTTCCAGGTCTTATTCTTGCTATGTATGCACAAGCAAAAATAAGTTCTGCTTATGAAAAATACAATAAAGTTGCTGCATCTACTGGTCTAAGTGGAGCAGAAGTTGCAAGAAAAATCTTAGATAGAAATGGACTAAATTATGTTGACATAAAAATGGTTGATGGTAAATTATCTGATCACTACGATCCAAGAGATAAAACTCTCAACTTATCAAGAGATGTTTATTATAAAAATTCTATTGCCTCAGTCTCAATAGCTGCTCACGAAGTTGGACATGCTATACAAGATTCAGTTGACTATGCACCTTTAAAAATAAGATCAGCCTTAGTACCACTTGCAAATCTTGGAACACAACTTTCCTTTATTTTAATAATACTAGGATTTTTCTTTTCAGTATTTTTTACAAAGTTAGGGATTGCCTTATTTTTCTTTGCAGTACTATTTCAAATAGTAACTCTTCCAGTTGAGTATAATGCTTCTAATAGGGCAAAAAAAGAATTGGCAATGGGAATTATTACAGAAGAAGATTTAAAAGGAACAAGAGAAGTTCTAAGTGCAGCAGCCTTAACTTATGTTGCATCAACAATTGTTGCAATTGGACAATTTTTAAGATTACTTAGCATATTTGGAAGAAGAGATTAATGAAAAATACTAGAGAAAAAGCACTACAAATAATAAATGATGTCCTCTATAAGGGGACATTTTTAGAAGAAAGTTTAGAAATTCTAAAAAATTCCAAAATAGATGAGAGAGATTATGCTTTTATAAAAGAAATAACTACTGGAGTTATAAGGAATAAAACTTATCTAGATTATGTAATAAAGGAGAATTCAAGAGTTAAATTTAATAGGATACACAAATTAATACTTAGCATTCTTGAGATGGCAGTTTATCAAATGTATTTTCTTGATAAAGTCCCAGATTATTCTATAGTTGATGAATCAGTAAATCTTGCAAAAATTTATGGAAACAAGGGATCTATTTCCTTTACTAATGGTATTCTTAGAAGTATTTCTAAAAAAGATAAAGTCCAAGTTAAGATAAAGGACAGCATAGATAATCTTTCAACTTTTTATTCTCATCCGAGATTTTACACTGAGTATTTTTATAAAAATTATGGTGAGGATTTTACCAAAAAGTTACTCAAGGCAAATAACGAAAAAGCACCTTTTACAATAAGGGTTAATAGCTTAAAAACAAATAAAGAAGATTTGGTAAATAAACTAAGTGAACTGGGATATAGGTTTTTAGAGACAAGTTTTGAAAATGCTTTAAACATAGATAATCCCAATGGTATTATTGATACAGACTTATTTAAAGAAGGGTATTTTTATGTGCAAGATTTGGGATCAATTTTAGTTTCTAGTTTTTTAAACCCAAGAAAAGATTCAAAAGTCTTAGATTTATGTGCAGCTCCCGGTGGAAAAACGACACATTTATCAGCAATAATGGAAAACACTGGAGAAATTGTTGCTTGTGACAAATCAAAGGGCAAAGTTAAAATAATAAAAGAAAATTCCATAAGACTTGGATGCAAAAATATTAGTCCAATAATAAATGATGCAAGAGTTTTAAATGAAGAATTTATTGAAGATTTTGATTATGTTTTAGTTGATGCACCTTGTTCTGGAACTGGACTTTATAGAAAGAAACCTGATATAAAATGGAATAAGAATATTGAAGATATAAAAGAACTTTCTAAAATTCAATTGGAAATATTAGAGAATGCAAAAGAATATCTAAAGGTCAATGGATTTTTACTATATTCTACGTGTTCACTTTCTAAACTTGAAAATGAAGATGTCATTCAAAATTTTATAAATAAGAATAAAAATTTTAAAATAATAAAATTTAGAGATAAAGAGATTTTAAAACTTTTCCCATCAGTAGATAGAAGTGATGGTTTTTCTATGTGTCTTTTAGAAAAAATTTATTAATATTATTGGCTGTGAAAATTATTCACAGTATTTTTTATATAAAATTATTTTTTTAAATATATTTTTATTTGTAGAAGTCTAATGGTATAATGATTAGATGAATAGGTGGTTTTAATGGAATTAAATTCTATGTATGAAGATGAACTTCGCCAATTTTTTGAAACTAATGGCGAAAAAGCCTTTAGAGGTTCTCAGCTTTTTACTTTTTTTCATGATAAAAAAAGGTATGATATAGAGAATTCAAATCTTTCGGCAAAAGCAATCTCCATTATTGAAAAAGAAGAAATAAATAAACTTGAAATTTATAAAAGCTTTGATTCAAAATTAGATGAAACAAAAAAGATGCTTTTTAAATTAAAAGACAACAACTTAATTGAGGGAGTCCTAATGGAGTACAAGCATGGATATTCTCAATGTGTGTCAAGCCAAGTTGGCTGCAGAATGGGTTGTGATTTTTGTGCTTCTACAAAATCTGGACTTGTTAGAAATCTTACAGCAGGAGAAATGCTTTCTCAAGTTTATGAGATTGAAAATAAATATAATATTAAAGTTTCTAATTTTATTTTAATGGGAAGTGGTGAACCACTTGATAATTTTTCCGAAGTAGTTAGATTTATAAAATTACTTCACGATGAGAAGGGGCACAATACAAGTTATAGAAATATAACAATTTCAACTTGTGGAGTGGCTGATAAGATTTATGATTTAGCTGATTTAAATATTCCCATTAATCTTGCCATTAGTCTTCATCAAACAAATGACAAAGATAGGTCAAATCTTATGCCAATTAACAGAAGATTTAATCTTTCTGATTTGAAAAAATCATTGGAGTATTATATTGATAAGACTAATAATAGAATAACTTTTGAATATACTCTTATTAAAAATCAAAATGATGGCAAAAGAAATATTGATGAACTTTATAATTTTGCAAAAAATTTAAAGTGTCATATAAATTTAATACCATTAAATCCAATTGAAGAATTTGATGAAAAGAGACCTTCCAAAGATGAAATAAATCATTTTAAAAATGAGCTAGAAAAAAAGGGATTTAATGTGACTATAAGAAGAGAACTAGGAAGGGACATCAGCGCCTCATGTGGACAACTAAGGCGTAAGGTTGAGGTGAAATAAATGAAAGTAGTATCAGCAACAAATGTAGGTAACTACAGGAAAAACAATGAGGATTCGTATTTTTTAAATGAATCTAAGAATTTATATATTCTAGCTGATGGAATGGGTGGACATTTGGCAGGTGAAAGAGCCTCAAATATGGCAACTGAAATTATTGGAAGAGACTTTGAAGGCGAAAGAGAAGTAAAAAGTATAGATGATGCTATAGAAATTCTTTCATCTTCTATTAGAGATGCCAATAAAAAAATCTATGAAAGCTCTCAAGAAAACGAAGATTACAGAGGAATGGGTACGACTTTGTCTGCCGGATTAATATTAGATAATGTTCTCATTTATTCTAATATTGGTGATTCTAGGATTTACAAAATAAATAAAGATATGGAGCAAATAACTAAAGATGATTCCTTTGTAAATTATTTAATTGAGATTGGTGAAATTACTGAAGAAGAAGCAAAGAATCATCCTAAGAAAAATGTCCTTACTAAGGCAATGGGAACAACGCCTGATATTGAAGTTATAGTTAACACTCTTAATATTGAAGAGAAAGACATATTTTTATTTTGTTCTGATGGGCTCACTAATATGGTTTCTGATGAGGATATTTTTAAAATTGTAAAAGAAAATAGCCCTGAAGATGCCAGGGATAAGCTTCTTGACTTGGCTCTAAAAAATGGCGGTATGGATAATATTACATTTATTTTAGTATTTAATGAGTAGGTGGGCAATGATTAATAAAATTTTAGGAAATAGATACGAGATATTAGAAAAAATTGGCACTGGCGGAATGGGAAATGTTTTTAAAGCCCATGATAGAAAGCTTGATAGAATTGTTGCCATAAAAGTTTTAAAGTTAGAATATAACGAAGATAATAATTTTATAAGAAAGTTTAAGAGAGAATCTCTTGCAGCTGCAAGTATTTCTCATCCAAATATAGTTAGTATTTATGATGTAGGTACAGAAAAAATTCAAGATAAAGAAGTTCACTACATTGTAATGGAATATATTGATGGAAAAACTTTAAAGGATTTAATAAATGATGAAGGCAGACTTTCTGAAAAAAGAGCTTTAAATTATTGTATCCAAATTGCAGAAGCTCTTAAAGTTGCTCATTCGAAGCATATCGTGCATAGAGATATTAAGTCACAAAATATTATGGTTACTCGAGACGACAGAATTAAAGTAACAGATTTTGGCATAGCTAGAGTTGCAGATAATACAACTGTTACAGCTACAAATGCTGTAATGGGATCTGTTCACTATTTTTCTCCAGAACAAGCAAGAGGAGCTAAGGTAGATAATAGGTCTGATATTTATTCTCTTGGTATTGTTTTATTTGAAATGTTAACTGGAAGGCTTCCTTTTGATGCAGATAACCCAGTTTCGGTTGCTCTTATGCAAGTGCAATCACAAATGCCAAGGCCATCAGAATTTATTAAGAGTCTAGATCCTTCAGTTGATGCTTTAGTTTTAAAAATGACTGAAAAAGATCCAGACGACAGGTATAAAGATGTATTTGAATTAATAAAGGATATAAAAGATTATACAATAGGTGCGAAGACTTTTTCTGTCAATAGAGCTTATGACGATGATGACAGAACTGTTGTGACACCAGCTATGAATAGAAGACCAAACAGAAATCATTCTAATAATATGGATGCGAAAAAACCTAATAGACCTAAAAAGGTTGTAAAAAAGAAAAAATCAGTAGCTCCAGCAATATTAGGTATTTTTTCTGCAGTAGTTATAATTGCACTTCTAATTTATGTAGTTCCAAAAGCAATGAAGGGTATGAAGTCTGGTGACGAAGTAGAAAAAATAGTTGTAGAAAATTATCTTGGCAAAACTAGAGATGAAGCTAAAGAACTTTTAGAAGCACAAGGTCTTGTCTTAGATGTAAGTACAGTTGAGAACGAAAATGAAGCTGATGGAGTAGTTTTGGGACAAAATCCTGAAGAAGGCACTGAGGTAGAAAAAGGTTCCACTGTAACTTTAGAAATAAATGAACTTCCTGATTCAGTCCCTGTTCCACCTCTAAAAGGCTTAACAAAAGAAGAAGCACAAAAAGTTCTTGAAGAAAATTCTTTAAAACTTGGTTCAATCGATGAAGAATTTAACGAAGATGTTGAGGAAGGAAAAGTTATCTATTCAAATCCTGATGGAGGATATTCTGTTAAGAGAGGAACTGCTGTAAAACTTATTATTTCTAAGGGAGTAGATAAAACACCAGTTGTTCTAAGTGACTACAAGGGAATGGACCAAGATATAGTTGTAAATCAACTAAAGAGTTTAGGTTTAACAGTTGTCATTGAAAATGGAAACAGCAATAAAGTTTCTGAAGGTCAAGTTTATGATATGGATCCAAAGCCAGGTCAAAGTGTGGAAAAGGGTTCAACAGTTACTCTTTATATTTCAAAAGGAGCAAAAATTGAAGATGAAGAGGACCTAAACGAAAAAGATAATGAAGAAAATAATAGTGAAAAAAATTATAACAAGGTAAATCACGTAAAGGTTAAAGTTCCTGATGATGGCGAAGGTCATAGAGTTAATGCTGAAAGAGTTAGAGATGCAAATGGAAATAAAATCGGAGCTCAAACAGTTTGGAATTACAACATAGAAGCAGGAGATGTGGCAAGTGTTGAACTCATAGGACCTGGTGAATATAACATTTATGTTGATGGAAATCTTGTTAAGACTGAGAAGATAAAATAATGATTGGAAAAATTATTAAATTGACTGGAGGATTCTACTATATAAAGTCAGGTGACCAAGTTTTCGAAACGAGAGCTAGGGGCAATTTTAGACATTCAAAGGTAGATCCTCTTGTTGGTGACGATGTAGAATTTAAATATGAAGAAAAAACTCTGGGATATATTGAAAAAGTATATCCCAGAAAAAATATGCTCACAAGACCAAAAGTTGCAAATGTTGATCTTGCACTTGTAGTTATTCCTGTTTTGAATCCAAAATACAACTTAGTGATAATAGACAAAACTATAATCCAAGCAGAATATCAGGGGATAGATGTTGCAGTTGTCATAAATAAATGTGATCTTGATAGAGAGAGTGGAAAAAAACTAGAAGAGATTTATAAGAGTGCTGGTTTTGAAACTTTTACGATATCAGATAAGGATAATTCAATAGATTCACTAAAAAAGTTTTTGAAAGGAAAAACTGTTGCCCTTTGTGGAGTTTCTGGTGCTGGCAAATCAACTATTACATCTAGAATATTAGATAAGGATGTTGAAGTTGGCAAAGTATCTGATAAAACTAAAAGAGGAAAGCACACAACAAGACACACTGAAATTCTATATAATGATGATATTTATATTTTTGATACTCCAGGATTTTCTTCACTAAGTTTAAATATTGACAGTGATGATTTGAAAAATTATTTTAGAGAATTTAGGACTTATAATGATTGCAAGTTTAATAATTGCAATCACATAAAAGAACCAAAATGTGCTGTAAAAGAAGCAGTAGAATTGGGAAAAATAACAAGAGAAAGATACGAAAATTACTTATATATTTATAATGAAATAAAAAATAAAGGAGAATATTAATGATTTCACCTTCACTACTTTCAGCAGATTTCACAAATTTAGAAAAAGAATTTAAAATTATGAATGAAG
>ERZ1673749.2226-NODE-2226-length-10504-cov-5.437745_pt1 | contig 10504 bp, 7 predicted proteins | sample MGYA00580204_ERZ1673749 | MGnify/ENA primary metagenome ERZ1673749 (study PRJEB41218, sample SAMN15661745) | gut metagenome | host: Homo sapiens | place: Canada: London | collected 2015-08-20/2019-03-30 | study: EMG produced TPA metagenomics assembly of...
CGGCTGCACGGGCTGCGGGGCCGGGGCCGGTGCGGGAGCAGGCTCCTCAACGACTTCCGGTTCCGGTGCCGGTTCCGGTGCCTCCGGTGCCTCCTCCGGCTCGTCCGTGGCCGATTCCGTCGTCTCCTCCGTCGTCTCCTCCGTCGGATCGTCTGCCGGGACAGTCTCGCTCGACGGAGCCAGTCGCTCACGAAGATCGTCGGTGCCCTCTGCGTCAGCGTCGTCGGTAGCAGTCGGTTCGACCGTGCGCGTCTGCGTCGTCTCGTCGTCGTCGCCGCCGATCAAGTCGAACTCGCCGTCGGCAACGCCGTACAGGAACAGGCCCACGCCGGTCGCCGCGAGCAGGCCGGCGATGGTGCCCCAGACCGGCCACTTACGGTCAGCGGCCAGCGGGAACTCCGGCACGTCACGCGGGACAAACGCGGACTCCGCGTCCTCGGTGTCTGCTGCGTCAAGGTACACAGCCTTGTCGGCAGGCTCGGCGAGGGCAGCAATGCTGTCCTCCGGCTCGGCGGTGTCTGCGCCGTCCACGTCCAGGTCACCCGGCGTGGCGGCGACAGCGAACTCGCCCTCCTCGTTAGTGCCGCCGTACTCCGGTTCGTCCTCGAACTCGTCTTCATCGTCGGACGCGCCGTCAACCTCGACAAACTCGACGGTGCTGTAGTCCGGGCCGTCTGCTTCGACCTCGGTGTCCACGTCGGTGTTGGCTTCGACCTCGGTGTCCACGTCGGTGTCCACTGCTGCGACGGCTTCGGTGTCCGCGTCTGCGTCTGCGTCGGTGTCCACGTCGGTGTCCACGGCTGCGTCTGCGTCGGTGTCCACATCAGTGTCGGCTCCGGTGTCCACGTCGGTGTCGGCCGCGGTGTCCGCGTCGGTGTCTGCGTCTGCGTTGGTGCCCTCGCTCTCGAACGGCTCAACGCCCGAGAACAGGCCCGCTGCGCCCTCGTAGTCCACCGGGACCCACTCAACAGACTTCTCGTCCACTTCGTCACCGACAGTCGGTTCGTCCTCAACCGGCAGGTCCTGGCCGATGGAAACCTCCGGCACGCCAACCGGCTCGACACGCGGCCCGAACACCGACGACAGGTCGCTCGTGGTCGTCGGTTCCAGCGGCAGGCCCGGCCCCTCGTCCTCGGGTTCAGCCACCGCGTCGCTGGCCTGGTACACCGTGGAGCCACCAGTGACAGCACGCTCAACGTCCGCCACGTCCCCTTCGATGTCGTCAACGTCTGACTCCACCTCGTCCAGGATCGCGTCGAAGTCAGACAGATCGTCGCCATCGTCGTCAGACTCGCTGCCCTCCGCCGCGGTGTCGGTGTCTGCGTCTGCGTCTGCGGACACGTCCACGTCAGACCCGGTGGTGTCCTCATCTGCGGTGCCGGTGCCCTCCGCTGCGGTGTCTGCTTCGACCTCGGTGTCGGCGTCTGCGCCGGTGTCTGCGTCGGCGTCCGCGTCTACGTCGGTGCCGGCCGCGTCAGACTCGACAGCCTCGTCCTCGGTGCCCTCGTCAGACTCGACAGTCTCGTCCTCGGTGCCGGCCGCATCCTCCGCTGCTTCGTTGTCCTTGTTCTTGCGCGACTTTCCCAGCAGGTCGCGCAGTCGTGCGATGTTCTTGCTCATGGCTACTTCGTCTCCTCGTCGGTAAAGCCCAGCAGGCTAAACCCGCCGAGAGATGGTTCTGGTTCGTCCTTGGTATCTGCGCCGTCGCCATCGGCTTCGGTGTCCGCGTCGGCTTCGGTGTCCGCTGCGGTGTCCACGTCGGTGCCGGCTTCGGTGTCCACGTCGGTGCCGGCTTCGGTGTCCACGTCGGTGTCCACGGCTGCGCCGGTGTCTGCGTCGGCTCCGGTGTCCACGCCGGTGTCTGCGTCGGCTTCGGTGTCCATGTCGGATTCGGTGTCCACGTCGGCTTCGGTGACCACGTCGGATTCGGTCGGCAGATCGTCGCCCAGGTCAACCAGGGACGAACCAGACTCCGCCACCTCGTACTCGTCGGCTGGCAGATCGGTGTCCTCCGCCGCAAAGAACTCGTCCAGCACAGGGTCGCTCGCGCCCTCGGAGTCAATCTGACCAACCTCGTCGTCGCCGAACATCACACCCTCGTCGCCCTCGTCGGCCACAGCCTCGTCCACATCGGACTCGGTGACGTCCGCTTCGTCCATCAACGTGGTGGCCGCCGGCTCCTCCGGCGCCTGCTCGAACTCCACAGCGTCCTCGTCGGCGGGGTCGTCGGTATCCACACCTGCGACCGCCGCTGTGCCGGCCGCGCCAACCAGCGCAGCAGCCGGGGAGATTTCCCTGGATACCGTGGTCGTGGCGTACTCGTCGGCGTCGTCCGAGTCCATCGCGTACTTCGGGTCGTCCCAATCAACCACGGACTCGACCGGGTCTTGGGACAGGATCACATCGTCGGCGCTGACTCCCGCGCGCTCGCGCTCGACCACAGCGTCGTTGTGACGCAGCACGTCGTCTCGCTCTGCGAGGTAGTCGGCGTAGATCGCACGGTCGCGGTTGAACCCAACCCACGACACCAGACCCACAATGAGTGCTGCCACCGCCACGCACATCACCGCGGCGAACAGCAGCCACGACTGCGAGTTGACGATGAAGAAGTACACCGCAAGAACGGTGAGCAGAACAGCCGCGCACACCATCATCGGCGCGGTGTTGCTTAGCGTCGGCTCCTGAACAAGCCGCCTGGGCTGCTTCGACATGAGCAAGGCTCCTTTATTGAAGTGAGTTTCTAGGGCTAAGTATCGGCTGTGAGTGCCTGATAACCGGGCTAAATCTTAACCCAGCACCACCTGACACCAGGCCGGGGCGTGTGCACCGTGCTACGCGGCGGACAGCGGCACCAATCCTACGTCACGTCCCCTTTCAGATGCTCAGACGGCCCACAAAATACCTGGTCATTGCGTGTTTTGTGTGCACAAAAGTGTGCATGGGGAAACTTGCTCGGACCTTTCAAGTTGCATAGTGTTAATTGAGAACACCACCGACAACCAAAGGGAGTAACAATGTCCGTCCGCCGCGTATCCACCACGATTAAGCCGGGAGCCGACACGCTCACCATCGAGGCCATCTCGCACCTCTACAACTACAAGATGGTCGCTGCGCTGCGCGAGAACATCGGAAACGCGCTCGACGCGATGGTTGAGGCAGGCAAAGCCGACATCCCCGTTGACGTGCACATCTATCCCAAGTACGACGCACTGCGCTTCATCATCTCCGACACCGGCGTGGGCATGACTGCCGACGAGGTCGCCGACAACTACCTGTCGGTGGAAGTCTCGCGCAAGCGCAACCGTGACGACCTGATCGGTGGCCACGGTATCGGCGTGCTGGCGACGTTCACCTCCACCGACACGCTGACCGTTGTGACCACGAAGAACGAAAAGACGACGCTTGTTACCGGCAACGACCACGGCGGCGGCGACATCACCTGGTCGCTGGTGGAATCGCCGATTGTGCGCGAGCAGGGCACCTCCATCGACTTCACCACTGCTGCGTCCGGTGACGACGCCGCGGGTATCAGCCAGTACCTCATGCTGGTGTCCTACATGCGCAACGTGCGCGTGCACGTGCACCCGCTGGCAAACGAGTCCGACACACCGCTGTGGTCGCTGCCCATCGAGTCGCTGACACGCCAGATGGCCGCTGCCGGCAGCGGCATGGTGGACGCCCAAGACGACGGCACGCTGGTGCTTTACCCGCACGGTCTGACCTCGGACGTTTCCCGCGCGGTCACAGCCAACGACCTCGACTACATCATCGGCACCCGTGCCGGCGCGGTCGCGGTGCCGTTTATCGCCTCCGGCAAGAACCGCGTGCCGGTGTCGCCGGTCATGGCGATGGTGGGTGGCCTGCCGTACCGCGTGAACATCGAGTCCGGCAACATGGAGTCCGGCGACTACGTTACGGTGCTGACCTCGGAGTACATCGACTCCAACGTGGGCGACTTCGAGGTGACGACGATCCCCCGCAACCGCGAGTACGTCGAAGCCGCGGGCGAGGGTGCCAGCATGTTTCGCGAGAAGGCATTTAGTTCGCTGCTGTTTTCTGAACAGGTCCGCCCGTACCTGAACGGTATCGCGGACGCCTACCCGAGCGTGCTGGACGATCTTGACGACGGCACCGCAAAGTGGATTGCACGCGCGTCCACGGAGAAGGCGGCGGCACTCATGCCGACCATCGAGCAGGCGTTAGCGCGCTCCATCGGCGCGAACGGTCCGCTCGGCGACGGCTACGCCGCGGGCGACTACGACACCGCTCCGTACATCTTCCAGTTGCGCAAGATCGTGCTGGAACGCGGCGACGGCGCGCGGGTGGCAGAAGACATCGCCGCTGCGATCAAGGACCGCTGCGGTGGTGCCGTGTTTATGAACACCCACGCTGCAACCAACGCCGACATGGAGCGTGGTATCAGCGAAGACGAACACATAACCACCGCACACGCCATCGAAGCACTGCGCGCGGTGGTGGCGAAGTACGAGTCGAAGAAGGACACCGCGGCATACTCGGCGCTGCGTGAACTGTCGTCCAAACTCACCGTGCACCGGGTAAGCGACGCGCTGCCGGAGCGACTGCTGACCAAGGCCGAGCGACGCTCGCTGGTGGCTCACCACGGCCGGTCCGCGCACGCGGTGGTCGCCATTTACGACGATGTGCCGGTGCAGGAAGTCGCGTATGCACGTCTGTACGAGGCGCTGTACAACTACCTCGTCAACCGCCGTATGTCGTACTCCGAGTACGTCGGCAAGGCCGACAACATGCAACTGCACGACACCTGGTTCACCACGTCACTGTTCGGACGCGAGGCAACCGGCAAGACTGACACCGGCTACTACGACCGCGACGACGACGACAACGACAACGACAACGACAACGACAACGACGACAAGAAACCGGCTGCGCTGACGTGGCAGGACCTTTCCACGAAGTCGTCGAACCGTGCGACCAGGACCACGCCGGAGTGGTCGTTTAATGTGATCGAACTTCACGAGGACGGGTCTATTTCCGAGTCCCGCGAGTCGCTGACCACCAAGGACTTCACGAAGGCGCTGGAAGACGACGCGGTGTTTGCCCTGACCCAAAACCGCCGCGCAATCAGCGAGGCCGGCGTGACACCGGAACCCACTGACATGTCGCCGGCGTTTCGCGGGTCCGGTCGTCACAGCGTAATTCGCGCCGCCGGCTACACGGCGCTGTACGAGGCGGGCTACCGCAAGGTGTACATCTACGACGACAAGACCGGGACGAACCCGGACAAGACATCGCGGACGTCCTGGATCGCGCCGTGGCGCATGCACGCGGCTCCTGCCATGCGCGCCAAGGCGCAGGAGGTCATTGCGGAGATGGCGAAGGAAACCTACCTTGCGGGATTTGTCGATTCTGCGTACTCCGGCAGTTACCTGCCGTCGCGCGAAACCAACATCGCCAACAAGGTGTTCGGTATGGTGCTCGGGAAAACCTACAAGAAGCACGTGGTCAAAACCACCGTCGGCAACGCCCACGAAGACGTGATGAACGCGGTGTACGAGCAGGTCAAGGACACCATTCCCCGCCAGTTCATGTTCCCCACGACCATGCCGAGCACCGGCGGCATGTCGGACACCTACGCCATGCGCAACATCTCGGTCACCTACCTGGATTCGTACACGATCCCGCAGGCAGACGTTGAGGTGTCGGAGGCTACCGTCGAGACGATGGACGCGCTGCGCACAAACGGCCTGACCGACCGCGACACCAACCTGTTGTCGGCCACGCTCGACGCTACGGCGCTGACGTGGGACCAGAAGGATCAGGACGAACTTGCGCGCGTCCACGCAGAGTTGAAGCGCGTGTGGGAGGCGGGATCGACCGACTACGAGAAGGAACGCGCCGCGGAGTATTCCTACTACGGCGACGTTGTCAAGGACGCGGAGGCGCCTACCGAGGGCGAGAAGAAGGAACTGCGCGATGCGCTGATTGCCGCCCTGGTGCCCATTGTCACCGCGTGGGTGGTCAACCAGTGGAACATGCTGCTGCGTATGTACGCCATGCGCAACGACAACCCGCAGGCGCTTACCGCCGAGCGGATCACAGCCATGTTCGCAGAGTTGGAGCAGGTCGCCTAACCCCGCATAGCGAAAACCCCCGGACACGCGTGTGACCGGGGGTTTTCGTGTCCCTTTTAAGGCTTAGGTGTAGAACTCAATCACCTGGCCCCAGCCGCCGGGAACAAGGAACTGCACCATCGCGGCGAGCAGGCCCAGCACGCCAAGCACGGAACCTACGATGATGGCGATGTCCTTAGCAGTGGTGGGCTGGCGCGTCGCGTCCGGGTTGTTGGACTTGCCCGGCGCCTTCGCGTCAATGGTCACATCGACTGCAAGCACAGTGCGTCCCGTCGCGGTGTCCACCGCGAGCACGGGAATCTGGGCAGTGCCCTCGGCCGGCGGAGCGACGTACAGGCGGCCGTCGGCAGTCAGGGCACGCGCGGCTTCGGGGCGCTCGCCATCGTACTTCCACTGCACGGGCGTGCCGGTCGGCAGACGGTCGGCGACAGCGTCAATGGCTGCAACGTCCACAGCCTGCATGGAACCGTTGGCCTCGACAACGGCCGAAACCGCCACGCGCGGGGCAGTCGGCTCGGTCGGCTCGGTCGGCTCGGTCGGCTCGGTCGGGTCTGCGGTGTCGTCTGCCGGGTCGGTGACCGGCTCGATCACAGCGGTGTCGTCGGCGGCGGTGCCGTCCTGGGCGCCTGCTGCGGGAACAAGCGCAAGTGCGGCGGCAGCAGCCACACCCGCGGCAATGAATCGGGAACGCATAGGTGGTGTCTCCTCACAAACGTAGAGATGTTTCAGCCCAACACTCTACTGCTTCGCCAGCCAAACGCACTCACCCGCGCGCCGTGCGGACAGCGGCGGGTCGGTGAACGGCGCTGCACACGCGCTATGCGCGTCCGCGTCGCCGGCCACGTACCCGACAGCGCCCGCGCCGTGTAACGTGGCACGTCCCCATTCTGACTACGGCTGCGGCGGACCGGCAGGCGCAGGCGGCTCGCCAGCACCCGGCTCCGGTGCCGGTGGCGGCGGGGCTGGTGCGGGTTCGGGGGCTGGACCCGGCGCCGGCTGCTCGGGCTGCGGAGCAGGTGCGGGCGGCTGCTCGCGCCGCGACACCTCCACCGGACCCGGCGCCGGCTCTGCGGTGCCCGCAGCACCCCCGCCCTCGGTCGGCCGGCGCTGGCCCGGCGCCACCGGCTCGGCCACGCCCGGTGTGGGGCCGACGTTGCCGCGCTCGGGTGCCGGCGGATTGCGCAGCACCTCCTCGGCGATCCGGTTGTTCTCGCGCATGGAGTCCAGCACGTCGCCGAGCACGTCCGGCACGTCGAGTTCCGGGTTGTTCGTCTCTGGCTGGGTTGGCCGGCGCCCGGTTTCGGAGTCGGTGTGGTTGTCGGCTTCGGGGTCGCGCTCGTTGCCGTCGGCGATGTCCACCGGAATCTCGACGTGCTCGACCAGGGCTGCGTTCATGTCGAGGTCGGGTCCTTTGGGGAACAACTCGGCAATCGACGCGGGGATTGGTGCTGGCACACCGCTTAGTCCCAGTGCGTCCACCACGGTTTCGTAGTCGGTGCCGTCGATGGGCATGATGTTGTGCCAGATACCGCCGTCGGTGATGTAGGCGACCTGGCCCTTGGTGCGCGCGTTTTCGCCGTCGTCGGTCACACGCACGTACCAGCCCTTGCCGGGGTTGGTCACGAAGAAGTCGGCGAACGGGGACGAACCACGCACACTCGGCAGCAGCGGTGCGGCGTTGGAACCCAACTTCGTCGTCACCGGCACCGAGTTGCCGAACACGATGTGGGTGGCCGGCACACCGCCCTCCACCGGCTTCGACCAGACAAAGCACGTCGCGGCCGGCTCGTGGTAGCGCGGTGCAGCCTCCGGGTAGGCCGACAAGTCAATCTCCTGCGACTGCTGGTAGACGGCCACGTCCTTCGGCGTCACGTTCGGGTACAGCATGCCGCCGCGGTTAATGAGCAGGTCGGCGACCAGCCGCGTCACGCGCTGCAAGCCGGTGTCGGTCACGGCGTAGTAGACGTTCGCGCTCGCGGCGTCCACCGTGACCAGCACGTCCCCGATGTTGTAGCGCGGCACGGTCTTGGACACCTCGCCGACGCGCTCCAAATCCGGCGATGTCAGCACCGGCAGCGTGGGGATCGCGGCCAGCATGCCGTCGGAGACGGTGATCGCGTTGGAGATGTGCGCTGCGGTCAGTCCCAGCGCAGCCTGGGTGGCGAAGTCCTCGGTGTTAATCTCTGCGCGCCGGTCGCCGAACAGCAGCCAGCGTTTCTCCGGGGCGGACTGGGGACGAACCACAATCGCGTTGCCGGTGTTCGCGTCCAGAGTCTGCGAATTGGTGTCCCACGCGTCACCACCGGCCACCAGCGTGGTTTCCAGCGTCTCCGCCGTGGTCAGCGACAACGACGCGCCCTTGTCCTGCCAATCGCACACGCCCCAACTCGCCGAGTCGTCGTCGCGGTACGCCAGCGAGTTCGGCGCCGACGGGATACCCATGAGGTTGCCGCGCGGGAAGTTCGCCAGCGAGTCCTCGTCCACCACGCTGGCTTTGTCGGCGCTGCCGGTAATCAGTCGCGCCGACGCCAGGTTGGTCACCGGGTGAAGCCGGTCATCGTACTGGACGTACAGACCGCCGGCCTGGGTGGCCATAATCGGTGCGTCGCCCTGCTCGGGTGCGGGGTCGAGCATGCCGACGACGAACATGATGGCGCACGCGCCGGCGACGAGCGACAGACCGCCGCCCAAGAAAATGCCTGCCGACCCGGAGGCGGTTTCCTTCGACACCGGCAGTCCCTGCACCGACGCCTGGGTGTACTTCTGCGAGTGCCAGACCTCGCCCGACACCTGCAACTTAGAAACTCTGCGTCTAACCATGTCCACGTATCTTATCCGCGCACCATGCGTGGCCCTATCGGCGTAAATGTCGCAGGGGACATGGCGTAGTGCGCGGGTTGATCCGTGGCCCGCTGCGAGTTATATGGTGGAACCATGACTACCTTGACGCAGACCAAAACCGCGACCTCGCGCGACACCGGCCTGCCGTCCACTATTGCCGAGCGGCCGAACGCGCTGATCGTCGTGGACGCGCAGCGCGGGTTCATCAACGCCGCGGAAAACTCCAAGACCGTGATGAACTACATTCACTGGCTGCTCGATTCACCGCAGTTCGACGTGGTGATTGCCACGCAGTTCATCAACCCGGACAACTCGGCGTTTCGTCGCGCCCTCGACTACAACGACATGACCCTGGGCGATGTGAAGACGAACCTGGACGAGCGCGTGGAGGCCCGCGCTGACCAGGTGGTGACCAAGTACGGCTACGGGATCGACTCGCTCGACATGGACTACGTGGACGATCTGCTGCGCGGCAACAACATCGACTCGGCACTCGTTGTCGGCTTCGACACCGACGCGTGCGTGCTGGCGACGGCGTACTCGCTGTTCGACGCCGGCATTGTGCCCGTGATCGACTCGCGCGGCTGCGCGAGCGGTGGCGGTGCGGCCGTCCACAACGCTGCGTTGAAGATTGCCGCGCGAAACCTGCGGGTGGTCTAGCCCGTGCACACCACCGACGACGTACTGTACTGGGCCGAGCACCAGCGGCCGACGACGCAGCGTGAGAAGGACGGCTATGTTCGTCTCGCTGCTGCGTGTCGTCGCTACGACGGCGACATGGACGCGCTCGTGGGTTGGCTGCGCGAGCAGATCGCAGTGGAGTTCGGCCACACGTTCGAGCAGGAGGTCTACCATGTGGCGCTTCATGCTATTGTGAACCCATGACACAAACCACCTACATCGGACTCGACCTCGAAACCACCGGACTCGACCCCGCCAACTCCGACATCGTCGAGATTGCGATGATCGCCTTCGACGACCGGCTGCGCGAAGTCGCGCACTTCACCTCGCTGGTCTACTCGACCGAAGCCGACTACGCGCGGTACACCTCGCTGGACGACGTTGTTGACCGCATGCACACCGAGTCCGGCCTGTGGGACGACATCGACACCTACATCGACACCCACGGCGGGCGCGACCTGCTGCCGCGCGCCGTCCAAAACCGCGCGCTGGAATGGATTGACTCGCTCGATATGACCGTCCACAAGCCGATGATGGTCGGCAACTCCATCACCTTCGACCGCACCCTCCTCGCCGCCGAAATGCCCGCCCTCCTCGACCGATTCAGCCACCGCTCCCTCGACGCCACGAGCGTGATCGAAGCCGCAGCACTCACCGGCGCAGACCCGGACAAACTGCGCGCCGACGCACAAGGCGGCGCAACCAAACACCGCGCCCTGGACGACCTTCGCACCGCCGCACGGCAGATCGCGCTTGCCATCGACGCAATCCAGAGCAAGCAGTGACCCACCAGAAAACCACCCCGATGTGCCAAGGGTGCCCCCGCTTTTAAGCGTGGGGGGGGGGGGATTGGCACGCTAAGGCTGCTT
>ERZ1673749.2227-NODE-2227-length-10504-cov-3.628864_pt1 | contig 10504 bp, 9 predicted proteins | sample MGYA00580204_ERZ1673749 | MGnify/ENA primary metagenome ERZ1673749 (study PRJEB41218, sample SAMN15661745) | gut metagenome | host: Homo sapiens | place: Canada: London | collected 2015-08-20/2019-03-30 | study: EMG produced TPA metagenomics assembly of...
AGTTTTGCTATTTGAGTAAGGGTTATTGTTGCTATATTTATTGCAAATACTTCAACTATAAAGTCTAACATGTTTTCTGTGTAGAATATCTTTGCTACAGAATCTATACCTAGATAAGCTGATGCCATAGATTTATCAATTAGTATAGCTATTTTATTTGCTGCACTTGATATAATGATTGGAATCATTATTGTAAACATATATTTTATGTAAGGATCTTTAAAATCTATAGTTTTCTTGTAATTATAGCCCAACTTGTGACTCACAAATGGGAATCGAACGAATTGAATAATATAGCCTATTAGAGTTCCTATAATTAAAATATATGAATTATTAAAAATACCCGTAAGTATAGTCGATACTATTACGAATACATTTATGATAATGCCAGGTATGGCGGGGTCAATAAAGTTCCCTGTGGCATTCAGATACCCTCTAATTACAGATGACTCGCGGAAAGTAAATATGGATATAGCCATTATCCTAGTAAAGTCTTTTGCTAATTGTAAGGTATCTCCTGTAAGTTTTGGTGAGAACATTTTGGATATGGGACCAGCAAAGATAATAACAATTAAAAAAGCTATAGCCCCATATACCATTAGCGTGTTTATTAGATTAGATGTAAAGTTCTCTGCTTCAGATTCACCCTTTTCAGAGCTAATTCTCGTATATAGAGGAATATATGCCGAGACTATTCCAACTATTACCGTATAGGTCATCAAATCAGGGATAGTGGTGGCGGTGACATAAATGGATTTTAAGTCACCAGCACCTATTACAGACGCCATTACTGATTCTCTTACGAATCCAAATATTTTTGATATTACTGTAATTATCATCAGTATTAGTGTCGTTTGTCCCATTTCTTTTCCTTTTTCTTTAGTCTTCTTTTTCTTGGTTATTTTCCTCTATTTTTGCTTTGACTTCTTTGATAGAGTTTTCATCTACTTTCATCATGTATAGATTGGCGTTTGGCATTAGGTATGATGGTAGGCCACTTGCTCCGCTTCCTTTAAGGGCTTGTGTTTCTATGGTCCAATCTCTACTGTCTTCTATTTGGTAGTTGACTAGTTGGATCATCTTGGCATAAGGCACGTCTGTGTTTACAGATTGTAATGCTATGTCTGAGATTTGGTTGAAGTTTAGGAGGATTTCTGGTCTGAGCATCTTTTTGATGATGCCTGTCATGACTCTGGTTTGGTTCTTTCCTCTGTCAAAGTCGCCTTCTGCTAGGTTGTGTCTTTCTCTAGAGTAGGCTAGGGCCATAGCTCCGTCCATATCTACATTTCCTTGTGGGAAGTTGTATTTGCCAGCACTGAATGCTACTGGGTTTTCTACTGTGATGCCACCTATGACATCTACTAGTTGGGTTACTGTTGTGAAGTTTACCCTGCCGTAGTAGTCGATTTCTATGTCTAGGAGGTTTTCTATACTCTTGATAGATGTGTCCACACCAAATAGACCAGCGTGGGTTAGCTTGTCGTATTTGTCTTCGTCTCCACCTAATGGTAGGTAGGTATCTCTTGGTATGGTTGTGATTAATATCTTTCTTTGTCCTGGATTGACGCTTACCACTAGGTTAACGTCAGATCTGGAAACTTTGGATAGGCTTCCATAGGTGTCTATTCCTGAGATATAAACATTGAAAGGATATTTGACTCCAACTTTTTTCTTTTGCTTTTCTTTGACTTCTTCGCCCTTTACTACTACTGATTCTAGTACACGGGTTTTGTCAGAGAAACCTTCTATGCTTTCTTCTATTAATTGTCTGTAACCTTCGTTTAGTAGCATTACTTGGCTTTGTCCGTCTATAAGGGACTGAGCTGATGTAAGGTAGTTGCCAAGGTTTGTTGTTTTTAGCTCGTTGTCAAACTTATTTTTATATTCGTCGATAGCTTTTTGGGTGTTGTCCCCATCAAAGTCTTCTGATGTTGCAATCTCGTAGTCTGCTGCTTCCTCTAGACTATCTATATCAGAGTCTTTAAGCACAACAAAAGACATTTGGCTGTTATTGATGTCTGCCTGCTCGTTGATTTTGTTTACAGTTTGGATAGATTTACTTGCATAGGAATAGAATATACCCTCACCTATGCTGGTTATGATAAATAAAATGGCCAAGACTACTAGGCCTTTTGAAGATTCTTCTTTTTTGAATGCTAAGTATAGATAGTATGCTAAGAGTAGTGCAAATACTACTAGCAAAATCATTCTTAATTTTATTGGTAAAATATCGTGTCTGAATAAAAACACGAAAAATAACAAATTAATAATAGTAGCTAACACTGCTACTATTTTTGAAAAAAGATTTTTAGATTTTCTCATTTTTTTCTTTCCTTATAGTGTATTAATCATTACTATATTATGGCAAAAACGTTCAAATGTCAACTAATTATGTATGTAAAAGTATATGTAAAATAATATTTACATATCTCAGATAAATATTAAATTTATATAAAATTTCTGAAATCGATTGTTTACTAAACTAGTCCATATTTTGAAAAATATTCCTTAAATAAACATAAAATTTTTATTTTATTTTTAACTATTATTTTTTCTATTATATATAGAAAAGACCAACAATATTCTGCTGGTCCTCTCTATATTTACTATTCCATTTGAGACAAAATATTTGTAGATAATATATCACCGTAGTGGCTTGTTAGCTGATTTCCCATTATTTCTTCTTTTCCAAATTGTAAATTTTCGGGATTGGCAACGTGGTAGGCTCCGTATATGCCCATGATCCTCTTATCTTCAAGATTATCAAATTCGTAAATGAAGTTTTCGACTAAAATTTGTTCCCTATAGTCAAAACTTTTTGCAAGCATTGCCTCTGATTGGGTCTGTTTGTATTTTTTGATATATGAATTCATTTTTTTGCCTTGGTCTATGACTTCATTTATCCTTGTTATCTCTTCTTCGTCTTTATGATTTTCCAGGTATTTTAAATAATTTTTGCCTAGGCTATTAAAAGTGATACTCAAATCTGTCCCATAAAACACAGTTTCTGGACATTCTTTTTTAATACTCCTTAGCAATGTGCCATAATATTTGAGTTTGTTGCCCTGGGCATATTTGTACTGTTCTCTAAGGATTTCTAGGATTTGATCATCATCCTCATCCATCCATCGGTTTAGGTATCCTGCTACAAAATTTGGTACTTCGAGGAATAGATTTCTCATTCCTTGATTGTCATAATAATCTTTCCAAAGGGTAAATTCCTTGTCTGTGTCAGCTTCCACACCGTGTTCTTCACCATAGAGATAAATCTTGGCTGGCTTCTCGGTCTCTGCACTATTGTTTTGGCAAGCACTTATTGCTATGAGTATGGCAAAGATAAGGCTTTGCTTTAAAATTTTTCGTAATATTTTCATTTTTCTCTCACTTTTATGTATTCTTAGCTTAATTATATCATCAATTCTAAGATAATAAATAGTTATTTTGCAGAAGACCGAAGCCTAGATTAATTGAGCTAATAATCTTTGGTATTAGGAAAAATATTGGCCTACCAAAATCATCCATTATTTATGTACTAGAGCAAAGTATATAACATAGGCCCGGCTTAAAACTCCGTGGAAGATTGCCCAAGGGATAGAGTGCCAAGTGGTGTAGGAAATAACTATGGCAAGGGCTGATCCAAAAGTGATTCCTTCTTGGAATGTTTTGTTGATGATAGATCTTTTTTCTTTAATAATATCCTACTTTGATTTTGCTCATATCCCTCAAAACATCGCCTAAAAATTGAATTATCGCCTAAAATATGGTACATTTTAGGCGATAATGAAAGGATTAGGCGATGAGAGATTTTAATTACAATTTATTGAAAGAAAAAAAATGGGATTTGGAAATAATTAACTATATATCAACTATAGAAAAATTTAAGGGTAGAGGTGAGGTATTCCTATCTCAAAAAGCTCAGACCTTAGATAATCTAGTTGAGCTTGCTATCATCCAAAGTACAGAAAGTTCCAATAAAATCGAAGGTATTAGAACAACTGATTCTAGGATACAGGACTTACTTCAAAAAAATATAAAGCCAAAGAATAGAGATGAAGAAGAGATACTTGGTTATCAGGATGTGCTTAGAACCATCCATGAATCTTACAAATATATACCTATTAGTTCAGATGTAATCCTACAATTGCATAAAAATCTATTCAGATATTCAGAAAAATCGATAGGTGGAAGATATAAAAATTCTCAAAACTATATTAGCGAAACAAATCCAAATGGTCAAAGCCATGTAATATTTACTCCTCTAGATCCTTTCCAAACGCCGATTGCAATAGAAAAGATATGTGATTCTTACAACAAAGAAATTGATAAGGGAGAAATCAATCCTTTGATCCTGATCCCATCTTTTATCCATGATTTCCTTTGTATACATCCTTTTAACGACGGCAATGGCAGGATGTCTAGACTACTAACTACCTTGCTACTGTATAAGGAAGGGTATCTGGTTGGAAGATATGTGAGTTTAGAAGAAAAAATCGAAAAAACAAAAGTCAACTACTATAAGTCCTTGGAATTTAGTGGTCAAGGCTGGCCTACAAGTGATGAAGATAAAACTTATTTTATAAAATATATCCTAGGAATAATCACATCTGCATATAGAGATTTTGAAGATAGGGTAGACATATTCGACAGCAATCAGTCAGCATTTGACCTAGTTCAAAAAGCAGTTAATAGTCAATTAGGGAAATTTACAAAGTCCGATATATTGAAACTCACCCCAACTATAAGCAAAGCATCAGTTGAAAATTCCTTGAGAGATTTGGTTGACTGTGGGGCAATAGAAAGACATGGTAAAGGCAGAGGAACTTTTTACGTAAAAAAATGATTTGCCATATCCAAAAATCCAGCAAGTATAGAGCTTGCCGGATTTTTTTATTTCATCATCTAGTAATATGCAAGCCATTTTCATCTAGCTCATAAACCTTATCGAAAACTTGGTCTATGAAGTCCTTGTCGTGGGATACTGCTATTATGGCTCCCTTGTAAGCTTTGAGTGCATCTATAATCTCAGGTTTTGAAAGTGGAGAAAGATTCCTTGTTGGCTCATCAAGGATTAGGACCTCTGCCTTGTCTATATTCATCTTGGCAAAGAAAAGTTTGGCCTTTTGCCCTCCTGATAGGTCAAAGATTTCTCTATACATTTCTTCTCTTTTAAAGCTTAAGCTGGCTAGGAGATTGGATGATTTGATATGGTCATCTTTCGTTTCCGACTGGGATAGGTAGTCTAGGGCTGTCATAGATCCATTTTCATATTCGAAATATGATTGAGGCATATAGCCTACTTTTAAATTGAGTTTCTCACATTCTTTCAGGATTTCTCTAAGAAGAGTCGTTTTGCCTGCACCATTTTTGCCAATGATACATATTTTCTCTGGGCCTATAATTTGTAAGTCAATATTTCTAGCTAGGATCTTACTTCCAATCCTAAGTTCATCTTTCTTAAAATCTAAGATTTGCTTGCCATTTGGAATATTTATATCTTCATCAAAAAATATGTCTATGGCTTCCTCATAGTCTGGTTTTTGCGTCAAATTCGCTTCTTCTTTTTCTAGTCTTTTGCCGACGGACTTTACAGTGTGCATCTTATCCTTTAAATTTCTACCGATTAAGTCATCCTTAGTCGCTCTAAGGTCGTGCTGAACTGCATCGTGAATCTTTTTATATTTGTATAATTTTTTATCAAATTCTTCTCGTTCTTTATTAGCTCTGGTAGTTTCACTTGAGATAAAGTTATCTCTTTTTGTAACATAGTCATTGTAAGTATTGTTTGATATGGTGTACTTGGCCATAGACCTACGTCTGATTTGTTCCAGGTGGATTATTCTATTAGCCACCTTTCTTAGCAAATTGGTATCGTGGGATACAAATATAAGAGGAATTTCTAAATCTTCCATAAAGTTTTCTAACCAAAGCAAAGATTCATAGTCCAAGTCATTGCTAGGCTCATCAAATAGAAAAATACTCGGTTCTTTTAGCATTTCTACTAGAAGTATAAACTTAATCTTCTCCCCACCAGACAGACTTCCCATCTTTCTGTCATCGGATAAAATATCATCTGGTAAAGCAAAGTCTGATAGATATTTATAAAGTTTGTTATAATCTATCATTTCAAAGATTAGCTGCTTATAAAGATAAGCATTGGTTGTAAGGTTCGCATAATCTTCAGCTAAGTTTTGTGGCAAATATCCAATTATTTCATTATTTTTATAGATTTCTCCACTAATGCTTGCAAATTTTTCTGTATTTTCCCTATCTACTATAGTTTTTAAAAGGATTGACTTGCCATTGCCCTCTTCTCCAATGAGACCGACCTTGTCCCCCTTGTTCAAAGTAAAATCAAAATCCTTGATAATAATCCTGTCATCTTCTATTAATCGTATCGTTAAATCTTTTATCTGTAACATATATCCTCCTTAGGATGTATGCCACATTATGAAAAATAAAAAAAGCCTATCCACAAAAAAGTGAACAGACTTTCTCCAATGATAAGCAGACTAATCTTATTCACAATATGGCATACCAAAACAAGCTCCATGAGCTTAAAATTAGTATCAAAATTTCCATATTGCTTATAAAATCAATTAAACTTACCTCCGTATTTTATATTTCTATTAGAATATACCAGTATTCCTTGCCAAAGCAAAGTTTATGAAATGGGAGAAATAAATGCCTCCAATTTTAAACTAGTCGAAATCGACCAGCTTAAAAACAAATCACTTGTAGCTTATTTGTTTCTAAGGCCCAACAGTATCGAATTGCACACGGTTAAACTATGTATAATATTATTTATCGACCTAAGAACCAATATCTTCCGCCTTATACTCATCCAGACCTTCATAAATATAGGATTGGTCAAGCCCCTTCATAAATACTTCTCTATCTTCTATCTTATCAGTTAGTGCGTCTTTAAGGAGCATCTTGATGTATTTGCTCCTAACAGGGCTAATTTTCATAAATTCTAGATAATCAACCTTATCTACTCTCTGCCAATCTATGCACTTGCCCAAATTCTTTTTTAAGATCAAATCAAGCCATATCCTCGTAGCCCTTCCATTTCCCTCTATAAAGGGATGGGCTACATTCATCTCCACATACTTGTCAATTATTTGATCAAAATCATCCTCTGGCATTTGTTCTATAGCCTCAAGGGCAGGACCTAGATACATAGAATTAGCAAAGCGGAAGTTCCCCTTTGATATATTGATTTTTCGAATCTTGCCTGCGTCAAATCCTTCTAGGTCGTGGAATAGGGCATAATGGATATCCAAAAGTCCCTTGACACTTCCTATTTCAAAATCGTCTATTTTCCCAGAATCCCATAGGTCAATGGCTCTTTTTTTGCTGAAATATTCTTCATTATTTTTATCCATAGCAAAACTCACTTTCATTGTAAGAAACTATTCTATAGTAATTATACCTGCACAATGGGATATCTGATTAAATGTAGCCGTTGGGAATTTATCTATCATTTCATCATAGACGAAGTAAAATTCCTCATCATCCCAAGAATCTACAGCGAGATTTTTGCAAATTTCCAACTCATGGCGAGTCTTAAAGGCGACATCTCCTATCAAAATCTTTCCTCCGTCATTTAATAGAGGCAATAGTATCTTTATAAAGTCAATCTTATCCTCATCTACTAAATGGTGGAGGGAGTATGTTGCGATAATTGCATCGTATTTGTTTGTAAGAAGCGCCTCGTCTAGTCCATGAGAGAAGTCTTTGAAGTATAGCTTTGCATGAGGCATTTTCTCTTTTGCTATATCAAACATTTCTTTTGAGAAATCCTGGCCATAAATTTCGATTCCCTTTTCATAAAGACGGCTAGTAAGAGTTCCTGTGCCAAAGCCAATGTCCAAAACTTTCTTAGCTTTTAGGGATAAGACCTCATTGTAAATCAGATTTAGAATCTCCTTGTAGCCTGCAAAAGGATAGGAATTGTCATCATCTGATAGGCCAACGCTTTTGTCGTAATCATCCGCCCATAGGTCAAAGCCCTTATTATCTAACATATGTATCTCCCTTGATTAATCTATTTTTATCTAAGATTTTTATTATTTCATCCCTATCTTTCATTTCATAAACTTGCTTATATGTATTTCCAAAGGCCTTTATGCTAAGTTTAATGTCATTATAATTTTCTACAAGGCTTACATCTTTTATCTGATCAAAGCTAATAAATTTTAAGATAGGACTATAGCCCATAGAAACACTGATACCATCTTTGCCAATGCCTGGTAAAAATCCTAGAGTATATACAAGCAAGATTACAGATAGCAGAATCAGAAATCCCATAAGGCTCCTATCTAACCTATACCAGAAAATGCTAGTAATAGAGGCAAAAATCGCTAAGATAAGTCCTAGATTAGAATTCTTCTTTACCCTAATTTTATTGTTTCTTTGGACTATGAAGTTATAAAAGCTCGGAACAATTAACATTAGTAATACAAGAACTTTTACCATATTTCCCCTTTTCTACAAATTTAAAATCAACCTTTCTATAAACACTCCGTTTTGTTTTATTATAACATATAAGATAAATGATTTGATTTACCAGTACGCTCACAAGATATTTAAACTTCAACAAAAAAGAGCCATCAGTACCACCTGGTACATCATAAGCAAATCCAATACTTTCATGGTCATATAAATTCTAGTTCAGGAGGATTACCGTGGATATTTATTTTCTGTTTATAGTTTTATGCACAAATTTGCTAAATAATCACTTCCATATTTTGATAATCTGTTTCTATTATCCTTTGATTCATAAAAATCGATCATAGCAAAGCCAACCTTTAACTGACCTCCGATTTGTGATTCTAGTGTATGACTAAACTCATAACCGTATTCTGGATTGATTTCAATATTTCCTTGTTTTTCTAGTTCACTTGAATCATAAGGTAAGGAATATTTCAGCAATAGTTCTTTATCTGGGGAATCCCAAACATCATCACCGTCATACATATAGATCCATGGGTTCATATAACCAACCATCAATAGTCCGCCCTTTTTTAGAACTCTATATGACTCTTTCCACATGTTTTCTAAGTCAGAAATGTAAGCATTCGATACAGGACAAAAAATGATATCAAAACTTTCATCCTCAAAAGGAAAAAGTTTAGTCATATCTGCATGAACAGTATCAATTTGAATATTTTCTCGTTCAGCTACTAATCTATCTTTCGTCAATTGTTCTTCAGAAAAATCCATTATTGTAGTTTCATAGCCTTTTCCTGCAAAAATTGGTCCTTGTTGCCCGCCTCCACAGGCCAATCCTAGCAATTTTTTTCCTTTAGCTTTTTCAAACCACTCAGTAGGAACTGTCTTACCAACAGTTAACCCTACACTTAATTCATTTTCTATTGCTTCTTTATACTCTTCACTTGTCAATGGAACCGTATAGGGATTTCCTTTTTTCCTTGAAACATTGTTCCATCTATTCTGATTAAACTTTACGTATTTTTCCATTTTATTAACCTACTTTTTCAATTTTATTTTTTTGTAGAGACGCTAAAATCCTGTATTCATCGTTACTATCTGCCCTTGTCATAATTATGACACGAAACCCAGCTGACAGCTCCAATAATTATTTTATAAATTCTACAAATTTCTCAACAAAGTTTGCTAAAAATTCTTTTGTAAATTCAATCATATTGCCATTTTCGTCGAAGCACTTGTGTATCTCAGATAGCATCACTTCTGGCTGAGCCAAAACTGTTGCCCCTAAAAACGCCAATGATGTTCTAACTTCATAATTTGCCCTCACTCCTGCAGTCATAGAAAGAGATGCACTTATAACAGCAACTTTCTTTCCTGCCCACTTCATATCCTCATATGGCCTTGATCCAACATCTATAGCATTTTTGATGCTAGCTGGCATAGCCCTGTTGTACTCAGGAGTAACAAATATAAATGCATCTGTGCTATCCAGTTCCTCTCTAAATCTAGTATAGGACTCTGGAATTTCCAATGTGCCATCATCATATTCTTCATTGTATAAAGGCAAATCACCAATCTCAATAAAACTTGCCTCAAAGCCATCTGGCAAAAGTTCCGCTATATTCTCTGCAACTTTTCTATTGTAAGAATCTTTCCTTAAACTCCCTACAATAAAACCAATTTTTTTAGTCATATATCTCTCCCTTTATTATATTAAACTATTTGTTCCATATACACTTAATTAAATATACCCTAGTAGAGCGGTTTGAAACAATTTGAGTGTATATCTTACAACAATAGGATATTTTCAAATTTTTAGTCCCGTCCCTTTCTCAAAGACTCAATCTATTTATAGTTTCCAACCATCTTTGATACATTTAAACCATTTCTCTTACCCCTCAAAACTCTTTACATTTGACCATAGAAAAAGCAGTAGACGCTAACCTATGATTATTGATATTTATTATTTATATACTGTTCATTTGCCTTTAGCAACTTCTTATAGTAATTATCATAGCTCTTGCTAAATTTTCTAATAAGTGGAATTGCT
>ERZ1673749.2238-NODE-2238-length-10413-cov-35.924213_pt1 | contig 10413 bp, 3 predicted proteins | sample MGYA00580204_ERZ1673749 | MGnify/ENA primary metagenome ERZ1673749 (study PRJEB41218, sample SAMN15661745) | gut metagenome | host: Homo sapiens | place: Canada: London | collected 2015-08-20/2019-03-30 | study: EMG produced TPA metagenomics assembly of...
CCACTCTTTACAATGAGTTGAATGGTTTCTGTACCACTCAAATGCGTCACCCCTGAGCAAGTCATACGGCAATAACTGCCGACAAAAGCCATCTTCGTATAATACTATGCAACAAAAAAGTGGCTGAATATCATCTACAAAGCTCTGCCCCATTCGTAAGGACAGTGGCCAGGAGGTGGGGTGGAAGGATATACTCGAAATGCTCACCACAGGCGTTCTCTCCTTCATTGCTGTGGCTCTCATCTGTATCCTCATCCGGCAGCCCCCCAAAGCGGGCAGGGGATCATGGGTTAGAGGACTTAGAGGATCGGTCTCTCCTTCGTCGGCGTGGAGACGGTCGAGGCGCTTCCCTGCCGAACCTTATCCCCTGAGCTGAAGCGCCAGGTGACGGTCAGTCGGAGGCGAGTGCGTGGTGAGACATCGACCCTCGTTACGTCCACGGGACCGGTGGTGACCCGCATAACATCCCTTGTGTGGAGGAGATTGTCCGCTGACAGATTTATTGTCAGCTGATTTCGAAGCAGGATAAGGTAAGCACCGAGGTCCATCGACGCCCGAGTGCCGAGTTCACTATCGAGATGTCTCTCGAGGGTCTGACCGGCAAGGCTGAGGGACAGACCGAGGTTGTTCCGGAGGCGATACTGGTTGGAGGAGCTCCAGCCGATGCCGGGGTAAGAGACCGTCAGCTCCGGCATACTCTCTCGTCCGTGGCGGATGTAGACACGGGTATTTGTATTCCACTGCTTCGTGGGGCGTGCGGTGTACGAGAGAGCCAGTGTATGGCGCATCATCCGAGCCACATTCTCCGGCATCGTGTAGAGGATCTCCGGACGCTCCGGATCTCTGTGGGTCATCAGGCGGATCAGGTCATTTCCCATCCTCAGGTCGTAGGTGAGCAGCCACTCGGGACTGATATGGTACTCTATCCCGATGTCATGGTACACCTCAGCTCTCAGCTTTAGGTTTCCCCTGCTGTAGAGATCGTCCGCCTGATAGTAGGAGATGGGGCTGTAGTAACCATAATTGGGGAGGGAGAGTTGCCTCTTGTAGCTAAGACCCACGCCCGACTGCTTTGCCGGATTGATGAGGTACTGAAGCTGCAGCGAGGCCAGAAGCCCCTGATGAACGATATGATAATCATTGTCCTTCGCCGACAGATCAGAGAAATTCATCTCGGTACGGAGATAGTTGAGCCCCATCATGGCATAGCACCGCTGACCAATCATCCGGGAATACTCGATCCACGGATCGATGTCACTTCCCCATATCTTGTAATGGTGATTGACCAGTCCCGGAAGGAGAGAGGTCTCGAGTCCGGAGAGCTCGTTCCGATCCTGCGCCAGATGATACCGAATACCCCCACTCAGGGTGGCTCCCTCGGGGAGCGAGAGACGTACCGTGGGCTCGACGCGGAGGTAGTCCATCTTCTCGCTCATGCGGGCACTCTCCTCTCTGACTGTACGGTAGAGCATATCATCGGACTGCTGCTGATGCGTATACTCCACCAGTGTCCTGACTCTCATCCCCTTGGCCACCGGCAGCGTTATCGAGTGAAGCAGTCCGGCGTGTGCGTTGGTAGACTTGATGTCCTCCTCCTGCCTTAAGGAGCCCTCCCGGTCGATCGACCGGTCGATCCGATCGTCCAAAAGGTAAAGTCCACCGTAGAGGTGCAGGTCATGAGCCTTGCCGAAGGCGAACGCCAGGTCAATGTTGTCCATAAGCACCCGCTGCCTCTTGTCACGGCTCACCTTGTACTCCTCCCCGTCCTCACGACTCCATAGATGACGGGAGCGGAAAGACCCGACACCGAGACTGAGACTGTTATAGAGGGAGAAGCGCCCTCTCTGATACCTGGTTGTGGATGTGACCAGTCCATCCACGGGTGCCTCCCGATCCAGCTGTCCCCGACCGACGAGGGAGCCCATGACACCCTCCTTCTTGCGGAGGGTCACCTTGACCACACCACCGGTCGCCTCCCTTCCATAAGAGGCACCGGGGTGCGGGATGATCTCGAGAGCCTTGACTGAAGTAGCGGGGAGGGAGGACAGCTCCTTTAGCGAAGACCGCCGACCGTCTATGTAGATCAGGGTCCCCGGCTTCCCGCCGATGAGCAACTCCTCTCCCGACAGCTCCACCCCCTGTACCAGTCGGAGTGCATCAGTTGTGATATTCCCCTTGGCAATCGGATTGCCCTGCATCGTGACATGAAGCGTGCCGGAGGGATCTCTACGGGTAAAGCGACTGACCACCTCCACCTCAGCAAGGAGGGTCGGATCTTCCTCCAGGACAATACGATCGGCTTCGGTAATGGGAACCACCCTCCGGACAAAGCCCGGGAGACTCACCCGCAGACAGTCCGGAGTCTTCCGGAGATCCTGCAGGACGTATCGACCTTCGTCATCGCTGATCGCAGTCCCGACCCGGACGGAGTCGGGAAGAGTGAGGGCGGTGATGCCGGCACTCGCGAGAGGTCGCCCCGCGCAGTCCGTGATCACTCCTTGGATCGTCGCCACCTGCTGCGCTCCGGCTCCGAGCGACATCAGTACGGTGGCTAATAGTACTAGGTAAAGTTTCTCTTTCATATCAAGACAATTGAGAGTGAATGTACTGATGTATCTCCTCCTCTATATGCTCTTTCATGCACACCGGACGGATAGCTATCCGGCAGTACCCTGCCCCCACGATCGGATAGCCCGATCAGGTGTCCGTCTCCACCCATCAGCACAACCTCCGATATGGGGGATGACGTCACATCGTCCAAGAATACTACCTGAGCTCGCCCCGAGAGGGGAGTGGTAAGGCATACGGCAAAAACTGCCGACAATAGTAATCTTCTCATAATTATGATAGTAACAAAAAGATGATTGAACGTTACAAAAGCGTCTATTCTTCTTCAAACTGATGTAGTGCCCACTCGTGATGATCACTAGATCAAGTACTCGACAGATGTAGAGAAAAACGAGACTAAATCACCTCTTTGATCAATACCAGACAGCTGCAGATGACCAACTCAGCGGGGCTGCCAGCCTTGATATCTCTGGGTGGTGTACTCGCGACGGACGTTGACATCTCGGCCCTTGCGGAAGCTCCACCGGAGGGTCAGTGAGACATAGGGTGTGGGGATGAGGTTCTCATAGGTCTGCACTGCGTCAGTCAGGTAGGTGTGAAGTATTCGCAAGTTTCCATAGGAAGCATAGAGGGAGACCTCTATGGTCGGAGTTATTCTCTTTGTGACACTTGTATCAAGTCCGTAGATAGCGTCATACTTCTGATTATAGGTTCGGTAAGTCGGCTCACAATAGAGCATGGCAAAGAGTGACCAGTCTCGGGGGAGGGAGAGGTTATGATTCCAGTCGATCCAGAGACGCTTGCTGAGGACACTGATCTCCTCTCCCGGCGTTATCTCTCCCCACTCCCTTCCGATCCCACCATTGAGATTCAGCCGAGTCTGCCACCACGAAGCCAGTCTATAGCCTGCCTGGAGACCAAAGTTCCACCAGCGCTCCGTTTCGCCGTTCATCGGAGTGGTGTAGGAGAGCTCAGGGTGATCCGGGTCGATGAATGTCCCCACGGTGACCGGATTCGTCTCCACCGAGTAACCGATCCATGCATTGACGAGGTTGCGATAGTTCCCGGAGAGTGTGATACCATCTTCCGTGGGAGCCTTGATCTCGGGATTGCCCATATAGTAGTGGTATCGATCCTGCCAAGTCTTGGTAGAATTGATCATACCGTAATCAAAGGTGTAGACCCTATGGGCATAGCGTAGAGTCAGACCACTCTCCCTCTTAGGGTCAAAGTAATAGGAGCTGCTGACATTCACCTCCGGTCCCTGAGTATTGTGGCGGCTGATGACCCCGCTCTCCCGATCCTCATACGTCACGAAAGAGCCCTGGTACGAGAGTCGTCCGGAGAGTGACAGCTGCTCTAAGTCATAGGAGACTCCCGCCATGAGATAGGGATTCTGGACCAGCGCCGTTGTACTTGCCTCCTGCCTCCGGTGGAGTGTGGACTGAGAGAGGATCTGCTCCCGTGACCCTTTCAGCACGAGCGCAATATCGGCGGAGAGGCGTTCACTCCATCTCTGTGATGAGGTGGCGACCAGCTCCCACATTTTAGTATCTTGGTGCAGATCCTCGTCGCCACTGCCGATCCGGGACGGAGCACTGTACCGCTTACTCATATCGCGATCTCTGCTTAGGATCTCTGCCCACGTCTGGATGTCAAACTTATTGCTCTTGGGGGTGTAGCTGTACTTCAGCCTCCCCTGCCATATAGTGCGATGACTGTCCCCGGTCGTCGAGGCATCATACTCGTGAGCTTTGTCGCTCGAGCTATTCACTTCCTCCGACCGGAGATCCCACTTACCATAGGATGCTGAGATCACAGCGCCGAGACGATGCTCATCAGTGAAGTTATAATTCACATTAAGCTCGGAGTTAATCCCGGCATTTTTCCCCTTTTGGGTCGTAATGGTGTGGAGGTATTTCCCACTTGTCCAGTCAGTGTCGTCTCTCTGCTTGTTTCTGTCATAACCATAGAATCCACTGACGTTGGCATAGACCTCTGTCTTCCCCTTGCGGAGGTTGAGTATCGCTCCGGGATAGACCCCGTCAAAGTACTTTCCCCTGGCAATGGCTTGAGTGCGCACGTTCCCATAGTAGCCACCTGTCTCCGGAGCCTTTAGGCGGATGTGCACGACACTTCCGGTCTTCTCCACCCCGGTACGGTCGATGAAGGAGACCTCGATGGACTGCACCATACTTCCGGGGATCGTCTCCAGCTCACTGACGGATGCCTTGCGATCATCGATATAGAATTGAGCAATGGGCATACCATTCAGATAGTATCCTGTGGGATTATGGGTAATGCCGGGGAGGAAAGTGAGCGTTTTGTCGATGTTGATCCCCTTGGTGATCAAGTCATCGCTGACCTGCGCCACGTACCCTGCAGCACTACGCTTGATACGGCTTCCGAAGACCACCGTCTCTGAGAGGGTCTCAGACTGCTCTCGGAGTACTATCTTGATCGGCTCATCGGAGAGCGTGACAGGCAGCGTGCGGGACTCGTAGCCGATCGCTGAGCAGTAGAGACTGAGAGGGACACCCTCCGGGTAGTCTCCACTTGGTGTCAGCACAAAGCCCCCCTCCTCATCGCTATAGGTGCCGGCTATGAGGGTAGAGTCGGCAGTCGTGCGGAGGACGACACCCACATAAGGGACAGGGGTACCATCCTCGCGCAAGGTAACACCCCGGATCTCCTGTGCGCTTGCGGTAGAGAGAGCGATCCATGCAGAAAGCAGGACGATCACCCATCGGATCTGATCAATGGTTTTCATAATAGCTGATGTTACTCATAGGTCTGTACCTCTTCGCTACGGCGTGACTCAAGCCGAACTATTGGTGGCATACCTCTTGTCTGCTGACTAATGTGGTTAAGTATGATCTGGTGCCTCCCTGCTGAGGCACTCCCTACCTAAGAGCGGGCATCGCGAGAGGAAGAGTCCACCTCATCACGTCACATGGGATGACAAAGTCCCGGCACCCATCCCGTCTGGCTTAGGCAAGTGTACAATAGTAGCAAATTTTCTCGAGAGTACCTTAGAAAAATCATATACTACCCAAGGGGTGACGCATTTGAGCATTAAAGCAATGAAGTGATAATCCCTGTCGCTGTGCAATCCCCTTGACTGATCCCTCCCCTGCTGCTACCGCCTGCCGATCCCGCAGGGGCAAAGCCCCGGAGGGATCATCGCTGTTTAGCCCGGCGGTCAAGGCACGAAGTGCCGATGACCCCGGGTAAGAAGACGCTCTTTAATATGCACGACCCCGCCAGGGTGTCGCACATACCAGTCACTCAATCAGTGCGACACCCTAACGGGGTCGCCGAGCAGAAATCCTCTTTCCCGTGACCCCGCTAGGGTGTCGCACTTAATAGTCAGTTGATCAGTGCGACGCCCTGGCGGGGTCGAGGGATCGCTTGCAATGGCTGAACCCCGTGGTCGTCGGGGCTAAAAAACGGGCACCCCTGTCGGGGTGCATCGTTCTCCACTATTCACAATGAGTTGAATGGCTTCTATACCAGCCAATTGCGTCACCCTGATAATTCCACGCCAACAGCCGGTTTTCTATAGGTCTCTCAGGGTGACGCATTTGAGCATTAGACGCATCTCATTCAGAGCCTCTCCGAAATGCCCTCTCCGCTTTTTTTTGCCAGCAATCTGATACTGACAATATGTCCCCGTAGAGAGTTCCCAGAGGTGTCCCCTCTGGCAGATTACTATTACCTGTATTAAATCCATCGATATCTAACGGATCTCTCCCCGAACATTCTATACCGCATTGATAGGTCGTTCCGTATTAAACAGCTGAGATACTTTGACAGACCACATACTCCATGTTATTGGCGTCAGAAAAACCTATCCTTTTTCGGCGATAAAGCCATATGTGATCTTCGTTTTATTCAGTATAAGTTTATAGCTTTGTAGATATCATAAAACGAATAGGAGACCGACGGGACTGAATAAAGATCAGAATAACCTCATAGAGCATTTGAAAGAGCAAGCCATCAGACAATATTGGCTCGCGAAGGATGTGTGTATGGATTGCTTAACCAATGCTATATACACTTGTTGCCTTATTCAGACGAGCATTACCACTAGCTGCATAGTGGTAGGTCATCCTCAGTATATCCCCATAGAGTTAGCAACATCAGAGCTTTGCCATGAATAGTATAGACTTAGAAGAAAATGACTTCCCGAGAGAACTCTTGGTCGAATTACTCAGAGACCATACCACAGGGAAAAATATCTTTTGGGCATCATCAGATTACAAAAGGTTAGGGAAAGGTTTCAGCTTCTTTGATCAGATTGAGACGACCTCTGTCACAGGTCGTTATGCTCATATCGTTATGCCACGTGTACTGAAGTCTAAAGAGCTCAAGAAGAAACGCACATTAGAGAAAGCAGAGATCTTTACTCCTGCTTGGGTGTGTAATGAAATGTGTAATGCATGGGACGAAGCTTATAGAGCAAGAGACAGTCACTTCAATGAACCTATTTACAAAAACGGGAAATATGACTGGGAACTCTGTCCCTATCCCATTCGTTTCGCAGATGGCATATCTTGGCAAGACTATGTATTGCACAACACTCTAGAGATAACCTGCGGTGAGGCTCCATACATCGTGAGCCGATATGATGTAGCCACAGGAGAAGCGATCGACTTAGAGCGAAGAATAGGGTTGCTTGACCGCAAGCTCAGGGTTATCTGTGAAAATGTAACCTCCTTTGAAAAGTGGATGCAATGGGTGGTGAAAGCATTTCAAAGCTCGTACGGCTACGAATGGCAAGGAGACAACATCTTACTAGCACGTGAAAATCTGATGTGTAGCTTTGTAGATTATTACGAACACTGCTGGAAACAAGACCCCTCTCAAGAAGAGTTGATGCGGATTGCTCAAATCATCTCCTGGAACATATTTCAGATGGATGGTCTGAAGATGGTCATCCCTGAGTCGTGTAAAAATGGTGTTCCGGTGCAATCAAAAGGTCTTTTCGGTAACGAAGAGAAGGTCATCTATTGCGAGGGTTGCAAGAAGAATAATCCTAAGAAACACAATGGCATCCCCGCAATGATTATGGACTGGTCTAACAACAGGGTAATAGAATTTCGCTCACTCTATAAGTCCGAAAAGGATATCTAAGATATGGCAAAAAACAGCTTGATAAGCGGGCTCTTAGTGGGACGAGTAGAGCCTCATATATACGCATTTACTACGGAGACTATCCCCAACTATCTTAAAGTGGGAGACACATACCGCCCCGTACTCAAGCGATTAGAGGAGTGGAGCAGAATTTTCCCCGGCCTCAAACAAAAATATTCCCATCCTGCCACGGTGGATAAAGAGACTTACTTTAGGGATTACTCAGTCCATAATTTCCTAGAGGTTGAGTGTAAGCGGTCCCGTTTACAACGCGGAGAAGAGCCCCAAGGGACATACTTCTCCAAAGAGTTTTTCCGTAATGCAACCGTCGAAGACATCAGACTAGCCATTGAAGATATTGAGCGAGGATACAAGCAGGCCAATCACAAATATTCTTATTATTCTTTTGATGATGGGCGGATCCCAGTGGAGGTGCATTATCAGCGGACAGAGACTTATAAGCCGCGTCCGAATCAGCAGGAAACCATTGAGCGCTTTAAGAAGGCGATAAGAGAGGGGCGCCAAAATCTCTTGATGTATGCCGTCATGCGCTTCGGCAAAAGCTTCACCTCGATGTGCTGTGCCATTGAGATGAAAGCTAAGCTGGTCGTGGTTGTATCAGCAAAGGCTGACGTCAAATCTGAGTGGAAGCGCACTGTAGAGAGTCACGTTGATTTTAGAGACTACACTTTTCTTGATAGCGAGGCCTTACTTAATAGTACAACCAAGCTTGATGAGACGTTAGCAACAGGCAACGCGGTAGTCTTTCTGACGCTCCAAGATCTGATGGGGCAGGAGATAAAGACAAAACACCGTTCTTTATTTGAAAGTAACATTGACCTACTGCTCATTGACGAAAGTCACTATGGCGCACGAGCCGAGGAGTACGGGCGCGTGCTGAGGCTGACGAAGAAGAGTGAGATAAGGGCAGAACTTCAGGACGTAGAGACATCAGACGCTTATGAGCAGAGCAACGAACTAAAAGCTCTCAAAGCACGTGTCCGTATCCATTTATCAGGTACACCTTATCGTATCCTGATGGGAAGTGAATTCTCCCAAGAGGATATTATAGCTTTCTATCAGTTCTCAGACATCGTTGAAGAACAAGCACAGTGGGACGAGGAGCATATTCTTTCTGACGATGTCAAGGAATGGGACAACCCTTACTTTGGGTTCCCACAGATGGTGCGTTTTGCCTTTCTCCCTAACGAATCGTCAAGAAAGAAGTTGGCAGAACTTAACAAGGCAGGCTTTGCCACAGGACTGTCCGAACTGCTTCGTCCCTGCTCCATCAGTAAGGATGAGAGGAATAGAGAACATCGCAAGTTTGAGCATCAGGAGGAGGTACTTAAGCTCCTTCAAGCCATTGACGGATCAGAAGAAGATCCGCACATTCTTGCACTATTGGGATTAGAAGAAATCCAGCAGGGTAAGATGTGTCGCCATATGGTCTTCGTCTTACCTTACCGGGCTTCGTGCGATGCTATGGAAGATTTACTGAGTGTACAAAACAAGTTTAATCACTTGCACAATTACACGGTTATCAACATTGCAGGGCTTGATGGACACAAGCAATACCCTACGACCGAATCAGTAAAGGCGAAAATTGAGCAATGCGAATCTAATGACGAAAAAACTATCACGCTTACCGTCAATCGTATGCTGACAGGTAGTACCGTTAAGGAGTGGGACACCATGCTCTATCTCAAAGACTCAGCTTCGCCACAAGAATACGACCAAGCCATTTTCCGCCTGCAGAATCAGTACGTACGGACACTTACAGACAAGGATGGGAAGAGTATCAAATACAATATGAAGCCTCAGACTTTACTTGTAGACTTTGACCCGAATCGCATGTTTCGCTTGCAAGAGCAGCGATCGCAGATCTATAATGCCAATACGGAGCAGAGAGGTAATGCAGAGCTTTGTGAACGTATTAAAACAGAGCTGGAGTACTCACCCATAGTCACCATCGACAGTGGTGCGTTACGTCTTGTTAGTCCTTCCGATGTGATGGATGCTGTGCGTGCGTACTCCGCGAATCGTAGTGTTATGGACGAAGCCACAGATATTCCTATAGACTATCACTTATTCAATGATGATCAGATTAGAGACATCATTGCACAGCTCAACCCCATTGATGCTTCAAAGGGCATAGAGATAAGAGCAGTGGAAGGAGATGAAACAGATCTTGACATAGAAGTAAATGAGAATGGACTAGATCCCACAGGCAACGAACCACCAGCCAACCCCAGCCCACAACTTGTCAATAGCGTCGAATGTAATAACTGGTCAAAGAAACTAGCCACCTACTATGCGCAGATCCTCTTCTATGCCTTTCTTACGGAAAGTGAGGTCTCATCTCTATCCAATATTATACAATCCATTGAGAATAGTAAGAGCAATAAACGTATAGCAAAACATGTTGGACTGGATTTACACGTACTCAAGTTGCTAGAACAAAAAAGTAACATTTTTACTCTCCGTAGTCTAGACTATAAGATCGAAAATCTCAATGGTTTAATGCGGGATACTTCGCTTACCCCAATGAAGCGCGTTGAAGTGGCAATGTCAAAGTTTGGACGCTTATCCTCATCAGAAATTGTCACACCGCAAGTTGTGGCATTGGAAATGATTGATGCATTAGGAAAGGAGTCTATAACAAAAAAAACCAAGATACTCGATATTGCTTCCAAGCAGGGCGAGTTC
>ERZ1673749.2243-NODE-2243-length-10392-cov-27.405534_pt1 | contig 10392 bp, 9 predicted proteins | sample MGYA00580204_ERZ1673749 | MGnify/ENA primary metagenome ERZ1673749 (study PRJEB41218, sample SAMN15661745) | gut metagenome | host: Homo sapiens | place: Canada: London | collected 2015-08-20/2019-03-30 | study: EMG produced TPA metagenomics assembly of...
TTAAAAGATTATTATGATCCAATTTTATCGTGGGATGAAAAAAATAAAATAAGGAGAATATAGAACTGGTAACAGAGTTCGCGCTTTAAAAACTCCAAGAGCATCATAATTAATGATGAATCATAGAAGTTCACACTATATAGAAATTTTAGTCTATATTTTGTGGGCTTCTATATTAATTATAAATAATAAGACTAGTTTGCTTTGTCAAAGCTGTAGGGGAGGTATAGATTATGAACATATATTTACAGGAACTAAAAAGATTTTTATCTAAAAAATCGGTAAGAGTCTTTTTAGGCATGGGTTTAGTTTTTACTTTTTTGATATCATTTATTACTTATAGAAGTGTACAATATGATGATATAAGTTCTGGTGATACAATTACCTATTTTGGAAAAGAGGCTATAGATCATTTTAATGAGGATAATAGAGCCTCTGAAGGTTATTTGACAGAAGAAAAAATAACTAAAGTAGTAAAATATTATAAAGAAATATTAAATAAAGAAAATGTAAACAGTAGAGAAAACTTATCAGAGGATGCTAAAAAAAATATATCGAAATTTAATCCTATATTAAGAGTAATAACATACCCATATACAATTACAACATCTGGAAGTTTACTTGATGTAAACGAACTTGATACAGAAAAAGATTTAAATTTTTATCAAAGTTGTTATGATGCATTGGAAAGGGACATAAAACAGAAATATGACAATGACAAGATAACAGAATTTGCTCTAGAAAAATATAAAGAGGTAAATAAACCATTTTATTATGGAGGATATTTTAGTGAAGATATACTATTTTTCGTAAATATTTTTATAACGGTATTATCACTAATTTGTATATTGATTTCATCACAATGCATTGTTGAAGATAAAGAAAATTACCTAGATTCAATTTTTAGAACAACTAGAAATGGAAGAAATAAATATATTTGCAGCAAGATACTTGCCTTAGCAAGTATTATATCGCTTTATTTGATATTAAATATATCTATTTATTATGGAACTATTAAATATCTTTATACTAATGGTTTAGATTCATCTTTTCAAATGTTACTATTTAATCAACTGTCAATATCTAATTTAACTATAGGTAAAGTTATATTAAGTGTATTTTTGTTAAGTATATTATTTACTATTGCAAGTTCAATGATGTCAATATTTGTCGCTATAAATTCAAAAGTTTCTATGGTTTCATCAGCCATATCGAGTGTTTTATTTTTTATTCCATCATTATTGTATGGAAAAAAATTGTTTAAATCAATATTTTATTTTTTGCCGTCTTTGGGATTAGGTACTGCAGAAAATAGCTTAATTGAACAGTATCAAAAATTTGAATTTGTTAAGTTACCAGGTAAAATTTTATGGATTCCAAAGTTTCTAGTAATAATGGCTTTAATTAATATTGCTCTGTATTTATTGCTAAGTATAAAATCATATAACAAAATAGAGCAATAAATATTTTAATGGGAAGTAGAGGATAAATATATGGGTAAGGATAAAATAAATCATCTTGAATGTATAAAAATAGCATTCAAGATGATTTATGAAGTAGATAAAAATTCTTTTGCGATTACTATAATATTGTCAATTGTAAGTGGTGTTTTTCCGTTTTTAGTTCTTAAATTAGGACAAACAATAATTAATATAATTCAAATTCATTCCACTAGATTTGATAATATTATAATACTTATACTTATATATTTATCTTTACAATTTATATCTGTAATAGTAGATAATATTAAAAACTACTATTTACAAAGGTTAAGTAATGAAGTTACTTATTCTTCTATGAGGAAAGTAATGGGAAAATAGTAGGTGATGGGAGTCACGATGATTTAATTGAAAACTGTAATAGATATAAGTTAATGTATAATAAGGAATTAAAGTGACTTTAATAGATTGAAGGGGAATTAATTATGAAATTGAAAAATCAATATATTTCAGTTGGGATGAAAGTGCTAACTGTATACTATATAATTTGGTTAATCTTTATTGTAGTATTTAAAATGACATTTTCAATCAATAATTTATTGATTGAGCGACAAATAAATTTACTACCATTTTATTATGACAATACAGTTAATATTAAAGTTATTTTTGATGAGATGGTATCAAATATACTCATTTTTTTACCTTTGGGAATTATGATTAGATCTATTTTATTTCGTAAAAACAATTTAAAAAGTATTCTTTTTGTATTTTTCTTTAGTTTAGCTATAGAGTTTTTACAGTACGCATTGTCAATTGGAGTATTTGATATAACTGATATAATTAATAATACATTAGGTGGTGTATTGGGCGTGGGAATATATAATTTAGCTTTAAAAAAATTTAAATCTAAGTTTAAAGTAGATAAATTTATTTTTTGGATAGCTTTTATTAGTGCTATTTTTATAAGTTTAGTATTAATTGTTTTTTTAAAATATAATGGTATTTAAAAAATTTAGTCAAGTCCATAATATTGTACTAGTTTAATTTACACAATATTATGGACTTGACTCTTAAATTCTTATACTTAACAATAAATATTATAATACCCTTTAATGCAATTACACAGAGTTATCGTTTACTCTTTTATAGCTTTTTATCTCTCCACTTCCTTCCCATAATAATTTTCATAGTTTTTCCTATACTGAACAAGGTCAGAAAATTGTTCTTTATTCAAAGAATACTCTTGCATAAGGGTGTTCTTTTTTTCTTGCAATTTATCGAGCTTTGATAGTATTTCTTTTGTATTTGGTAGTTTTTTATAGCTTTCTAAGATTCCTTTAGCGGCTATTTTGTAGACGGAAAGTTCACTATAATATTCTTCTGCAAATTGCTTATCTTCAGGATTTTTCTTATGGTATTTATAGATTTCACGATACTTATTTATAGTATTTATATTTTCCATATCTTGAGATAAACTCTTCATTTCAGTTTCAATTTTCTTTATTTTATCTAACAAGTCTTGTCTATCATCAGCAGACTTTTTGATCAGGTCATCGAGTTGAGTGATTGAATTAATTCCTTGTTCTCTAAATTTAATTATTGAATCAGCCATTGTTTTGATATTGTGTTTTCTTGCCCAAACTTCATAACCTTTAGAGGATTGAGCTTTTTCATTAGTAGATATATCAATGACATTTCCTACACGTTTTTTAATAGGATTAGCTTTATTTTTAATTGCTAAATCTATTCTTTCTTTGATTTTTTCCTCAGTATAATCTTCTCCGATAGTCTTTGCTCTTGTAAATCTTTGCTTATCTTTATGACGAAAAGCAATGTGTTTACCAAACTTAATTTCATAATCAAGAGATTTTATATTTTCTAAAAACTCTTCCCATGAATTAGACATATTTATAATTCTGTCTATATCAAATTGTAGTTTGGATTTCCAAGAATTTCCTCCTTATTTAATACAAGGAGGAAATTATGGGATACAAAGATATTAGAAAAAACTTAGAAGAAATGATGAATGATAATTACAAGGACTTTATAAAAGCACTTGTGAGCATAGAAAAAGGTGTTAATGATAAAAAGGCACTTGAAGAAGTCTATGTTTTATATATGAACAATGACACAACAGGTTTACTAAGTGATGACTTTGACTATATGATTGATGATATGAAAGAACAAGGTAAGATTGTTGAAAATGTCAGTGATATTGAAGAAAAAGATGATCTTATAAATCTCGTGGGTAATATAGCTGGAAAAGTAGAAAATCTTGAAAGAGAAAATGCAAATGGAGAAAAGTTTAAAGTAAGTAACTTTTCAATTGTTTCAAAAGATGATGATGGGAATAAAATTTATACCAATTGTTCAGCATATGGAGATAAGACAAAAGATTTAGAGAACCTAAATCAAGGAGATTTTGTTAAAATATTTGGACAAGTAAAAACAAGTATTGACAACAACGGAAAGGAACATAAAAATGTTCGTATTTTGTCTTCTAAGCTCTTAAAATCAAAAGAACAAGTAAAGAGTCAAGACAAGGATAAAAAGTCAATATTAGGGCAAATAAAAAGCTTTAAGACAGATGACAAAGCTAAGTCAAATAAGAAAGACCATAGCAAAGGTGAAGAGAGGTAAATATCGGCAGTCTTCGGACTGCCTTTATTTTTTTTGATTATTTTTTTAATCAACTCTATACACACGAATACAAATATCTATACATATCCATTAAAACTAAAAATATGGGTCTATAAATAAAAAATTAGTTTAATCACTGCAATCACAATTTAAATTGTGATGCTCGCAAGCTAAATTACGGACTTCACTAGGAAGTTTTCCCTTGTATCTTTTGTAATAAATGGAAAATTTGCTATGGGATGTATATCCAACAGATTCTGCTACTTCCTTTATAGGAAGTTTAGTATTTAACAGAAGAGTTTCAGCTACATTCATTCTTTTTCTTTGGGTGTATTCTGTAATACTTTGACCATATTTTTCTTTAAACAAATTCTTTAATTTTGTTCCGCTCATTTTAGATATTTTTTCAAGGGTTTCCTGATTTACGGTCATGGCAAAATGATCATCTAAAAACCTGGATACATCTTCAAGTGCTTTATTATCGTCAAACTCAATTTTATATTTTTTTCTATTTAAGTAGGTATCGATTACTATACTTATCCACTCATTTGCCTTTGCTTTAAAGAAAAAATCAGCGGCAGGAGCGTCCATCTTACAATTTAATATTTCCATTGCTACTTTTTCTAATGACTTTGTAAGTATTATTTGATTTGTTTGAAGTAAAGCCCTATAAAAGGATTCAAGATCGATATTAATGGATGACAGGTGCTTTTCTAAAAGTTCTCTTTTAAATCCAACAGAAACAGTGAGATAGTAACTATTCTCGTGTAATAGAAATAGAAAGTCATCTTCTATATTGTCAAAATCAAGAGTATATAAGGAGTTTGGCGTTAGAGTTTGATAAGGGTTAAATTTTTCACCGTTTGCACCTACAATATAGCTAGAGCATATCGAAACATAGTTTTCCATACTATAAGTACTATTTTGAATAACTTCTTCTTTGATATAAAAATCGTGGATATCAATAATAAATCCATTTCCTTCATAAAACCAATATAGGCCTTCTGCATTAATTGAATCATCTTTACTCCAACAAAATGTATGCCCTGCACTTGAATATTTCTTATTATTTTTACATTCATCTACGTTCATATATTCTTTTACAAAATCGTAATATGTCATAATACACCTATCCCTTTTAGACAATATTCCAATTAGCCTTATTAATTCAAAACTATTGTATTAGTAATTATAACTGATGTATAATAAAAACGCAATGATAATTATTATCGTCCAGGCAAATTTGAATCTAATAGGAATATTAAAGGAGGGAAATATGAATATTTATAAAAGGCTTTTTTCCTATGTGCCTGAAGAAAAACACAATGGATATATAGCAGTTTTTTTATCAGCACTATCTGCATTTTTAATGGTGTACGGATATTCGTTACTGTATAAACTTTTAAGGAGTTCAATTGTTGAAGGGGATTTATTAGTAGCTAGGACTTTGTCCATTCAAGCTGTCTTATATTTGACGATAGGGGCATTAGTTTACTTTTTGTCGGGCTTTTTTTCTCATAAACTTGGATTTCGCTTAGAAACTAATTTAAGAAAAAAAGGTATAGATGGACTTACAGGAGCAAGTTTTCGCTTTTATGATTTAAACCCATCTGGAATTATAAGAAAAACTATTGATGACAATGCAGCTAAAACTCATACGGCAGTAGCACATATGATACCAGATAACTCTCAAGCTTTTTTAATTCCAGTATTATCTTTAATACTTGCCTTTTCTATTAGTAGCAGAGTGGGATTAGTTATTCTTATACTAACAATAGTAGGGGCTCTTATTTTAAAGAACATGATGGGTGGAGGAGAGTTCATGGAATACTACCAAAAATCCTTAGAAATTTTAAGTGGTGAAACAGTTGAATATGTCAGAGGCATGCAAGTTGTTAAAATATTCGGAGCTACTGTAGAGTCTTTTAAAACTCTTTATAAGGCGATTAAGGATTATTCTAAGTATGCTCTTGATTACTCAATTAGTTCTAAAAAACCTTACGTACTATATCAATGGATATTTTTTGGAATTATTGCAATTTTGTCTATCCCTTTAGTTTTTACCATAAATAAAGTTAATAATGCTAATTTGCTTATTGTTGAACTATTCATGATTTTGTTTTTAAGTGGAGTAATGATGGTTTCATTTATGAAAATTATGTGGGCTAGTATGAACATCTTTAACGCTAGGTATGCTGTAGATACTTTAGAAGACTTATATAAAAAAATGAATGAAGATAAATTAAATTATGGAGAGATTAGTGATTTTAAAAACTATAATATAGAGTTTGATAATGTAACATTCGGCTACAATGGAAATAAGGTATTAGAAAATTTATCTTTTAAATTAGAAGAAGGAAAAAAATATGCTTTGGTGGGTCATTCAGGATCAGGTAAATCGACTATTGTAAAGCTATTATCTGGTTTTTACAAAGTAGATAGTGGCAGTATAAAGATTGGAGAGAGACCCTTAGAATCTTATAGTAAGGATACTCTAATAAACACAATTTCTTTTGTTTTTCAGGATAGCAAACTTTTTAAGACATCTATTTACGAAAATGTTGCTCTTGCTAATAGAAATGCAAGTAGAGAAGAAGTTATGAAGGCTATGGAACTTGCAGGTTGTAATGTTATTTTAAATAAGTTTCCTGAAAGGGAGAATACCATGATTGGCTCAAAAGGAGTCTATTTATCAGGAGGAGAAAAACAGAGAATTGCTATTGCAAGAGCCATGCTCAAGAAATCTAAAATTGTAATTATGGATGAAGCTAGTGCTTCTATTGATCCAGACAATGAGTATGAGCTTCAAAAGGCCTTTAAAAACCTTATGAAAGATAAAACAGTTATTATGATTGCCCATAGGATGAGTAGTATTCGTTCTGTTGATGAAATTTTAGTTTTAGAGAATGGAGAAATAATTGAAAGAGGCAGTGATCAAGAACTTATTTCAAAAGGTGGAAAATATAAGGAATTATTAGAACTTTATGACAGTGCAAATCAATGGAGGGTTAAAGATGAGGAAATTTTATAAAAAACGCTTTTGTCTGACTGATAAAGGGGCTAAAGATCTTACTAAATCTACTATATCGAGTTTCTTGGTCTACTGTATTAATATGGTTCCTGCCTTTATTTTAATGATGTTAACAGATGAGCTTCTTTTGAAAAATGTTAAAAGCCCTTATTTATATTTTGGAGTTTCTGTTGTTACATTAGTAATAATGTATGTTTTGTTAGCCAAAGAATATGATGATCTTTATACTACAACTTATGAAGAGAGTGCTAATTTAAGAATAGATATTGCTGAAACTTTATCAAAACTTCCCCTATCCTACTTTTCAAAACATAATTTATCAGATATATCTCAAACGATTATGGCTGATGTGGAAAAAGTAGAACATGCTATGAGTCATTCAATACCTAAGGTAGGAGGAATGGTTTTATTTTTCCCACTAATTGGAATTATGTTAATGATAGGTAATTTTAAGATGGGGCTTGCAGTAATGATCCCAACTATTTTAAGTTTTATACTAATACCTATTGCTAAAAAGTCGCAGGTAAAAGGAAACAAGAAATATCACAAGGTACTTAGAGAAAACTCAGAAAAATTCCAAGAAACCATTGAACTTCAACAAGAAATAAATAGTTTTAACTTATCCGATGAAGTGAGGTCTTCGTTATATATGCAGATGGATGAAAGTGAAAAAATACATCTTAAAGTTGAACAAGGCTCTCTTTTTGTAATGGGTTTATCCTCTGCTCTTGGCTTTGTAAGTATTGCAGTAGTTAGTTTTGTTGGGATTAGCCTTATTCTATCTGGGGAGATTGACATTTTATATCTCTTAGGTTATTTAATGGCTGCCATAAAGATAAAAGATATTTTCGATTTATCAAAAGAAGGATTATTAGAAGTGTTCTCTATAGATCCAAGTGTTGAAAGGATTAGGGAGATTAAGGAAACAAAAATTCAAGAGGGTAAAGATGTAGAACTGAATATGTTTGATATAGTCTTTAAAAATGTAGCTTTTTCTTATGATGATAATCAGGTTTTAAAGGACATTAGCTTTACTGCGAAACAGGGAGAGGTAACGGCTCTAGTTGGAGCTTCTGGCTCTGGAAAGACAAGTATATTAAGATTAATATCAAGATTATATGATTATGATAAAGGTCAAATCTTAATAGATGGAAAGGATATAAAAAACATTTCCACAGATTCTTTATTTAAGAAAATATCTATTGTTTTTCAAGATGTTACTTTATTTAACTCATCTATATTAGAAAATATTCGTATAGGTAAAAAAGATGCCAGCGATGAAGAAGTTGTAAAGGCAGCTACCCTTGCAAATTGTATGGATTTTATTAATAAACTTCCTAATGGGTTAGATACAGTTATAGGAGAAAATGGGTCAGAGCTTTCTGGTGGTGAAAGACAAAGACTTTCTATAGCTAGAGCCTTTCTGAAGGACGCACCAATTCTTATATTAGATGAAATATCAGCAAGCCTTGATGTGGACAATGAAAAGAAAATTCAAGAAAGTTTGAATAAATTAATAAAGGATAAAACAGTTATTATTATTTCTCACAGATTAAAATCTATTGAAAATGTAGACAAAATCATAGTCATAGAAAATGGATATGTGGAAAGTCAAGGCAATCACAAAGAACTGATAGAAGAATCAAAATTGTATAACAATTTATTAGAAAAAACGAAATTAGCAGAAGAATTTATATATTGAGAGGATTAAAAATGAAGCAAAACATGAAAGAACAGTTATTGACCAAGAAGCCATTGTCTTTAATGTTTCAATTATCTATACCAGCAGTAATTGGCATGGTGGTTATAGGTCTATACCCACTTATGGATGGAATATTTGCTGGACAAATAATTGGTGAGAATGCTATGGCGGCTTGCTCAATAGCTATGCCACTTACCTTTTTTAATAATGGGATTGCAACGCTTATAGGGATAGGTTCGGCATCAATTTTATCAAGAGCCATGGGAAAGGGTGATAAAGATACTATAGACAAACTTATGGGAAATCTTATCTATTGGGTTATCTTTTTTTCAACGATTATAACAATAGGAGGAATACTTCTAGGACCATATTTTTTAGATTTAGTTGGAGCAACAGGAGAAATAAAGGCATTAGGCATAAGGTATTTAAGAATAATATTTCTAGGCTCATTTTTTGTAAATTTTACCCAGTCAGCCAATATGGTTATGCGTGGTGAAGGGCTTATGAAAAGAGCTATGAGTATTATGGGACTTGGTGCCTTTATCAATATAGCTCTTGATCCAATACTAATGAAAGCAATGGGTGATTATGCCATTGAAGGGGCAGCCATTGCTACAGTGACAGCCCAAATAATCCAAGCCGCTATTACTCTTTATTATTTTAAGAATAAAAGTGAAAATGTAAAAATTGGGAAAATAAAAAAAGAAAAAGATATATCAAAGGAAATGTTTGGAGTAGGTTTTTCAGCCATGATAATGCAAGTTTTTCTTATGGTTCAGCAAACATTACTTTATAAACAAGCTTTTAAATATGGTGGAGATCCAAATGCAATATTAATGTCAGCAACTTTGAGATTTTATGGGTTTTCATTTATACCAATTTGGGGAATGAGTCAGGGGTTACAGCCGATTATTGGCACAAACTTTGGAGCAAAACAATACAATAGAGTAAAGGAAACTATGAAGATATTTTCTATAGGAGGAACAGTACTTGCAGCAATTTTTTGGTTACCAGCACAAGTATTTTCAAAACAGTTACTTGGTTTATTTAAAGTAAGTCAGGATATAATTTCAAGCGGAGTTAATAACTTCAGAATATTCTATTCAGTATTTATTCTTTATGGAATTATGATTATGACAATAACTTTTTTCCAAGCGATTGGGGATGGAAAAAAAGCTGGAATGATTGTAATGCTAAGACAGTTAATACTACTTGTTCCAGCCTTACTTATATTACCAAGAGTATTTGGAGCAGGGGCTGTTTGGTGGGCAGAACCAGTTGTAGATTTTACTATGATAATGGTAGGTTTAGCAATGCAAGCAAAGGCTCTTTCAAATATGAATGTAAATAATTAAAAATAAAATAAAGAGAAAAACAAAAATGACAGAAGAGTTTATTTATTAGGAGGTTAAAATGGATAATAAAAAATTAAAGGGAAAAGACGTTATTACAATAGGAATATTTACTGCAATATATTTTGCAATCAATTTTGGGTTTATGCTTTTAGGAGGTCTCCATCCATTATTGTGGATACTTATGCCTGGCTTTATAGCCTTGGTTGGATCTATACCATATATGAT
>ERZ1673749.2248-NODE-2248-length-10373-cov-5.131324_pt1 | contig 10373 bp, 9 predicted proteins | sample MGYA00580204_ERZ1673749 | MGnify/ENA primary metagenome ERZ1673749 (study PRJEB41218, sample SAMN15661745) | gut metagenome | host: Homo sapiens | place: Canada: London | collected 2015-08-20/2019-03-30 | study: EMG produced TPA metagenomics assembly of...
CTGGCTATCCTGATGCGCCACTACTGCATCCCCCCCGGAGCGACAAGTCAGCACCCCGGTAAGTAGTACTCAGCAGGTCAGTGACCCAGAGCAGAGCTCCACCGGGGTATCACGTCATAGAGTACTTAACTGTGCTAATCGAGGCAAGGCTTCTAGCAGTTTTGTACTGCTCTCTGCCGGCAGGGAAGCGTTAGCGGACTACTTGATCTCCAGAATCGGCTCGCCCTTGTTGATCTGCGTGCCGGTGGACACCTTGAGGTCGGTCACGGTGCCGGACTTGTGGGCCTTGACAGGGTTTTCCATCTTCATGGCCTCGAGGACGACGACGACCTCACCCTCTTCTACTTCCTGGCCTTCTTCGACGGCGACCTTGATGACGCTGCCCTGCATCGGCGCGGTCACGGCGTCACCGGACACGTTGGCCGCCGCTCCCTTTCCACGGCGCTTCTTCGACTTCTTGCGCTTGTTGCCGCCACCCAAGAGCAAGTTGCCCGGCAGGGCCACCTCGATGCGGCGGCCGCCAACCTCGACGACGAACTTCTGGGAAGCTTCCTGTTCCTCGTTCTCAGGTGCTTCGGCGGTGTCGGTGTATTCGGGCAGCTCGTTGACCCACTCTTCCTCGATCCACTTGGTGTAGACCGTGAAGTTGCCGTCCTCGGCGGTGAAGGCAGGATCGGTGAGGATTGCCTGGTGGAAGGGGATAACCGTGGGCAGGCCTTCGATGCGGTACTCGGACAGCGCGCGGCGTGCGCGCGCGATGGCGGTCTCGCGGTCCGGGCCCCAGACGATGAGCTTGGCCAGCATGGAATCGAACTGGCCGCCGATGACGGAACCTTCGCGCACGCCGGAATCCATACGCACGCCCGGGCCGGAAGGCTCGGAGTAGGAGACGATGGTTCCAGGAGCCGGAATGAAGCCCGCAGCGGCGTCCTCGCCGTTGATGCGGAACTCGAAGGCGTGGCCGTGCGGGGTCGGATCCTCGGAGATGGAAAGCTCGCGGCCCTCGGCGATGCGGAACTGCTCGCGAACGAGGTCGTAGCCGGTGGTCTCTTCGGTAACGGGGTGCTCCACCTGGAGGCGCGTGTTGACCTCGAGGAAGGAGATGAGTCCATCCGCACCCACAAGGTACTCCACCGTACCGGCGCCGTAGTATCCGGCCTCGCGGCAGATGCGCTTTGCGGATTCATGGATGGAGGCGCGCTGCTCATCGGTGAGGAAGGGGGCAGGGGCCTCTTCGACGAGCTTCTGGAAGCGGCGCTGTAGGGAGCAGTCGCGGGTGCCCATGACGACGACGTTGCCGTGCTGGTCAGCCAGGACCTGCGCCTCGACGTGGCGGGCCTTATCCAGGTAGCGCTCGACGAAGCACTCGCCGCGGCCGAAGGCTGCGGTGGCCTCGCGGGTGGCGGACTCGTAGAGGTCCTTGATCTCCTCGCGGGTGTGTGCGACCTTCATGCCGCGCCCGCCGCCACCGAAGGCAGCCTTGATGGCAACGGGCAGGCCGTGCTCGTCGGCGAAGGCCTCGACCTCTTCGGCGCTGGCGACGGGATCCTTGGTACCCGGTGCCATGGGGGCGTCGGCACGCTCGGCGATGTGGCGGGCGGTGACCTTGTCACCCAAGTCCGAAATCGACTGCGGCGAGGGGCCGATCCAGGTCAGGCCGGCGTCGATGACAGCTTGGGCAAAGTCGGCGTTCTCGGAGAGGAAGCCATAGCCGGGGTGGATAGCGTCGGCGCCGGATTTGGAGGCGGCGTCGAGAATCTTGCTGATATCGAGGTAGGACTCAGCGGAGTTTTGGCCGCCGAGTGCAAAGGCTTCGTCGGCAAGCGTGACGAATGGGGCGTCAGCATCGGGCTCGGCATAAACCGCTACGGATGCGATGCCGGCATCGCGAGCCGCACGGATGACGCGGACCGCAATCTCACCGCGGTTGGCCACGAGGACCTTGGTGATGTTCTTGGTTTCAACTGCCACGGCAGGAACCCTCCTCCAATTTTTCTGATAGGACTGCGTACTATTCTTGCACACCAAAACATGAGGATACCGTCACGTCTTGGTTTCGTGTCAAAAAATAAACCCGCACCAGCGAGGATGCGGGCTTATTTCGGCGTGTTGCTAGCGCTCAACGGGCATGCGAACCATGTTGCCCCACTCTGCCCACGAGCCATCGTAGACGCGCGGGTTGTCGAAGCCGAGCAGGTATTTCAGCACAAACCAGGTGTGTGCGGCCTGAGCGCCGACATGCGAGTAAAGGACGGTTTCCGTTGCGGGCTCTAGCTCGCCATAGTTGACCTTGAGCTCGCTGAGCGCGCGGAAGCAGCCGTTGGGGTAGACCGCGCGATCCCATTCCAAGTTGATGGCCCCGGGAATATGGCCGTGCGTCAAGGTGGTGCCGTAGGCGGACTCGCCGGTTCCGTTCTTGAGGGCGGCTTCGCCGCAGAACTCGTCTGGGCTGCGGGTGTCGACAACGGTGGCGGTGGAGCCGCGCAGCTCATCGACGAAGATGCGGGAGGATTCTTCGCGGGAAACCTCCGGGTAAGAGGATGCGGATGGTTCGGGGACCATGAAAGACGTGTCGCGTTCCTCGGACATCCAGGCGTCCCGGCCACCGTCGAGAAGCCGCACGTCCTCGTGGCCGTACAGCTCAAAGATCCACAGGGCGAATGCAGCCCACCAGTTGGACTTATCGCCGTACAGGATGACGGTGTCATCGCGCTCGATGCCCTTCGAGCGAAGGAGGGCTGTGAAGTCTTCGGCGCTGATGATGTCCCTCGTCGTGCTATCGAGCAGTTCCGTCTGGACGTTGATACGGATAGCGGTGGGGATGTGGCCGATATCGTAGAGGAGTGAATCCTCATCGACCTCGATCACGTGGAGGCCGTTAATGCCCAGTCGCGCGGATAGCCACGGTGCGGACACGAGACGCTCGGGGTGCGCGTATTCCTGGAAAGGGGGATTCGGGTCGAATTCGGCCACGGTCCACCTGCCTTTCTCGTTAAGGGGGAACGTTCGCTTCAACTCTAGCGTGCTTGGCCAACTAGTGGTCACGGGGGAGAGCCTTTTGTGGTGTTGGATACATTTCTTGGGCGGGTTGTGCCGCTTCGCACTTACTGGTTATAACAAGCATGCAGGTCAGGGGCTGAAAAGTGCGCTAAGCTCGCTTTTTAACCTTTTGTTGGGCTGATTCTGTAGGGGAGCGCGCAGGCCAAACCTGGGTTATTTTAAGTAGTGACACTCATCAACCCCCTAGCGAAAGGGAATTACTGTGCACAAGGCAATCGTCGTCTTCGAGGTTGAGGGCGGATCAGACAAGCAGATCAACGGACACCGTAAGGACACCATGCCGATCGTCGACTGCATCAAGGATGCAGGCTGGCATGCAGAGGTCGTGTTCTACCGCCCCGAGTGGTCCGAGAAGCTCTTCGAGTATGTATCCGAGAACTTTGATGCCTACATCTCCCGCGTGAACCCGGGCAACATCCCGGGCGGTGAGAAGGGCTACTTTGACCTGCTCTCCAAGCTGTCCGACGCTGGCCTGGTCGGCATGTCCACCCCGTACGAGATGATGGCCTATGGCGCCAAGGATGCCCTGGTCAAGCTCAACGACACCGATTTGGTCCCGTCCGATACCGCCGCCTACTACGACGTCGAGTCTTTCCACAACACCTTCCCGACCTCCCTGTCCTACGGCGAGCGCGTGCTCAAGCAGAACCGCGGCTCCACCGGCTCCGGCATCTGGCGCGTGCGCCTTGCCGACGAGAAGCTGGCCGAGTCCGTCGAGCCGGGCACGGCTCTGCCGCTCGACACCAAGATCAAGTGCACCGAGGCTGTGGACAACCACACCGAGGAGCGCGAGCTGGGCGAGTTCATGGACTTCTGCGATCAGTACATCGTGGGTGACAACGGCATGCTCGTGGACATGCGCTTCATGCCGCGCATCGTCGAGGGTGAGATTCGTATTCTTCTCGTGGGCCCGGACCCGGTCTTCGTGGTGCACAAGAAGCCGGCCGAGGGCGGCGACGCCTTCTCCGCCACCCTGTTCTCCGGCGCCAAGTACACCTACCAAAAGCCGGAGGAGTGGCAGGAGCTCGTCGATATGTTCGCTGACGTTCGCCCGGTCATCGCAGAGAAGCTGGGCGGTGACAACATCCCGCTGATCTGGACCGCGGACTTCATGCTGGCTGACGGCGAAAACGGCGAAGACACCTACGTCCTTGGTGAGATCAACTGCTCCTGCGTGGGCTTCACCTCTGAGCTGGACATGGGCATCCAGGAGAAGGTGGCTGCTGAGGCCATCAAGCGCGTGGAGGCCAAGCACGCTTAAGCGATTTATTTCGCACTAATCCTGTTGAGTTTTCCCCTGCCGTGGCGGGGGAAACTGTCGTTTCTGGGGTGCATTTGCCTAACTCGCGCTGCCGGTGAGCAAGATCTCAGGTACGTTCGGTGGGGTAAAAAATTTATGACAGTATCGTGCTGTAGCGCACTGCGAAAATCAATGATTCTCCGAAAGGTCTAAAAGCTATGACGAACCCCAACCAGTTTGGTGAGAACGGCGACAAGAGCGATAACAACGCTGGCGACTACAACGCTCACGGTTCCCACAGCGACAACGCTGGGAACAACAGCTTCGGTAGCTTTGGCGGCTACGGTAGCTCCCAGTCCGGCAGCGATAATTCTGCTTCTGGGTGGAACAGCCAGGGGCAGAACTCCAACTTCGGCTGGGGCGGCCAGGCCGGCTACGGCGATTACTCCGAGAGCTCCGCTGAGACCTCCTCGTTCGGAAGTGCGTCTTCCCAGAATTCGCAGCCGGAGTCTGAAGGTGAGGCCAAGGACAGCACTTTTGGTTCCAGCTTTGCTGCGTCTGAGTCTGCCTCTGGTTCTGCCAACGCGGAGTCAGCTGACCGCAAGTCTGAAAACCATGATACCCGCGCTAACCATGACTCTTTTGGCGCCTCCTACGCTTCCTACAACTCCGATAGCAGTGCTGGTGCCGAGCACTCCACTGAGTCGACGAACTCGAATCAGGGCTACGGCAACCACGGTTACGGCAACAGCGGCTTTGGCAACGACGGCTTTGGCGGCACTGCGCAGGCAGAACCCAACCAGAGCCAGGGTTTTGGGCAGCAGTCTGGTGATGGCTTCGGCTCCCCGGCTTCTCACTCCAACTCCACGTCCGGCTTTGGTAGCTACCAGCAGCAAGGCTTCGGCGCGCAGGAGCAGCAAGGCTTCGGCTCCCAGGGCCAGCAGGGCTTCGGGGCACAGGAGCAGCAGGGATTCGGCCAGCAGAACTCGCCCTTTGCTGCCTCTCCGCAGAACAATCAGTACCCGCAGCAGGCCGCACAGAACGGTGGTTCTTCTAAGAGCACGGGCTTCTTCAAGGCGCTGTTTGATTTCTCCTTCAGCAGCTTTGTCACCCTGAAGTTCTCCTCCTTCATCTACATGCTGCTTGTCTTCGTGGCCGCTGCTGTCTGGGCGATTATGGTCTTCGCTTCGCTGTTCTCCTTCGCTGACAGCTTTGTCGTTGGTATCTTTAGCTTCCTCGGCGCCGTGATTTTTGGAGGCGTTGGTTTCTTCTTCTACGTCATTCAGATCCGTCTGGTGCTGGAATTCTTCGTGGCGAACATCCGCACCGCGCAGAACACCGGTGACCTTGTTGCTAAGGAAGACGGCGACAAGGCTTAATCGCATACCAATCCCTGCGCTGCTTTAGAGCAGACAGATTAATCCCGCGGCCTCAGTATTCGAGGTCCGCGGGATTTTTGTACGTAATGCGCCGTGCCCGTCTGAGAGGTCCGCTAGCTGCCACGGATGGTTCCAGTCATATGGTTCGGCTCAGAAGGTTCATGTGCCCCCAAACAAACCTTCTTTGGGCACCTGGATGGTTCACCTGCCCCCAGCTAAACCTTTTGAGTAGAACCAGTTGACTAGAACCACGTGGCGGACCGGGGGAGGCGGGCCAGCGCGCAACGGCGCTACTGGCTGCTTAGTCCAGCAGCGTGGCGACGGACTCGGGGTCGGCGTCGGAAAGCATCTGACGGATGCGGTCATACTCCGCGTCCTCACCGATAGCCTTCGCGGCATGGCCCAGTGCGGCAATCGCGCGCAGCACGCCTTGGTTGGGTTCGTGGGAGAAGGGGACAGGGCCCCAGCCCTTCCAACCATTGCCGCGCAGGCGGTCGAGGCTGCGGTGGTAGCCGGTGCGCGCATAGGCGTAGGCGGTGATGAAAGCGGTGGGCTCAGCGCCCTTGTGCTTGTCTAGTTCTTGCTCCGCCAGCAGCGCCCACAGCAGCGCGGAATCCGGATGGGCCATGATTCCCGCGGTGAGATCGGAAGTGCTGTCAGCACCCGGATCGGCCGGCAGCTTGATGGGCGGGGGAGCGAGCATATCTTTCATTTCCATGCCGCCCCACTCTAGCCATGTGGCAGCGAGGTCACCAGAGGGGGCGAACCTGGAAGGGGCGAACCCGGAAGGTTCGCCCGCAGCTGGATGGATTCACCCGCAACTAGAAAAGCTCGCCCCGAATTAGGACTGGGCCCAGAAGTCAGAAACGTTGAGCCCAAAGGAATACAGAGCGCGGCGCAGCACCGGCAGCGAAAGGCCGATGACGGAGGAAGGATCGCCCTCAATGCGGTCGATGAACCAACCGCCGAGGGCCTCCAGGGTAAAGGCGCCGGCGCATTCCAGCGGCTCGCCGGTGCGAGCATAGGCCTCGATATCGGCGGCAGTAGCTTCCGCAAAGTGCACCGTCGTGCGCGAGGCCTCCACGAAGCGCTCCTCGCCGCGCAGCACGCAGTGGCCGGTGATGAGCTCCGCGGCGCGTCCTGCCTGCGCGTGCCAGCGCTCTACGGTGGCCTCGGGGGTGTGGGGTTTGCCTTGGAGGGAGCCGTCGAGAAGCAGCATGGAATCCCCGCCCACCACGACGTCCTCGGGATAGTCCGGGGCAATGGCCTCTGCCTTGGCCGTGGCGAGTGCGCAGACGATCTCGGCGGGCTCAGCACCCGCCAGGCGCTCCTCGATGGCCCGCTCATCCACGTGGGCCGGGGCGATGACGGGTTCCACGCCCGCACCCCGCAGGATGGACAGGCGGGAGGGGGACTGGGAAGCCAGAACCAGGCGCATGTGCTTAGTAGTAGCGGACGTTGCGGAAGGCGGACGGGTTGAACACGTCACCCGGCTGGCCCCACAGGTCGCGCTCGGAGCGGGTATCGGCGGCCTTGGCACGCGCCTCAGAGTCGAGCTGGCTGAGCACCGTGGTCAGAGCCGCCACCTCAGCGTCGGTGGGGTTGCCGTTGAGAACGGTAAACAGGGAAGCGGTCATAGGGAAACCTCTACAAAACGATATTGCCGTGTTTCTTCGGCAGGGTCGGAATAATCTTGCGATCCAGCAGGCGCAGTCCCTCAATGAGGAAACCGCGCGTGGCTGCCGGGGTAATAACGGAATCGACGAGACCACGCTCAGCGGCTTGGTACGGGGTGAGGTAGGCTGCGGCCTCGTCCTCACTCAGCTCCAGATCGGCGGCCAGTTCAGGGGCATCGGCCACGGCGATCTCGGCCGTCGGCCACGCATAGGACAGGTCCGCACCGAGCTCCTTGGAGCCGAAAGCGATGTAGCCGGTGCCGTGCGCGCGGCGCACAATGACGCTGATCTTGCCCACGCTTGCCGCAGCATAAGCATGCACGAGCTTGGCCAGTGCTGCCTTCTCCACATCCAAAGCCGGGGAGTCGACGAACTCGACGATGGGGGTGTTGAAGGCATCGCACAGGCGAATGAAACGGGCGGCCTTGGCGGCGGCTGCGGCATCGAGGGAGTCACGGTTGGCGATGATGCCGACCGTGCGTCCCTCCACGCGGCCGAAGCCGGTGAAGACCCCGCGCACCCGGGCGCCGAGCTCGAAGACATCCTCACAGGTGGCGGTGACTACGTCGGCGAGATCGACGGTGCCGTCATCGCCGACGAGGGTATCGAGCGCGTGGTCGGCCTCGCTGATGTTGTCTTCCACCGAACCCGCAACGATGGTGGCCTCGGTGCGGGGCGCGGCGGCACGGTTATTGGAGGGCAGATAGGAGAGCACGCGCTTGGCGACGCTCACCTCGTGCTCCCCGTCCGCCTGCACGTCGCCGTCGGGGGCGATGACGACATCGGACAGCGCGGCCACGAGCGAGGCTTCCTTGGACTCCGCGTAAACCGCCGTGATCTGCGGGATGAGGCCGGAGGCGGTGGTGGCGCGGGCGAGGATGCGGGCCTGCATGGCGGAGGAGACGATGCCCTCCTGGGCGCGGGGCTTATCGCTGGCAACGAGCGCGACGATGGGCACGCCGGTCTTAATGGCCAGGTCGTAGAGCTTGGTGACCTTTTCGCCATAGACCTCGCCCATGGTGCCGTCGAACAGCGAGGCGTCCTGCGCATAGGCGCAGACCTTGCGGCCATCGACGGTGCCGAAGCCGGTGACGACACCATCGGTGTAGGGGCGGATGTGCTCGCGGCCGAACTCGGTGGAGCGGTGGCGAGCAAGGGCGTCGGTCTCCACGAAGGAGCCGGCGTCAAAGAGCGCCTCGATGGCGCTGCGGGCTGCCGGGACTTCTCCCTGCGGCGCCCGGGACTCGGTGAGCTTGGCGCTCAGGTCCTCGATCTTGCCAGCGGTCGTCTTCAAGTCAGTCATGGAACACTAGTGTAATACAGTGCTTCTGCTGCACTGATTTGTGCTGAAACGAGCGCGGCCTAGAGCGGGATGTTTCCGTGCTTGCGCGATGGGCGCGCGACATTCTTGTCCGTGAAGAAGCGCAGGTTTTTAGCGATTGCACTGCGGGTTTCGGAGGGGAGAATGACGGCGTCGATAAGCCCGCGCTCTGCTGCCTTATACGGGTTGAGCATGTGATCTTCGTATTCGCGCTCGAAGGATTTGGTCAGTTCCGTCACGTCGAGGCCTTTCTCATGGGCTGCCTTGATCTCTTTGCGATAGATAAAACCGACGGCACCTGCTGCACCCATGACCGCGATCTGGGCGGTGGGCCATGCCAGGTTGATGTCCGCGCCCAGCCCCTTGGAGCCCATCACGCAGTAGGCGCCGCCGTATGCCTTGCGCAGGGTGACGGTGATCTTGGGAACGGTGGCTTCGGCGTAGGCGTAGAGCAGCTTGGCGCCGCGGCGCAGGATGCCGTCGTGTTCTTGGTCGGCGCCGGGGAGGAAGCCGGGGACGTCGACAAGCATGATGATGGGGATGTTGAAGGCATCGCAGGTGCGCACGAAGCGGGCGGCCTTCTCGGAAGAATCGATGTCGAGGCAGCCGGCGAAGACCTGGGGCTGGTTAGCAACGAAACCAACAGTGCGGCCTTCGATGCGTCCGAAGGCGGTGACCACGTTATCGGCGCGGTCGGCCTGGATCTCCAGGAAGTCACCGTCATCGGTGAGGGCCTCGATGACCTCCTTGACGTCATAGGGCTGGTTTGGGGAATCCGGGATGATCTCATCCAGCATGAGGTCGTCGGCGGTTTCTTCGCCCAGGTCTTCGTAGGGCTCAACCGGGGTCAGCTGGCGGTTATTGGAGGGAAGGTAGGTCAGCAAGTCGTGGACCCAATCCAGGGCTTCCTCGTCGCTGGCGGCGGTGTAGTGCGAGGTTCCTGCTTTGTGCATGTGGACGCCCGCGCCGCCGAGTTCTTCTTGACTGACTTCTTCGCCGGTGACGGTCTTGATGACGTCTGGTCCGGTGACGAACATCTTGGACTTCTTGTCCACCATCACCACGAAATCAGTCAGGGCAGGGGAGTAGGCGTTGCCGCCGGCGCACGCGCCCATGATGACGGAGATCTGCGGGACGATGCCGGAAGCCTTGACGTTCTGGTAGAAGGTCTTGGCAATCCAGTCCAGGGACACGGCGCCGTCCTGGATGCGGGCGCCGGCACCCTCGTATAGGCCGATTAGCGGGCGGCCGGTGGTGATGGAAAGCTCCATGATCTTGATCATCTTCTCGCCGTAGACCTCACCGAGTGCGCCACCAAAGACGGTTCCGTCCTGGGAGAAAATGCAGACCTCGCGGCCGTCGATGGTGCCCCAGCCGGTGACGATGCCATCGGTCAGTGGGCGCTTCTTGCCCATGCCGAAGTCCGTGGTGCGGTGCACGGCGAGCATATCGGTCTCGACGAAGGAGCCCTCGTCGAGGAGATAGTCCAAGCGCTCACGTGCGGTGAGGCGGCCTTGGGCGTGGACCTTTTCGTGGGCTTTCTCGCCCATGGGCTGCGCCGCTGCTTCGCGACGCCTCTTCAGTTCAGCGATCTTGCCTGCGGTGGTGTCGGCGCTCAGGGAGTCAAGCTCCGACAAATGTGAGGAAATAGTCATGTTTGGCAGTGTAGAGAAGTTTTGTATGGGAATGTATAGCGG
>ERZ1673749.2253-NODE-2253-length-10348-cov-4.012921_pt1 | contig 10348 bp, 11 predicted proteins | sample MGYA00580204_ERZ1673749 | MGnify/ENA primary metagenome ERZ1673749 (study PRJEB41218, sample SAMN15661745) | gut metagenome | host: Homo sapiens | place: Canada: London | collected 2015-08-20/2019-03-30 | study: EMG produced TPA metagenomics assembly of...
GTGCCAAGGCCGGTACTCACTACGTCGACCTGTGTGGCGAGGTGCTGTTCGTCCACGACTCCATCGCGAATAACCACGAGGTTGCGCAGCAAACCGGGGCCAAAATCGTCCACTCCTGTGGCTTCGACTCAATTCCCTCCGATGTCGCTGTCCGCGAGCTCCACGAGGCGGCCCACACCAAGCTCGGTGAGACAACCCTGCTGTTCAAGCATGTCAAGGGTGGTGTCTCCGGCGGCACTATCGATTCGGTCCGCGTTCAGATTGAACAGGCCAAGAAGGATCCCAAGCTGCGTCGCATCATCGCCGATCAGTACGCGCTGGCTGAGCCGGGCCCCGACCAGGGTAAGTTCGGCGTCGACCTGCGTCCGGCGCGCTTCCGCCGCCACTGGCGAGCCCCCTTCTTCATGTCGCCTTTCAACACCCGCATTGTTCAACGCTCGGCGATGCTGGCGGATTACGGTGATTCCTTCCGCTACCGCGAGCTACTCAATGTCGGCCGCGGTCCGAAGGCTTTCGTGCGCGCGAATGCTTTCGCGGCTGTCTGCAGGTTGGCGCTGGCGGCGATGGCATTTGGGCCGACGGCCAAGCTCATTGATAAAAAACTACCGAAGCCGGGCGAGGGTCCGAGCGCTGAAGCACAGGCCGAGGGCCGCTTCACCATCGAGGCCTACACGGTCGACACCTCCGGTATTCACTGGCGGTCCAAGGTGTCTCTCGAGGAAGACCCCGGGTACGCAGGCACCGCGATTATGATTTCCAGCGCTGCCCTCGCGCTCGTCCACGACGAGCTGCCGGACACCACCGGCGTGCTCACTCCTACCGTCGCGCTTGGCGACGCCCTATCCCGCCGTCTCCGCGCTGGCGGCATGACCATTGAGGCGGTGCAAGCTCGATGATTGGTGGCCTGACCGGTGCTTTTGCGAATCTCACCCGCGGACCGAAGCTGCCGAGTGTAGGTGGTGGCCGTGCGTTAGTGACCGGCGCTTCCTCCGGCATCGGCTGGGCATGCGCGGAGGCACTGGTCAAGGCCGGTTTTGAGGTCATTGGCACGTCCCGCAGAGGCGCCGATGCGCCGCACCCCGAGGGCGTGCAGATGGTGGCGCTCGACATGTCCAGCGCTGACGATATCGCCGCTGTGGTCGCTCACGGGCCTTACGACGTCGTCGTCGCCAACGCCGGTGAGAGCCAGTCGGGCGCTTTCGAGGAGCTACCCCGCGAGGCGCTTGAGCGTCTCTTCCAAGTTAATGTCCTGGGGCAGGTAGAGCTGTTACAGCAGCTGCTGCCCGGCATGCGCGAGGCCGGTCGTGGACGAATTGTGCTGGTGGGCTCGATGCTCGGCGGGTTACCGCTGTCCTATCGTTCTTCCTATGTGGCGACGAAGGCCGCTATCCGCGGCTTTGGGCTTTCGTTGCGGGGTGAAGTCGCGCAGTTCGGTATTGGGGTGACGGTTGTCGAGCCGGGTGCCATCAACACGGGGATTTCCACACGTCGGACGACGTATGGCGATGAGGGTTCCGTTTACGCTGCTGATGTCCACCGCATGCTGACAAAGTTGAATGCCAATGAGGAACGTGGCATTCCCGCTTCTGAGATTGCTGAGGTGGTTATGCACGAGGTGGCCGCCGAGCGACCCTTGGCCCTGGTGGCGCGGGGGTCGTCGGCAAGCGTGGCGGTGCCCTTCATGCGGCGGATCCCGACGCAAGCGATGTTGACCATCATGCGCCGGGTGCACGGGCTGCGGTGAGTAAATCGGCGTGCTATTCAGCGATGGCGCGCACCTCGACGGCCTGCGCACACGCCTCCGCGGCTTCGTGGGCTAGGTTGATGGCCTCTTGCTCATCTGCGACTTGGACAATCCAAAAAGCCGACGGGAACGTCATCGCGTTGTAATACGGCAAATCGCTATGTGAACCATCCGGCAGCACCGTCATGGCATCCTCTGGTGGAACCAGCCCGCCGGACATAACCCAGTGGCCTTCGTCCTGGAGCTTCTGATTGAAGCGTCCGATCCGTTCAAAGGCAGCGTGCATTTCCTCATCAGAGTCATACGCGTTGATATCTCTGCGGCCATGAACCGTGAAAAAGTACTGCACACCAAGCTCCTGAATTTCGTTTTGCTAAGTGTAACAGATTGGGCGGGGTTGGAACCGGGATGTTTTGGGGAATTTTGGCTTTGGTTGCTGTTTACCCCCTTGACCGGGGTGGTACTACAGGTAGTACTATCAAAGGTGTGGGGGACAAAATAGAAAAATTCTTACATCTATGCGCGCTTCAAACGCCAACGTTTCTTACCAAGATCTGAAGAAGGTCTGCGACTTTTACTTCGAACAACGCCCTTCGCGCGGGGGCGATCATGAAACATACAAAACACCGTGGCGCGGCGACCCTCGAGTCAACATCCAAAACCGAAATGGGAAAGCAAAGCCCTACCAGGTCAATCAAGTACTAGCCGCTGTCAACAAACTTCTACTCGAAGGAAAATAACAATGTCTTATCCTGCTGAAAAGTACACCTACCAGGTCTTCTGGTCAGAACCTGATCAAGAATATGTGGCGACGGTACTGGAGTTTCCTTCACTGTCGTGGGTAGCTGAAAACTCGTCGGAAGCGGAACAAAAACTTCGAGACCTCGTTACTGAGGTTCTTATGGATATGGAAGCCTCCGATGAAGCAGTCCCAGAGCCCTTCGGTCACCGTTCCTACTCGGGGCGATTCAACGTCCGAATCCCCAGTTCACTGCACCGGAAACTGGCAATGGCAGCTGCCCGCGAAGGAGTCTCGCTCAATGCTTACGTAGCGCAGACACTCGCAGGCGCTGCATAGGTTTTGATTGGGCGTTTTGCGGGCAGAGCCTAGTTTTGTTCTTTCGCCAATTCCTGTTTCGCAGTAGCGGCTCGCTGTGTTTATAACTCTTGTTCAGGGGAAACCTTGATGCTGACTGCAGTACCACTGTGATCTACATTTGGCTCAATAGTGCCGAGGTAGTCCCGCACCTGCTGCTCGGCATTGTCAAGGTCAGTGACGCTGGTGACATTATCTTCATCCAGAATCAAATCCCACCCTCTTTCCCATCGCTTAGCGATGACGTGAATAATTGCGCTCATTTCTGCTCCCGTAAATGACACTGGACGGCTTGGAAATCCCTATGACAACGTGCTGAAGAATCTAGTACCAGGCATTCTTTTCCTTCTTAGTTGGTTAGGAAAACTCTTTCCTTAACCATTTTGAGCTATCCCTGAAAGGCTAATACCAACTGCGGCGATGATGCGGATACAGTTTGGTTGTTGGGTATTCGGCATCTGGCTGAAGCTGGATAGGGCGCACCCACCAGTGATGATGGGTGCGCGAGGGTGATGGCATGGTGTTGCAATGTCCCCCTCTTTCTTAGAGGTAGGCGACGATTGCGAACCCGCAGTCGATGTAGGCAGCATCTGAGCGGTCGATGCCGTTGGCGTCGAGGATGGTGCTGAGCTGGTTTTCCCAGTCTCCTTCTCCTGTGAATGGTTCGTCGAGGTAAATGTCGGTCTTTTCGTTTCCGAGGACGACGGTGATGAAGTCTGCCCCTTTGTCTACGTAGAGATGTCCGGCGCATTCAATTCCGCTGAGTGGTTCGTAGATCTCGGGGTCGTGTTCGATTTCTTCGGTGTAGTAGGTCATGCTGGTGTTTTCCTAGTGTTGGGCGCAGGACGTGGGTGTGTCACGTCCCCAGATTGTCGGGCTAGATCTCGGATAGTTGTGTGGCCGCAAAAATTCGACCTTCCAGATCTTCAAACGATGTGGGCTGCTGGAAGCGGAAGTCTTCGCTGTTTACTGCCTGAAGGTCGAGGATGAGAACTTGGCTCGCAAGTTCCTCTAGCTGACAGACTGGAGCAATGACGCTGGTTCTGATGGACTTTTCAATGGCATCGCCTGTGGCATCCGCGATTCCAGCAGCTTCGGCTTTTTCACTGATGCTCTGGGCTTTCCGGGCAAGCTGATCGACTTTGAGCATATTTTCCAAGCAATCAAACAGCCGATTCGTCAAGATGGCGCCTGTCGCATTGCGTTCTCCGAGGATTCCTTTTTTGAAGCAGTCGGAGTGGGCAATCGCACCGATGACCGCGACTGCTCGATCTGCGTATTCGACTATGTTGTCGTAGCGGAATGCGGCTCGCTCAATGACTGGTGCATCAGGGGTTAAAGCGGGCTTTTTCCAAGTAAACCAGCGTCGTTGGGAGCGCTCTGGCTGTTCTGGGGGTGGAGAGTTTTTCGTTACCGCTACCCAGCCTGCTGCGGTTTCTCGTACACCCGGGATTGGCATTGCATGCTCCTTTCCGTGAGGTTGCCTTGAGGCCTCTGAACTAATTATCCCCAAGTAGCTCTCTCCGAAACACGAATTGCGAAAAGATAACCGCTTTTGCACAACAATTTTCCCCGGAACTATGTGCTATTGGTTTCGCACAAATTGATTTTTCGTTCCTTGCGAAAGACCAATATCACCTCCGCCGAAGATGCGTTCATGGCAATGTGCAGTTCGGGTCACCATGAGCATTGAATTCAGCCGATAAGAGGGGCCGAAGCCGCATAGTTCATTTCGGCCAAGAGTAAACAACGATGCCGCATAATAAACATGCAAGCACACAGAAAACGATTACCAGGGAGGAAGAAAGATGACTAAGTTCACTGCAGCTGAATGCGATGTTGTCGCGGACTACCTTCGCGACGGACAAATGCCCTCAGTCATCGCTGATCGTATTGCCCGAATCCACGATCTCGACGACAACGAAACCCGGAATGTTGCAGCCCTCGCCGGCGCAATTTACCGCAACGAGTTCTGGAAGGACTACCTGAAGGACGGCGAGGAATGGACACGACCAGACGATATTCCGGTCGCCCCGTAGTTACTCCCCATCGAATTTCCGCATCTGCACTGTGCGGGAAGCAGGCGAGTGGAACCGGGCAGGATGTCACCGTTGATTTCAAAAGCGGCACCGCCCAGGACGGCATCACGCCCTGTACTGCCGAAGTGAAGAACCTTGGCATCAAGAAGCAGCGCGGAGATCTGGACAACATCACCATTACCATCATGGCCGCCGATGCCAGCCACATGAAGCTCGATGAGGTGAAGCTGGACGACGCCTCCATGATTCCGGTCACGAAGGTAACCGCCAATGATTTGCGCGGCGCCTCCAACATCATGGATTCCGCATTCGCCAAGGGAGAACAACTCGGACTAGCAGAACCGGAGGTCAATAATATCTCGTCACCAACCACCGAGTTCATCGCGCAGTACGACGATAAAAAGTACGGGCTGACCACCGGCGTTTATGATGGCCCCTATGCAGACGCATGGGTGCTCGTCGAGGCCGATAGCGAGCAGAAGGGCGACGAAGCAGCGAAATCATCAGCGCTTGTTCTCGCCAATCAGATTAAACATGCAGTCGATTTCGGGACTTTCACCAACCAGGTCTACTGGGAAAAGTAACCACAGAGCTGTTACTGCCATTGCCTACTGAGCAATTGCCATAACGGGTCAATTCACCAATGTCTTAAAGCCCTGCGCAACCGCATCCACATGCGCGTCCTGCGTCAGGGCTTCTGGCATGTGGTCAAGGAAATTCTCAATATCCCCTGGTGCGCACAGCCACCCCTGGCCAAAGAGCACTCCATCACGCTCGATGCGTATCCTCCCGAAACCATGATTCATTCGAGCTCCGAACACCACATAGACAATGTGAATAGGCATGTCTTCGCGCAGGCACAGCCGATTGGCAGCTTGTGCGGCCGAATGCACAGTTTGCGCTGGCAGTAATTCATCAACTGCGACATCACCGTTGGCAGTAAACTCACTGACAGCTAGTTCGTCGGTGGCAAGAAATGCCTCATCTCCGTAGACATCAGCGAAACGGAGAACAAACTCATCGAGGTCAGGGACGTCTATACTCTGACCGTCGTCCGCGGTCGTTTTATAACGATCGCGGATGGAAATGTGCGTCGAGTAGATATGCAGCATCCGCATCCAGTTCTCGTCGCTGGCAGCGCGCTCCGTCGGGCTCGCGGGCTGGTAAGCAATCTCGCGCACCAGATCGCCGTCAAACTCGATCGGGGTAAACAGGAAGATTCCCGAGCGGTTAACAGCAAGGATTTCGGCCTTCTCACTGTTTTCTAGAGCCACCGTTGGCGCCGGCAGAGATCGAACTTCATCCCGGACTTCTTCATAACGCCGGAGGTCGCGCTTACACGCTGGAAACGACGCTTGTTTCAAACCAAATGGCCGAGCCTCGCTAGATATGCCATCAGCCTGGAGCTGCTTGAGCTCGCGTCGGCCGACAGAAAAGACTTCTGCCGCGATGAAGCCGACCGGGGCAATCCCTAATGCGACCCAAGCCTGACCACTGAATCCAGCGGCCAGTATCGCGGCAGACAGCACTGCAGCAGGGGCAAGACGCCATAACCCCGGCCTAGTTGGGCGACGATCAATCGACCACAAACCAAGGACAGTGCCTACAACAATCAAGAAATCAACTAGCGCCCTGCCGGGACCGAAATCTAGTGAATACAGCATCGCGCACACTGCGATGACGCTGCCTGCGAACAGGAGCCATTTCCAACGCGTATCGACCTCGGATGACTGAATTACGCGCGTTGTGGTGTGTGTGGTGCTCATGCACCGCAGCCTATCGCATGGATGAGACCTGCTGGCCGGTATCAATCATCCAGGTTGATAAACCGTGCATCGTCAACCAGCCAGCGATCTTCAACCTTTTTCAAGGAATACCTCGATGAAGCCGCGTAAACCCGATATCGAGCACCCACTCCCGCAGGGAACCCGAAGGCGACAGAACCTACACTAACCTCTCCGGAGCTTCCGCCAGGCCCAATCAATAATCACGAAGCCAACGAGCGTCACACCGAACAGTGGTGCAACTACCGAGTAGGCAATCAACAGCGCCACAACAGCCGCTGCAACACCCGGGCGAATATCCCGCCAGCGCGTTGGCGCCGGGAGCCTACCAGGACGACCACCGCGACCGCGCCCAAACCACATGGCGTAGCCGCGCACAATCATCGCCAACAGAGCAACACCAATCAACGCCAGGACCAGCTGATTCACCCACCCGAACAGGATTCCCATGTGCGCGTTAATCAGCCACTCGGTCAGCTTCGCCGGCAGCGGCCAGTCCGCAAAATGAATCCGATCGACCATCGCTCCGGTCGACCCGTCAACGGTGACGGTCTCAATGCCCATCCGCCATTCCTCGCGGGCTTCCTTGGCCATCCACGCCGTGCCAGCTTCCGGTGGTGTCAGTTCGACTTTCCCGGACAGCCCCTCGGCACGTGCGAGGTTCATAACACTATCCGCCTCTGACCAGTCATAATTCGCTGGCGCAGTCGCAGTCACGGCTGGTTTCGGTGCGTACCAGTCCATCGTCTCGCGCAATTTTGCAATACCCGTTCCAGCCACCCACGACCACGTCAGGCCGGTGACAGTCAGGAACAAAAGTCCAACGCTGACCGCCACACCAACATTCGCGTGACGACGCATATGATGCGCCCTCTTACTTGTTCCCTGTGTCCGCTTGCGGCGCGAGCGATCCCACCAGAGCCAAAGGCCACCAATAGCCAGTGCACCCATCCAAGATGCTGCCGTCTCAGAGTAGAGGCGACCAAAGTTGCTATCAATCCAGAGCCTGCGGTGCCCTTCCGAAATCCACGCCCGCAGCGGCAGCGCCGCCGAGGAACCGTATTGCACCAGGTCTCCCTTGATGCTCAAGTCGCCTGGGTCGACAAACACCGCATGTCGGTAGGACTCCGACTTCAACTGCTCATCGTTGAACATGACTCGCGTTGTCTGCCCCGGCTTTTCCGGGACCTGCACTGCGGTCACCGGCAGCTCAGGATGCACGCGCTGCGCGACCTCAACCTGCTTTTCCAGAGGCTGTGCGGGAAGGCTTGAAGTTGCAGTTAGTTCTTCGTGGTAAACCACCTTTTCTAGGCTCGGGGCGAGGGCATATGCCACGCCTGTGACAGCTGCAATAACGAGTAGCGGCGCAACGAGGATGCCTGCAACGACATGGATTCGGTGCAGTAATGCTCGTGGCCCACCATTTTTCTGAGTCTGTGCGACGGGGTTTGCGGCTGGCGTTCCAGCGGCATCGCCTGTGGCTATTGAAGTCATGCTCTATTAGTCGGACGAACCGCCTCACTTGTTCCCCAGCAAGCTCACTTTTATTAACTTCCAGGGGTAACCATTTGGCCACGCGCCCCGTTGAAGGCCACCTCGCGCGCAACTATTCGTCGTAAAGCCCGCGTACCCTTGAAGACATGGCTTATCCAGACGTGTACCGCGCCAATGACAACCGCTATGAGACGATGCCATACAACCGCTCAGGCGACACGGGGCTAAAGCTTCCAGCCATTACGCTGGGACTTTGGCATAACTTTGGTGATGACCGGCCGCTCGAGACGCAGCGTGAGATCCTGCGCACCGCGTTCGACCACGGCGTCACGCACTTTGATCTCGCCAACAATTACGGCCCACCGCAGGGTTCTGCGGAGGCGAATTTCGGTCGCATCATGGCCAAGGATTTCGCTCCGTATCGCGATGAAATGATCATTTCCTCCAAAGCCGGTTGGTACATGCAGGATGGCCCCTACGGTTTCGGTGGCTCGCGGAAATACCTCGTGGCCAGCTGCGATGCCTCGCTGAAACGCATGGGCCTGGATTATGTAGACATTTTCTACCACCACCGCCCCGACCCGGATACGCCTATCGAAGAAACCATCGCCGCCCTCGACTTCCTCGTCCGCTCGGGTCGCGCACTCTACGTCGGCGTCAGCTCCTACTCCCCCGAGCTCACTCGCCGTGCGCAGAAAATCGCCCGTGAGCTGGGCACTCCGCTGACTATTCACCAGCCGAGCTACTCCATGTTTAACCGTTGGATTGAGGACGAACTGCTGGCAACCTGCGCCGACGAAGGCATGGGCGTCATCGCCTTTTCCGCGCTTGCGCAGGGTCTTCTCACCGATCGCTACTTGGATGGCGTGCCGGAGTCCTCGCGCCTCGGCGCGCACAAGATGAACTCGGGGTTCCTCAACGACGACACGCTCACCGCCATCCGTGAGCTCAACGCCATTGCTTTACGACGAGGCCAGTCTCTGGCACAGATGGCCATCTCGTGGGTTCTCCGCCGTGACGAAGTGACCTCCGCTCTGATTGGTGCATCGTCGGTGGAGCAGCTGAAAAACAGCCTCGGCGCCCTGGATGCTGCGCCGTTTAGTGATGAAGAACTCGCGGAGATCGACAAGTGGGCCGTTGACCGCGGGATTAATCAGTGGCAGGGCGCTACGGAGTCTGTGTAGGACTACGCCTTGGGGGCTCCTTAGGACACTTTTTGAGGGTCTCCCTCGATTTCTCTAATGATGAACTCGAGGTAGGCCTTCATAAAGCGGGTTGCGCTTTTCGCGTCATCGGCCCCTGGATCAATAGATTGAACGACTCTGAAATCGGAGATAAAGGCATCGTTCGTGATGACTTCAACGTGAACCGAATCTCCATTTTGTGCGCCACGGGGTAACGCCTCCATGATTTCAGATCCCACTGCCGAACAGATCTTTTCTTCTAGTTCCTGCTGGTTTGTCTGAACATTGTCGGACAAGAAATCTACTCGATGCAGAGATGGGTGATTGAAATTTAGCCAGTACTTTCCAGTTCGTGGATAACGAAGATAGAAAACGCCATTACCGCGGAGATTTATGCAACTTGAATACTTCTGATTCAAGCGAATTCGAATACGACGGGGACCATTTTCAACATAGAAGTATTTATCAAAGTCATCGAGTTCGCCAAACACCTTCGCAAATTCATCAATTTGCTTTCTTGCGGCTATAGTCAGAGGCTTATTTTCCTCAACGAAGGTCGCATCCAGATTCTCAGCAGTTCGCTCAATTCCAATTCCAGTCTTTTCTCCCTTGTTGGCTGAAGTGGCCTCTACCGCTGTTAGTCGAGCTAGATGAACCACTTTTTCGAACCTTTCATGCCACTGCGAAGCCGTAGGTGGAGTTGACTCCGAACCGCCATAGTCTCTCAGCATGCTTAAAGCATTGACACCCGTGTTACCAATTGGAGCCAGCCACGGATTCAAATCTCCCACAGCTACTTCCTGACCAATTTCATCGACGACATCGCCAATTTCAGTACCCCCACTGTCGGCTTCTTCATCGTCGCCGTCATCAGCTTGAAGAACTAGTTGAAGCTTTGGTGGATTATCATCTGATAAGTCTTCAGTAATTTCGTTAGCTAACTTGAAATCGGTAACCTGAATACACAGAAGCCAGTAGAGGTAGAGCGAATCATTGTCATCCTCGAA
>ERZ1673749.2254-NODE-2254-length-10331-cov-7.762067_pt1 | contig 10331 bp, 8 predicted proteins | sample MGYA00580204_ERZ1673749 | MGnify/ENA primary metagenome ERZ1673749 (study PRJEB41218, sample SAMN15661745) | gut metagenome | host: Homo sapiens | place: Canada: London | collected 2015-08-20/2019-03-30 | study: EMG produced TPA metagenomics assembly of...
GCATAATGCTGGTTTCCTTTGCCGCCTCTTCCGCCTCTTAATACGATCTGGCGTTTATTTTCGCCGGACATATCAGCGATTACTTTACCGGATTCTGCATCCATGATAACGGTTCCTTCCGGAACTTTTAATACAACATCTTTTCCATCGGCACCATGGCAGCGTTTTTTGCCGCCTTCCTGTCCGTCTTCTGCTTTATATTTTCTTCTGTGTCGGTAGTCGCCAAGGGTGTTCTGGCCTTCATCTACCTCAAATATCACGTCTCCTCCACGACCGCCGTCGCCGCCGTCAGGACCGCCATTCGGAACATATAATTCTCTGCGGAAACTTACATGGCCGTCGCCGCCTTTACCGGAGCGGATATAGATTTTCGCTCTGTCTGCAAACATATGACACACCTCTGTCCTTTACTAATGATTATTTCGTAATAGTAATCTTCTTAAATTAATGCATTTGAGACCGTTCAGCAGGATTTCGCACTCTGATGAGTCGGATCAATATGCATTATTTACAAGGATTGCTATGGTTTCTTTTATATCATATAACTCTTTTAATCTATAGCAATTCTACTATAAAAGAAAGGCTCCAAACCCATATTAGATTTGAAGCCTTCGCTTAACCAGATTATTCTGCTTCTACTGGAACGATAGAAACCTGTTTCTTATCGCGTCCTTTTCTGGTAAATCTTACGACACCATCTTTCAGTGCGAATAAAGTATAATCTTTACCGCAACCTACGTTCTCACCAGCATGGATCTTAGTTCCGCGCTGTCTGTAAAGAATATTTCCAGCTTTAACAAACTGTCCGTCTGCTCTCTTCGCACCTAATCTCTTGGATTCGGAATCACGACCGTTCTTTGTAGAACCAACTCCTTTTTTATGTGCGAATAACTGAAGGTTCATTTTCATCATGTTGTTACACCTCCTTGACTTTTACTGTCAAATATCGATTGTTATAACTATGTTCAATTTCTGTTAATCCGAGAATCAGCGAATCCATGAGAAGGGTTCCCCTCTCAGTAACCGGAGCCGTAAAATGAAAAGATACATAGCCGTCATCTTCCTGCACTTCAAACTGATCATCTGTAAATGTCTCAAGAGAATTTACAGTATTGATCACTAGTACAGAGACAGCAGCACAGACAATATCCTGTCCTTCCTCTGCATATCCGGCGTGACCTTTCGAAACAAATTCCAGATAATTTCCATTTCTCTTCTTAACTGTAATTGTAATCATAATGACACCAGATTAACCGTTAATCTTTTCGATTTTTACTTTAGTGTACTGCTGTCTGTGACCGTTTTTCTTGTGATATCCAGTTTTTCTCTTGTATTTGTAAACGATAACTTTTTTTGCTTTACCGTTCTCAACTACAGTAGCGGTAACACTGGCATCTTTCACATCTTCACCAGCTTTTAATCCGTCATTGCTTACTGCAATAACATTATCAAAAGTAACAGTTTCACCAGCTTCAACACCGAGTTTCTCAACTCTGATTACATCGCCTTCAGCAACTTTGTACTGTTTACCACCTGTTGCAATAATTGCGTACATCTGTGGCACCTCCTATAATCTTTACTCGCCAGATATGGTGACCTTTCGGTGCTTGTACCTCTCTGTGCGGCATCTCATTTATAATAGCGGACAAAATTCGATTTGTCAATAAGTTTTTTTCAATTTCTTTGAATTTTTTTCTTTTATTTTACAGGTACAATTTCAATCCGGTATCCGTCAGGATCTGTGATAAAATACAAACTGCAGAGCAGTTATTCAGTTACGGAAAAATATCGATGAGAATTGCAGATACTCGTTTGATTTACATAATTATTTTATGGTAAACTATAATTCTCTGATTTCCTCAATCACAGGTTTTCGCACTTTCTTTCTGGTAAGTTCCAGGATGTGCAGTGGAGTGATGTCCACTGCTTTTGCCTTTACCGGATCTTTGCGCAGATATTTCTGCAGGACATGGAACAGTTCATCCTGATGATCCTGATTTTCCATATTAATAAAATCAATCAGAATAATTCCGGACAGGTTTCTGAGACGTAACTGTCTGGCAATTTCCTTTGCTGCCTCCAAATTGATTTTTCGGTAAGTTTCCTGCATTTTCTTTTTGCCTGTAAACTTTCCGCTGTTTACATCAATGGATACGAAGGCTTCTGTCTGCTGGATTACCAGAAATCCACCACTGTTCAGCCAGACTTTCTCATGCTGGATTTCTTCTAAGACAGTTTCCAGGCGATAAAGTTTGTAAAGAGGGAGAAGTTTATCATCATAAAACCGCAGCTTCTCTTTTTCCTCCGGGCTGTTACTGTTAAGATAGTCAGAAATCTGTCGGGATATCTCAGGGATATCTGTTATGATCTCTTCCAGGTTCCGGCTGTTGGCGTCGCGGACTGCAGAGATATAAAAAGGCTCTGTTCTATATACGCAGCTGAAACAGGTACGGGATCTTCCGTCTACAGCAGCTTTATGATACAGGCCCTTCAGGTATTCCAGTTCTTTCAGTATTTCTTCTTTTGATGCATCTGCTGCATTTGTACGAACGATGATACCAAACTCTTTATCCGGACGGTTAACTTCTGCTTCCATCCACTTACTGATTCGGCTTCTGTCATCATTGGAAAGTTTGGAAGACAGACCAAATTTCTTATCGCCGGTTGTAAGAACCAGATATTTGCCTGTAAAATTCAGATTCGTGGTTACAGCCGGTAGTTTTCCCTTCATTGCTTCCCGGCTGATCTGCACAAGGATTTCATCTCCTGCCTTTAATGGGCGGTCACCTTTTTTTACAGAAGCATAAATCGCATTTGGAGCATCGGAAAGCTGCAGGTAGCATTTTTCCCCGGCAGAAATCTGTACGAATGCAGCACCGATATTGGCAGCTATATTCTCTATCTGTCCAACATAAATATTTCCAAGAGAAGATTTCTCCCCAACAGGTTCGAAGCGCAGTTCCATTACTTTACCGTCTTCTTCATACGCACATACATAGCATGGAATCTGCCGGATATTCATTTGGGTAATAATCAGTTTACTCAACTTCTTCACCCAGTGCTTCCAGAGTTACAAATTTATGTTCTTCCTCTGTTCCTTTATCTGCGTATACTTCCAGACGTTTGATGGAATAAGCAAATTCCGGAAGTTCTATGCCAAGCCATGAGAAGAATGTATCTGTTACCAGTTCCGGTTTTGTGTAATTGGCACTTGCGGAAGCAAGCATCATAAAGATCTTGTCTCCCTGAAGTTCCATCTTATAGATAAACGGGCGAATATCAATTTCCTTTTCGCTTCGTTTGGTCTTTTTCATTACTGTGATCTCCGGCTGCGCCAGGAAATCACTGATTTTATCTTTCCAGGAAATTTCAGGCTCTTTTCCCGGACGAAATTCTACATAATAATCGGCTGCTGCCACCAGTGACATTGCCTTACCCGCCTTTCCGTCCTCAACCTGACGGGTACTGAGTACATGTACCCCTTCTACCATCACTGCATCCAGACGTCTTGTGATCTCTGAAGTAGGAACTGTCTCTGCCAGCTCCAGATCGAAGTACTCTCCCAGACTTTCCGTACCAACTCCTAATGGTGCGGCAAAAGACATGATCATATGCGGACTGTATCCACCGGAAAAAGCAACCGGAAGATTGGCTCTGCGGATAGCCTTCTGGAAATAACGCATGGTATCCAGATGTCCCACAAATTTCACAGGACCCTCTTTGCTGAATTTAATTCTTACCTTCATAACATACACCTCCGCCATAACGCATAGCACCACAGCCGGAACATTTCTGACGGCAGTTTGGTGTTACGGTTTCTTTCTTTGCCTGTTCCCATTCGTGGATCAGGAACTTCTTGGTCACTCCTGCATCAATGAAATCCCATGGAAGGATCTCATCTGTAGAACGTTCTCTGAGAGTATAGAAATCAATATCTGTGTTGGTTTCCGCAAAAGATTCTTTCCATATATTATAGTCAAAACTCTCTGACCATGCATCGTAGATCGCACCTTTTTCATATGCTCTGAGGATAACTTTTGAACAACGGCGGTCACCTCTTGCAAGGAAACCTTCAAGAATCGTTACATCCGGCTCATGCCAGCTGTAGCGGATACTTCTCTGGTTTAACTGTGCGCGGATCTCGCTTTTTACGACCTTTGCTTTCTCCACGAAATCTTCCTCTCTGTACATACCTGCCCACTGGAATGGGGTAAATGGTTTCGGTACAAAGAAAGAGGTACTTACATTGACCTGAACCTTGCCATTACGTTTTTCTTTCGGCACTTCTTCATAATAAGTCTCTGCAATTTTCTGAGCAAGATGAGCAATACCTTTCATATCATCTTCTGTTTCAGTTGGAAGTCCGAGCATGAAGTAAAGCTTTACCTGATTCCATCCACCTTTGAATGCTTCACCTGCACCATGAAGAATATTCTCTTCTGTCAGACCTTTGTTGATAACATTACGCAGACGCTGGGAGCCTGCTTCCGGTGCGAAAGTAAGGCTGCTCTTCTTTACATCCTGTACCTTGCTCATAACATCCAGGGCAAAAGCATCGATACGCAGGGATGGCAAAGAGATATTGACAGCATTGCCATGAAATTCTTCGATAAGGAAGTTTACCAGTTCCTTCAGCTCAGAATAATCACTGGAGCTTAGAGAACTTAAGGAAATCTCCTCATGTCCTGTATTCTGAAGCATTTCTCTGGCACTTGCCTTTAAATCCTCCACATTGCGCTCTCTGGTAGGACGGTAGATCATACCTGCCTGACAGAAACGGCATCCGCGAATACAGCCACGCTGGATTTCCAGGGTAACACGATCCTGAGTAGCTTTAATAAATGGAACTACAGGAGCTTTGATCGCGCGGTAGTCTTTAGTGACATCGGTGATCAGCTGTTTACAGACTTTCTCAGGTACGCCCTCTTTTGCAGGTGTAAAGGAAGCAATGGTGCCGTCTTCTTTGTAGGTTACATTGTATAAAGAGGGAACATAAATTCCGGGAATCTGGGAAGCTGCAAACAGGAAGTCTGCTCTGGAGCCGCCTGCTACCTTGTTTGCCTTATATGCATCAAACAAAGCATCATAGACAGTCTCACCCTCGCCAATATAAAACATATCAAAAAATTCTGCGATCGGTTCCGGATTATATGCACATGCACCGCCGCCGATGACGATAGGGTCATCTTCCTTACGATCCTTTGCCAGAAGTGAAACATGGCTCAGGTCAAGTACCTGAAGCACATTGGTATAGCACATCTCATATCCAAGGGTAATACCAAGGAAATCAAACTCCTTTACAGGCTCCTGGGATTCCAGGGCAAAGAGAGGAATATGTTCCTCACGCATAATTTTATCCAGATCCATCCACGGAGAAAAGACACGTTCACACCAGACATCCTCACGTTCATTGAACATGTTATAGAGGATCATCATGCCCAGATTGGACATACCGATTTCATAAACATCCGGGAAGCACATGGCAAAGCGGATATCTACGTCATTCTTATCTTTCATTACAGAGTTGACTTCACCACCGATGTAACGGGCAGCCTTGTCAACTTTCATTAAAATTTCATCGCTTAAAGCTAGAGTTCTCATAGTATTCCTTTCAGAGGTTATTGTATCAACATTGTGTTAAGCAGGGAAAATCCCCCACAATGTTCCTATTATATACGGAATGGTGGGGGATTTCAAGGGAGAGTCGGATAGTTTGCAGTTTTTATCTGACAGTATCAGGCTGTAAAAGCGTGAGTAATGTTTCGTATACATATGTATTTTCTCTGACGATTATAGAAAGTTCCTCTTTGGCCTGATTCAGCTGGTGAAATAAATTACGGACATCAGATCTGCCTTCTTTGAAATGTTTTGAACGCAGATATCTGTTCTGATCATAGTAATATCGTTCGTCCAATATGATAACAAGACGTTTTATATCTCTCACGGCAGTAATCTCATATTCATAACCCTGATGTATATAATCTTCCAGTAAGGCAGCAGTCTCCTCTTCATTATTTGCATATACAACAGAAACATGCGGATAGGGTTTTGAGGTTTTTCTGTCTGTAAGGTGTATCATATTCTGGATAAATGAGGAAAGTTCCGCATTGGTACGGATGCGGTTGGTTAAGTGAAACATCTGGATTTCCGGCAGGTTTTCTATGAGTTTTAATGTATTTACCCCTAATTCTTCAGGACATATGGCATCTTCGGAATCGCTGGAAAATATTACAGGAAACTCCCCCTCCGATTGCGTTAACAGAATCTGCAGTTTTTCTGAAGAAAGCAAATGTGCTTCGTCTACCAGAACTGCACTGTAATGTTTCAGCTCTGTATTTTCGGTCAGCTGATTGTCCGAAAGAAAAGCAATACGTTGTAAACGTTTATGCAGTATTTTCCATTCTTTTCCGGCATTGCCGCAGTGAATCATGCATATCTGCTGACGCCTGGACAGTTTCATGGCGATATCATAGAGAAGCAATGTTTTTCCTGTTCCGGGAAGTCCGGTAAAACAGAAATATTCGAACCGGCTGATACGGAGTTTCTTTAAGATCTGGCGCTGGATATCCCGCTGCTGGGAAGTCAGGAAGTATTCTTTTTTCAGGAAACGGGCCGGTTCTGTGATGGGGGAAATCAGATATAGTTCGGCCTGAAACAGATCGTCAATATTCCCCTGATAATCACTGCTCTCCTTTTGCAGTGATCCGCACAGTTCTGTCCAGTCGGCTTCTGCAATATGATCATGATTGGTAAGCCTGACAAGGCGATTCTGACTGCTGATATACGTATAAGACTGTATGGAGCGTCCGAGAACGGAAAGATAATAACGGTTCTGCATAAGCTGTTTACGAATTGCCTCCTCAGATACAGCTCCGCTTTTCAGTTCAATATTTATGATCTGGTCGTCTTTGATCTGGAGAAGATCAAATTCTTTCCCGAGTTTTGGAATCTGGTAGGAATAGAAAAAGCGCAGGGAACAGACTTTAGTCATATGCGATTCTAACTGGCGTACCAGTGCTTTCATACTCTGAAGTTCCCATTCCCGTATTTTGAGGAAATATTCCCGACCGGATAACTGACGTTCCAGTTTTGACAGAGAATCTGTATTCTGATTTCTCGTAAGTGCATATATGGATATTGATCTCATAACTTTTACCTTTCATTTTGCCGGAATTCTTTTATACTATTATAGCAAATATCAGCAATTGCAGGTAGCCTGAAAACCAAAAACAGCCAGGTGGATTTTTCCCTGGCTGTTTTCCCCATCTGAATCAGATTCAGAAATTGTTTTGAAATATCTATTATATTGTGGTTTGGCTGAATTACTCAGCTACAGCGATAGCTTCCACTTCGCAGAGTACGTTCTTCGGAAGCTGTTTTACAGCAACACAGGAGCGGGCCGGTTTGCTTGTGAAGTATTTCTCGTATACAGCGTTGAATGCAGCGAAATCTGCCATATCAGCAAGGAAGCATGTAGTCTTGATAACATTGTCAAATGTAAGTCCGGCTTCTTCAAGAATTGCTCCTACGTTCTTGCAGGACTGCTCTGCCTGTGTTTCGATTTTATCGCCTGCAACTTCACCTGTAGCCGGGTCTACCGGAATCTGACCGGATGCAAATAAGAAGTTTCCTGTCATTTTTGCCTGAGAATATGGTCCGATTGCTGCTGGTGCTTTTTTTGTTTCAAGTGTTTTCATGAATGAATTCCTCCCGTACGATTTAGTGTAATTGATTGTCTGCAGCTGTTTAACCAATCTTTACATTGCAAGATTCCAAACAGCTACCCTTGTTCAATAACCTGTATCCATATCTTACCACCAAAAAAATATTTAGTCAACGGCAAAAAAATTGTTATAAAGAAATTTCGTCTTTTATTACTGGAAGAAAAGATGAAAAATACTGACAATAATCTGATCAGTGGAAGCTCTTGAGCCAGTTTACCAGAGAATCATGCCAGATATTATCATATACTGTTTTCTTCATCTGGTCTGTAACAGGGCCGTTACCTGCCATTTGGGCAAGGATTGCCTGCTGTAATTCATCTACAGTCATGTCTTCCGGGGATTTATTCATATCTACAATTACTGTCTTTTCCTTTTCAGCAGCGGCTTCCGTATTTTCCGGAAAACTGTTTTCTGCTGATATGGCTGAAGTATCGGCAGTTTTTTCAGGCTGAATATCTTCTGCTTTTGCTGCTGCGGTTTCTTCTGTCGCGGTTATTGTTTTCTGTGCAGGAGACTCAGTCTGTGTGGAAGTTGTTTCTTCCTGTACTTTTTCGATATCTGCAGTTTCTGTTTTTACCGGTATATATTCTGGCATTTCACCCGCCGGAACCCAGATTTCACCGCTGTTTGCGGCTACTGTTACATTGATACGTCCATTCTGAACAGGTACTTTACGGCCTGTGAGGGTTCCGATATATTCTGCGCAGTTTCCTGCCGGAAGGCTCATATCTGCTGCATTATCATCGTTATTTACGGTAACGATCACACGTATTCCGTCAAGGTCACGGGCAAATGCAAACTGGCGGTTGGTAAGCTGAAGTTCAGCGTAGCTTCCGTAGCTTAATGCAGGTGTATGCTGTCGTATCTTTCCAAGAGCTGCGATCAGGGCTGTACATGGATTCTTCTGTACTGCATCTGCATAGTCTTTGATATCCAGAGCCGGTCTGAGGCTGTCATCGGAGAATTTCTCTTTCTTTCCTTCAATACCGAACTCAGAACCGTAATAGATACTTGGTACACCCGGAAGTGTATAGAGTAAGACATGAACAGGTGCAAAATGTGCTTTATTTGAAAGCTTGGTATAAATACGTTCTACATCATGGTTGTCCACAAAGTTGTAGAGATCAAGATTTCCCATATTCTGGAGATATTTTACAGTATGTGCGATCTCGAAATAGTTGTGATCGTTATGTCCGCTATAGAGTGCTTTATGCAGGGCATAGTTTGTTACACTGTGGAGCGTTTCTCCATTTACCCATCTGCTGTAATCGCCATGGATCACTTCGCCCATAAGCCAGAAATCTTCCTTTACTTCTGCTGCTGTACGGCGCAGGGCACGCATGAAATCAAAATCAAGGACATCTGCCGCATCCAGACGGATTCCATCTACATCAAATTCTGATACCCAGAAACGGATCACATCACAGATGTAATTCTGTACTTCCGGGTTTCTTTGGTTTAATTTTACCAGAAGGTTGTATCCACCCCAGTTTTCGTAGGAGAAGCCGTCATTGTATTCCGTATTCCCTCCGAAGTTCACATTGCAGTACCAGTTGAGATATCTGGAATGTTCGCGGTTTTGCTGAATATCTTTAAATGCAAAGAAATCACGGCCTGTGTGATTGAATACACCATCGAAAATAACTTTGATCTCTTTTTCATGACAGGCTGCCACGAAGTTTTTAAGGTCTTCGTTGGTTCCGAGACGGGAATCCAGCTTTTTGTAATCTGTGGTTTCATAGCCATGTCCTACACTCTCGAATAAAGGTCCGATGTATAATGCTGTACATCCGATTTCTCTGATATGGTCGATCCATGGAAGTAATGTGTTCAGACGGGAAACAGGAGCACTGTAGTCATTGTGCTTCGGCGCACCGGTTAAACCCAGTGGATAGATGTGATAGAAAATTGCCTCATTATACCAGCTCATAAATGACACCTCTGTTTTTAAATTTATAATTTCAATTTTATGGGGATTTTTTTACCCTGATATCATACAGGAAAGAAAATAATTAGATAAACTGTATTATAGTTGAAATTATATTCATACGATTCTTATAATAACAGATTTTTCAGACAGAATCCAGTTTTTTTTCAATTTTGGCTTGTATATCTCAGGATTTTGGCATATTCATGCCAAAACACTTCGCAGGATAGTGATGTATGAACAGTAACTTAAAATTTACTCTACAAAAAAATCCACTTAAGGTATATAATATTGCTGTAAATAATCTGGATATGCATAGAAATAGAAAGAAACAAACATAGATAAGCAAGGAGAATATAAACTATGAGACATATAGATGAAATTCAGATTGCCGGAACTGCAATCCTGCTTTGTGGCGCGATGTTTGCGGTTTCTGCTGTGGCACCTACCGGTAATACAGTGTCAAAAGCTGTTACAAACTTTACGGAAGCTCCGGAAACTGCTGCTGAGGCTCAGGCACAGGCAGAAGCTCAGGCTGAGGAGGATGGATTTACCATTTATACTCAGGAAAGTAACTATGATTCTGATTATGGCAACAGTTATAATGATACTTCTTACAATGACTCTTCTTACAATACTGATACGACGCAGGACGGTTCTCTGGATGATACAGGGCAGGA
>ERZ1673749.2257-NODE-2257-length-10302-cov-9.814970_pt1 | contig 10302 bp, 8 predicted proteins | sample MGYA00580204_ERZ1673749 | MGnify/ENA primary metagenome ERZ1673749 (study PRJEB41218, sample SAMN15661745) | gut metagenome | host: Homo sapiens | place: Canada: London | collected 2015-08-20/2019-03-30 | study: EMG produced TPA metagenomics assembly of...
AAAGAAGACATTGATGGAGCTTTAGTAGGGGGTGCGAGTTTAGAAGCAGAAAGTTTTTCTAAACTAATTAATTATGGAGAATAAAAAAGACAAATTAATCCTTATCATCTTAGATGGATGGGGATTAGGCAAAGACTATCCAGGAAATGTTATTAAATTAGCTGATACTCCAACTTTTGACAGACTAATGAGTGAATATCCAAATTCACAATTGATTGCTTCAGGAAATGAAGTAGGTCTTCCGGCAGGTCAAATGGGAAATTCTGAAGTAGGACACATGAATATTGGTTCTGGTAGAATAATTTATCAAGATTTAAGTAAAATTACTAATGACATAGAATCTGGAAAATTTTATGAAAATGAAGTTTTAAAAAATATCATTTTAAAAACTAAAGAAAAAAATAAAAAACTACACCTATTAGGATTGGTTTCTTTTGGTGGAGTTCATTCTCATTATGATCACCTTGTAGCAATCCTTAAAATGTGCAAAAAGTTAGATTTTTATGATGTAGTAATACATTGTTTTACAGATGGAAGAGACGTATCACCAACATCTGCAAAAAATGATTTACAAAAATTACTAGGTGATATAAAAGAAATTGGTGTAGGTAAGATTGCATCTGTTTGTGGTCGTTATTATGCAATGGATAGAGACAAGAGATGGGACAGAGTAGAAAAAGCATATAATTGCATTACTAATGGAGTAGGAAATAAAAATAATGACCCAGTCGAATATTTACAAGATAGTTATGATAAAAATATCACTGATGAATTTATTGAACCATGTGCAATAGTCGATGAAAATGATAACATAACAAAAGTCGAAAATGAAGATTCTTTTATATTCTTTAATTTTAGACCAGATAGAGCAAGACAACTTACAAGAGCTTTTGTAGACGATGATTTTGATGGTTTTAAAAGAACAAAATACAAAGATATTTTGTTTGTAACAATGACAGAATATGATAAAACTATCCAAAATGTCCAAATAGCTTATCCAAAACAAAGATATAATAATGTGTTAGGACAAATTATTTCTGAAAATGGATTAAAGCAATTAAGAATTGCAGAAACAGAAAAATATGCCCATGTAACATTTTTCTTTAATGGTGGTATAGAAAAAGAATTCAAAAATGAGGATAGGATACTAATTCCATCCCCAAAAGTATCAACTTATGATCTTAAGCCAGAGATGAGTGCTGTAGAAGTTAAAAATCATGTAGTTGATGTCATTAATAAAGATATATACGACTTAATCATTTTAAACTTTGCAAATTCGGATATGGTTGGTCATACCGGTGTAATTTCAGCAGACAAAATAGCCGTTGAAACTGTTGATAAATGTCTAGACGAAATATTACAATCTATAGATAAAAATGGAAAATATCACGCTTTGATAACTGCTGATCATGGGAATAGTGAATATTTGATCGATGAAATGACAGGAGGACCATTCACGGCACACACAACTAATCCTGTGCCTTTTATAGAATATCCAGACAAAGATATCAAATTGAATAATGGTATCTTAGCTGATATAGCACCAACAATTTTAGAATTGATGAAAATAGATAAACCTTCTGAAATGACAGGTAAATCTTTAATTAAAAAAGGAGAATAAATAATGAGCTCAATAATTGACATTTATGCAAGAGAAGTTTTAGATTCTAGGGGAAATCCTACAGTTGAAGTTGAAGTTTATACTGAAGCCGGAGCAATGGGATCAGCGATAGTTCCTTCAGGTGCTTCTACTGGAGTACACGAAGCTGTGGAATTAAGAGACAATGATGAAAAAAGATTTCTTGGAAAAGGAGTAGAAACTGCTGTTGATAATGTAAACTTAGAAATAGCAGATGAATTAGTAGGTTGGGATGTGTTTGATCAAGTTGGAATAGATAATTATCTAATAGAATTAGATGGCACTGAAAATAAATCTAGACTTGGCGCAAATGCTATTTTAGGTGTTTCTTTAGCTGTTGCAAAAGCTGCTGCAGATGAAAATGGACAAAGATTATTTGAATATATTGGAGGAGTAAACGGTAAGACTTTACCTGTACCAATGATGAACATTCTAAATGGTGGACAACACGCTGATAATAATGTAGACATTCAAGAATTTATGATTATGCCTGTAGGTGGAGAAAACTTCAAAGAATCTTTAAGAATCGGTACTGAGGTATTTCATAATTTAAAGAATGTATTAAAGTCTAGAAAATTAAATACTGCTGTAGGAGATGAAGGTGGTTTTGCACCAAATCTCGAATCTAATGAGGAAGCATTACAAACTATAGTTGAAGCTATTAAAAAAGCTGGCTATGAACCAGGAAAAGATGTAATGATTGCTATAGATGCTGCAGCTAGTGAATTCTATGAAGATGGTAAGTACAATATGGCTGGAGACAATGCAGTTAGATCAAGTGATGAAATGATTGAGTATTATAAAAACTTAGTTGAAAAATATCCTATTATTTCTATTGAAGACGGATTAGCTGAAGATGATTGGGATGGTTGGAAAAAACTAACTAAAGAATTAGGTTCAAAAATTCAATTAGTTGGCGATGATTTATTTGTAACAAATGTTAAGAGATTACAAAAAGGTATAGAAATGGGTGTATGTAACTCCATTCTAATTAAATTAAATCAAATAGGAACTTTAACTGAAACTCTTGATGCCATAGAACTAGCTAAAAGACATGGATACACTGCCGTAATATCTCATAGATCGGGAGAAACAGAAGATACTACTATAGCCGATGTTGCTGTCGCTACTAATGCTGGACAAATTAAAACTGGCTCAACATCAAGAACTGATAGAATCTGTAAATATAATCAATTATTAAGAATTGAAGATATGCTAGAATCCACTGCAGTATACGATGGAATAAAGACTTTTTATAATTTAAGCAAATAATTAAAAATACAAGGAATCACAGCGATTATTAGCTGTGATTCCTATTAATTAGGTGAAAAATGTTAATCACTACGGTAATTTTAATACAGATAATTTTAACAACAATTTTATACATATATTTCAATCCAATATTTCTAGCAGTTGATGTAGTGATTACAGGAATATTTCTGTTTAAATATAAAAATAAACTTATTGTATCACTGTTGGTATTATTTCTGACTATTTTTCATTTAAACCTTATTAATGATAATTACAACAATATCAAGGATAATGAATTTGTAGATATTAACGCTGTAGTAATAAATAAAAACAGATCAAATAAAAAGTATATTGTAAAGGGAACTAATCAATATAAAATAAAATTTTTATTAACAACAAAAAAAGATTTAAATATTGGTGATATTGTCAATATTAGATCAAAAGTTAATAAAGCATATACAAATGGTAATCCATATATGTTCAACTATAAATTTTATTTACTAAAGAGCAATATATATGGAGATATATACTGTAGGACTGATCCTGATATAATAGGAAAGTCTAATTCACTTTTTTTAAGTATTAGAAGCAAAATTTTAAACCACATAGTTTTTAAATTAGATTCAAATTTTAATGATATTGAATCATCTGTTTTAAAGTCAGTATTTACAGGGTTTAATTTTTTGAGTGAAGATTACACTAATAATGTTAAGACATTAGGAATAAGTCATATATTTGCAATAAGTGGGCTACATATTATTATTCTATACACGATTTTTAATAAATTATTTGGTATTTTTAAGATTAACAGAAAAATTATTTCTTGGTTATCTTTGTTTTTAATTGCAATATATGGATATGCAGTAGGACTACCTTCATCAATATTAAGAGCGTTTATTATGTTAGTTATAGTGGAATTATCTAATCAAATGCAGATAGACTGGTATAATTTAAATAATTTAATTATTGCAGCTATCTTAATTTTGCTTATGAATCCATATAATCTATTTGATGTCGGATTTATTTTTTCATTTTTAGCAACATTTACTATTTTATATTTGTATCCAAAATTCAAAAAACAAAACAGCAAACTACGTAATTATTTGATGCTTTCCTCTTTAGTTTATATAATATTATTACCAATACAACTTAGGTTTTTTAATGAATTTACATTTGGTTTTATCATTGGAAATACCATTATTTTACCTATTTTTACACTTATCATACAATTGTCGGCTATTGTACTTTTGATACCTAATAGCTTTAATTATGTATTTGTTCAAATTATAAAATTTTGTTTAAAGATTATAAATTATATCTTCATTACAATTAATTCATTTAATATACAAATTCATAGTTTTATGAGCTTTTCTATATTGATGATTTTTGTTTATTATATAATAATATTTGAGATTTATAACAGACACTACATTAAAACTTTAAACGATTTTAATAAACAAACTTTAAAAAATATGTTTTTTATAAGCGTAATTATGCCGATAATTTTAAATATTTTTAATCCTATTACGCATATAAACTTTGTGGATATTGGTCAAGGTGATTGCTTACTTGTAAGACAATATTTTAAAAGTTTTATGATAGATACAGGAGGTTCATACAAATCAGAAGATAAATCTGGAACTTACCTTGTAGAATATCTACACAAAATAGGTTTAAATAATCTTGATTATGTATTCTTGACTCATTTTGATGAAGATCATAGTAAAAATTTAATTAATATTAACAAATCTTATAATCCAATAGTTTTATCTAGAACTAATGGAGAAAAAATATTAAAAAGCAAGTATAATCAAAATAACCATTACGTAAATCTACAAGATAATCAATTACTAAAAATTGGAAATGTTTATATCAAAGTCATTGATAAACCCATAAGTGATGAAGAGAACGATAAATCTATAGTTTACAAAGTATATGTTAATGATATTTCATTACTAATTACAGGAGACATTTCTAGAGAATATGAAAGAAATATTTTAAATGAAGATATAACATCTGATGTGTTGAAAATTTCCCATCACGGAAGTAAAAACAGTTCAGATTTAAATTTCTTAAAAAAGGTTAATCCCAAAATATCTATTATTTCTGTAGGTCTAAGAAATGATTATGGACACCCACATCATGAAACACTAGATAATTTAAATAAACTAAATATTCCAATAAAAAGAACTGATAAAGATGGAAACATTGAGATTGTCTCAAGCAAGATATTTAATACTATAAGATCTAATAGAGATAAGTATTCGATTTATAATATTTTAGTGAAAGAACAAAATTCAATTATTACAACAATTTTCGTATTATATTACTTTAAGAGTAGAGGAGCAAAAGATGGATTTTTCATTGGCGAAACAAAAATTAGATAATAATTTGTTGTCTAATCTAATTTTAATACACGGAGAAGAAAAGTTTTATATAGAAAAATATCTGTCATTAATAAAAGAGCACTACAAGGCTCAAAGTTTTGATGAGTACGAAATATCAGATTTCGAAAAAATATATAGTTCTTCTGAAACTATTCCTATGTTTAGTGATAAAAGACTCATTTTAATCGATGATGTAGATTTAACTAAAACAGGAATTTCAAAAAACAAGGAAAGTATTGATAATTTATTACCTTATATTAGAGAGATTCCAGAGTATACTTTGATTATAATGACATCATACGGAAATGTATTTAAGTCTAAATTTTTAAAAGAAATAATAAACTATGGATCAGATATTGAATTCAATAAGTTAAACAGAAATCAATTAAAAGCTTATATAATAAATTACCTAAAAGGGAAGAAGATTAATAATAATATCGTTAACATTTTTATTGAATATTCTCTTTATCTTATAAAAAATTCTGAAAAGACTTTAATTGATGTTAATAATGAATTAGATAAGTTTATAAATTTAGAGAAAGATGAAATAACAGAACATGATTTGAATTCTCTAATAAATCAATATGATAAAAATATTTTCGATTTAACAGATTCAATAGCATCAAAAGATTTATCTAAGACGATATATTACTTAAATTTACTTATAAATGACACATCAGACACTTTTAAAGCACTTCATATGGTTATTAGATTATTTAGAAATTTATTATATATAAAAGAACTTCTACGTTTGAAAGTTTCGCAAACTGAAATCACAAAGAGAGTAAAAATATCATCATACGAATTAAATAAAGTTCAAAGTTTTGTGAAAAATTGGAGATATGACCAGTTAAGATTTGCGATTCATAAAATGTATGAAATAGAAACTACATTAAAAACAAATACGTTAAATTCTAAGTACTATATAGAAAATAGTATTTGCGAAATTTTAGCAAAAAAATAAAGGTTGAATTTACTTCAACCTTTAAATAATGTAATGGATCCTTTACATTATTTCTATGCTAATTTGTTTAATTCTTTAGCCATTCTGCTAATTTTTTTAGCTGCACTGTTTTTAGAAATTGTGTTCTTACTTGCAGCTTGGTCAATCTTTTTAGTTGCTAAATTAAATAATTTAGTAGCGTCTTCTTTATCGTTTTTTTCAACAGCTGCTTCAAATTTCTTTATGAAAGTTTTGATAGCTGATTTTTTAGATTTATTTCTAGCTGTTTCAAGTTTAGTTACATCAATTCTTTTAATTGCTGATTTAATATTTGCCATAATATCCCTCCTTTATTTTTGAACAGTGTTATTATTATACACTATAGAATTAATTATTTCAAGTAATCTAGAACATTAATTGAAAATTATGTTATAATAGGTTGGTAAAGAATGGTGATAGTATGAAGAAATTTTTAAATAGTAAGTTTTCAAATTTGCTATTTGCAATATTTATAGCTTTAGTAGTATGTTTCGTAATAAAAACTTTTATTTTACAAACACAAATAGTAAAATCATCAAATATGAGTCCCACTTTAACTTCTGGAGATTTTGTTCTCATTAACAAATTAAACAAAATTACTGGATATATTAAAAAAACTGATATAGTTCAGTATTATGATCAGAAGGATTCAGAATCTAATATTGCAAGAGTTATTGCAATGCCTAAGGATTCAGTGGAAATTATAAATGATGATATTTTTGTTAATGGAAAAAGAATATATGAACCTTATATTCTACTACAACAGTCCAAAAAATTAAACAACAATAAATGGGTTTTAAGTAAAGATGAATATTTTGTTATAAATGATAATAGAGAACTAGATGATTATAATGACAGCAGGTATATCGGACCCATTAATAAAGATTCAATAATCGGTGTTGTTTTCTTTAGATTATATCCTGTTGATAAGATTGGTTCGATTTAGGAGATTTAAATGAAACACGATAAAAAATACATAAGAAATTTTTCGATAATAGCGCATATAGATCATGGCAAATCAACTTTAGCTGATAGATTGATTGAAGAGACAGGTATGCTTACTCATAGAGAAATGAGTGAACAGGTTTTGGATTCTATGGATTTAGAACGCGAAAGAGGAATAACAATCAAATTAAAGGCTATTAAATTATCATATAAGGCTAAAGATGGTAATGTATATAACCTAAATTTAATAGATACACCTGGCCATGTTGATTTTACTTATGAAGTAAGTAGATCATTAAAAGCGTGTGAAGGTGCAGTATTAATCGTCGATGCAACACAAGGTGTAGAAGCGCAAACATTAGGAAATGTATACTTGGCCATCGACCAAAATTTAGAAATATTGCCTGTAATAAATAAAATTGATTTGCCAAGTGCCGACATTGATTTTGCCAAAAAAGAAATAGAAGATATTATTGGATTAGATGCTGAAAATGTTCCTGCAGTATCGGCGAAAGAAGGAATAAATATAGTAGATGTTTTAGAAGACATAGTAAACAATGTTCCTGCACCAATTGGAGATGAAAATAAGCCTTTAAAGGCATTGATATTTGATTCATATTACGATTTTTACAAAGGTGTTGTCGTTTATGTAAGAGTTTTTGATGGTTGTATAAAGCCAGGATCAGAAATTTTAATGATGTCTACTAACAAATCATTTGAAGTTACTGAATGTGGTTACACATCTTCTGGAATGATAAGCACAGATGAAATTAGCGCTGGAGATGTAGGATATGTTGTCTGCAGTATCAAAAATGTAAAAGATGCTAGAGTAGGTGACACTATAACAGATAAAAACAATCCTGTAGATAAACCTCTGGAGGGATATAAGCGAGTTACACCAATGGTTTATTGTGGTATTTATCCTGCTGAAGGAGAAGATTTCAATTCTGTAAGAGATGCACTAGAAAAACTTCAAGTTAATGACGCAGCTTTAACATTTGAAAATGAAACATCAATCGCACTAGGTTTTGGATTGAGATGTGGATTTTTAGGGTTGTTACACATGGAAATTATTCAAGAAAGATTAGATAGAGAGTTTGACTTAGATATCATTGCTACTGCTCCAAGTGTAATATATAAAGTTCATAAAAAAGATGGAACTGAAGTAGAAATACAAAATCCTACAAATTTCCCAAAGGAAACTGAAATTGATTATGTTGAAGAGCCTGTTGTTAATGCAGAAATCATGACTCCTACAGATTATGTCGGAGTAATTATGGAACTTTGTCAAGGAAAAAGAGGAACTTTCATTGACATGACTTACCTTGATGAAAAAAGAGTAACAATAAAATACAAATTACCATTAAATGAAGTAATTTATGATTTCTATGATGCTTTAAAATCAAAAACAAGAGGTTACGCATCTTTGGATTATGAATTAATTGGTTATGAAAAATCTGATTTAATTAAACTTGAAATAATGATTAATTCAGAAAAAGTTGACGCGTTAACATTAATTGTTCACGAAGATTTAGCTTATGAAAGAGCAAGAAAAATAGTAACGAAACTTAAAGATGAAATACCAAGACATCAATTTGTAATTCCTGTACAAGCTGCAATAGGAAATAAAATTATCGCAAGAGAAACTATAAAAGCATACAGAAAAGATGTACTTGCTAAGTGTTACGGTGGAGATATAACTAGAAAGCGTAAACTATTAGAAAAACAAAAAGAAGGTAAAAAGCGAATGAGATCTGTAGGTAGCGTAGATGTTCCTCAAGAAGCTTTCTTATCAGTCTTAAAATATGATGAAGGAAATTAAATTTGTTAAGCCAAGCGAAAGTTTGGCTTATTTTTATAGGAGGAGTTATGAAAGGAATCTATATTCACATACCTTTTTGTGCTTATAAGTGTAATTATTGTGATTTTTCAACAATGACGAAACAATATCAAAGAGTTGATGAATACTTTGATTTATTACAAAAAGAAATAAGTATGTACAAAAATCCTAATGACAGAATAGATACCATTTATATAGGAGGAGGAACACCGAATCTTGTGGATTCTAAATATATTGAAAAAACGTATAACTTAATAGATAACTGTTTTAACTTACAATTAGAGGAATTTACTATTGAATGCAATCCAGAGTTCGTCACAAAAGAAAAAATAGAAAACTATAAAAAAATTGGTATAGATAGAATATCATTGGGAGTTCAATCATTTAATGATCAGTACAACAAATTTTTAGGAAGAGGGCACAAAGTATCAGATGTTTTAAAGTCATTTGAAATAATTAGAAATTACATTGATAATATTTCAATTGATTTAATATTTGGATTTCCAAATCAACCCTTAGAGTCTCTAGATAATGATCTTTATTATATTAGAAAACTTAATCCAAACCATGTATCGTGGTATAACATGATCTTAGAACCTGGAACAAAATTTTACAAAGAATATTATGACATAAATAGAAATGATGATAATGAATACGAAATGTATTTAAAGATTTGTAATGGTTTAGAAAAATACAAACATTACGAAATCTCTAATTTTGCAAAAGATAAATTTGAATCCATTCACAACAAGATTTACTGGAAAGACGAAAATTATTATGGTTTTGGTTTATCTTCATCCGGTTATTTAAATCAACACAGATACACAAATGAGTTTTTCTATCCAGATTATAAGAAAAAAATATTGAATAATGAAAAGCCTATTAGTTTTTCTGAGGAAATTGATTTAGAAAAAAGAGAATTTGAATTCATAATAACCAATATGAGATTAAAAGAAGGATTAGATTTAAAAGTATACCAAGATAAATTTGGAATAAATTTATATGCTAAGAACAAAAAATTAATTGATAACTGGATTAATAGAGGATTATTAACTTTAGATAATAACCATTTATGCTTTACAAATCAAGGCTTTTTCGTGTCAAATAGTTTTTTCGTAGATATTTTAGTATAACACTTGACACAGTAGAAAACGTAGTGTATAATTTTATTATCACTCAAGGTAATAGGTTGCTAACAAAAAAGAGGTGAGGTCTTGAATGAAAATTTAACACAAAGAAAATTTAATATCTTACTCGC
>ERZ1673749.2258-NODE-2258-length-10302-cov-6.152045_pt1 | contig 10302 bp, 11 predicted proteins | sample MGYA00580204_ERZ1673749 | MGnify/ENA primary metagenome ERZ1673749 (study PRJEB41218, sample SAMN15661745) | gut metagenome | host: Homo sapiens | place: Canada: London | collected 2015-08-20/2019-03-30 | study: EMG produced TPA metagenomics assembly of...
AAAATGGGATGTAACATAGCCATCGACGGACCTGCAGGAGCAGGAAAGAGCACCATCGCAAAGAAAGTAGCAAAAGAATTATCATTTATCTATGTAGACACAGGAGCCATGTACAGAGCAATGGCCTTATATCTTCTGAACCATGGCGTAAACGGAGAAAATCAGGAAGAGATTGAGGCAGTATGTTCCGGCGCTGACATCTCCATCGAATACAAAAACGGAGAACAGATTGTCATCCTCAATGGTGAGAACGTAAATGCTATGATCCGCACCGAACAGGTAGGAAACATGGCATCCAAAAGTTCCGCAAACCCGAAAGTCAGAGCCCATCTTCTGAAACTTCAGAGAACTCTGGCAGAGAAAAACGACGTAGTCATGGACGGCAGAGATATCGGCACAACCATCCTTCCAAACGCAGAAGTAAAAATCTACCTCACAGCAAGCGCAGACACCAGAGCAAAAAGAAGAGCACTGGAATATGAACAGAAGGGAGAATCCTTCGACCTGGACCAGATCCGAAAAGACATCATCGAGCGCGACGAACGCGACATGAACCGCGAAATCTCCCCTCTGAAACAGGCAGACGACGCAGTGCTCGTAGATTCCTCGGAAATGGGAATTGATGATGTTGTAAATGCGATTCTTAATGTATATAAGGAAAAAGTGCAGAAATAATTTAAGAAGGATTATTTTATGAAAGTAAAAGTAGCAGAAACAGCAGGCTTCTGCTTCGGCGTCAAACGTGCAGTGAACAAAGTCTACGAACTCATAGACACAGAACAGAAACCTATTTTCACTCTGGGCCCGATCATCCACAACGAAGGCGTGGTAGCGGATCTGGAAGCTCGTGGCGTCCATGTTATCGCAGAAGCAGACCTGGATTCCCCGGATGACACCCTGCAGAATGGAACAGTAGTCATCCGCTCTCACGGCGTAGGTAAACCCATCTACGATAAGCTGAAAGAAAAAAACATCTCCTACGTAGATGTGACCTGCCCCTTCGTCCTGAAAATCCACAGGATCGTGGAAAAAGAAAGCCTTGCAGGAAACCACATCATCATCATCGGTGACAAAGACCACCCCGAAGTACAGGGCATCTGCGGCTGGTGTCAGGGACCGTACACGGTGATCAGAAACAAAGAAGAAGCCGAAGCATTTGTACCCCCAAAAGGCAAAAAAATAAGTATTGTGTCCCAGACGACATTTAATTACAACAAATTTAAAGATTTAGTTGAAATTCTTTGCAAAAAGAGGTATGATAATAATGTTTTAAATATTCTCAATATTTTAAACACTATTTGTAATGCTACCGAAGAACGGCAGAGAGAAGCAAAAAACATAGCCGGAGAGGTAGACACTATGTTGGTCGTAGGCGGCCGGCATAGTTCCAATACTCAAAAGCTGTTTGAAATATGTAAAAAGGAATGTGGAAATACTTACTATATACAAACACCTGTAGACTTGGATTCTGAAATGTTCCAATGCAGTAGTTATGTAGGTATTACAGCAGGGGCTTCCACCCCAAACAAAATTATTGAGGAGGTTCAAGAACATGTCAGAATTAAGTTTTGAACAAATGCTGGAAGATTCCGTAAAGACTATCAGAAATGGAGAGATTGTACAGGGTACTGTCATCGATGTTAAAGAAGATGAGATTATTCTGAATATCGGTTATAAAGCAGACGGTATTATCACAAAGAACGAATACTCTAACGATGCAAGCCTTGTACTCACAGATGCTGTTCACGTTGGAGACACAATGGAAGCAAAAGTTCTCAAAGTAAACGATGGAGAAGGTCAGGTTACTCTTACTTACAAGAGACTGGCAGCAGAGAAAGGCAACAAACGTCTTGAAGAAGCATTTGAGAATCAGGAAGTATTAAAAGCTCCTGTAACTCAGGTACTTGACGGCGGACTCTGTGTAAACGTAGACGAAGCAAGAGTATTCATTCCTGCAAGCCTCGTTTCCGACACATACGAGAAAGACCTTTCCAAATATGCAGATCAGGAGATCGAATTCGTTATCACAGAATTCAACCCGAGAAGACGCCGCATCATCGGTAACCGTAAGCAGCTTCTTCTTGCTGAGAAAGCAGAGAAACAGAAAGAATTAATGGAGAAGATCCATGTTGGCGACACAGTTGAAGGAACAGTTAAGAACGTTACAGATTTCGGTGCATTCATCGATCTGGGCGGAGCAGACGGACTTCTTCACATCTCCGAAATGTCCTGGGGCAGAGTAGAGAACCCGAAGAAAGTATTTACCGTTGGCGATAAAGTCAAAGTTCTTATCAAAGAGATCAACGGAGAGAAGATCGCGCTTTCCCTTAAATTCCCGGAAGCAAATCCATGGCTCACAGCAGCTGAGGACTTCGCTGTAGGAAACGTAGTTAAAGGTAAAGTTGCACGTATGACAGACTTCGGCGCATTCGTAGAGCTTGCACCTGGTGTAGATGCACTTCTTCACGTATCCCAGATTTCCAGAGAGCACGTTGCCAAACCAGCAGACGTACTGTCAATCGGACAGGAGATTGAAGCTAAGGTTGTTGACTTCAACGGCGAAGATAAGAAGATCAGCCTGAGCATGAAAGCTCTTGAGGCACCGGCTGAGGAAGCTACAGAAGAATAATTTATCATAATCATGATGTTCAGACACCGTCCCTGTATAAGGTTATATAGGGACGGTGTTTTTGCAGTTATGTTTTGCAGTTATTTGCAATAAAGGGAGATGAAAGAGAAATATGACAGACCACGGTTTATTTGATATCCACTGCCACCTGATTCCGGGAGTGGACGACGGAGCACAGGACCTGGAGGAAACCCGCAGACTGCTCCGCATGGAATATGAACAGGGAGTTAGAAACATTATCGCAACCCCTCATTACAGAGATCAGATGTTTGATACACCCATCCGCACCATCCGCAGCCAGTTCGCTCTGGTGGAGAAATGCGTACAGGAATTCAATCAGGAGCTTGCTAAGGAAGACAGAATGAGAATATACCTGGGCTGTGAATTCCATGCAAACATGCAGATGAGCAGAATGCTGGATGAGGGAAGAGTCAGTACAATGGCAGATTCCGGCTATGTTCTGGTAGAATTCTCAGGAAATGCAGAATACAGCTACATAGAAGACCGCCTTCGCAGCCTTATCATCGTAGGCTACCGCCCCATCATTGCACATGTAGAACGCTGCGACAACATCTGGGGTGATCTGGAACTGATCAGGGACCTGGCACAGATGGGCGCCTATATGCAGGTAAATGCAGACAGCATTCTGGGAAAAAGCGGATTTTATACAAAAAGATTCTGCAGGAAGCTGATGAAAGGAGACCTCCTTCACTTCGTAGGTTCTGACTGCCACGACAGTCGGTACAGAATCTGCCGCACAGGAGAAGCATACAAAAAAGTCATCAGTAAAATGGGACAGGAATATGCTGACAAAATTTTTATTGAAAATCCTTCCACAATTGTAAAAAATGGGGAAAACAGAAGGAAATTTGTCAAATACACTTGAAGAATGTCAGAAATCATATTACAATCTATAAAGTACGGACCGGCCTGTAACTCCGGTTTGATCATATAAGGAAGGAGAACCAAGAATTTGATAAAAGAGGCAAAGAATACCCGGGAAAATCCTGCGCAGCCTGTGGTCACTGAGACGATCATACAGCAGGAAGACACCATAGACCTTGTGGAACTTTTCTGGGTACTGGTCAATCATTGGAAAATTATCCTGCTGACCATGCTGATCACAGCAATGCTGGCAGGTGTCTATTATCTGGTGGGGGTGAAACCATCTTATCAGGCGGACGCATCCATTTTTATCACAAACAATGAATCCGTGATCACAGTTTCTGACCTGCAGCTGAGTTCAGAGCTTACAGAGGACTATGCGAAGATCATCAAGAGCCGTAATGTTCTCAAACAAGTCATCAAAGAACTGGATCTGGATCTGGATTACAGAGAACTCAGTAAACTGGTCAGTGTAACGAATCCGGACAATTCCCATATTATTACCATCACAGTTACCTGCGGTGACGTGGAACTGTGCAGAGATATTGCAAACAGTCTGATGAATATCGGACTGGACCGTATTTACCAGGTGGTAGGAAGCAGCGAACCTACAGTTATCGATTACTCAGAGGCAGAGGCAGTGGATGAGATCACTCCTGCACTGACAAAATATCTGGCGATTGGACTTCTGCTGGGACTTATCGCAGCCTGTGGACTGATCTGCGTACGTTACATGACAGACACCACATTAAAGACAGAGGATGACCTGAAGAGATATCTGGATATCCCAGTGCTCAGTGTGGTTCCTTATTACGAAGAGAAGAAAGAGTAGAAGATGGACAGAGAAGATAACAATATTGAATCCCTGTTTCAGGATCTTGTGAAAGAATCCGGATATACGGGAAGACAGACAGAGGTAATACATCCACATGTATCAGATGTATCTTTCCACGTAAATGAGGCCATCAATGTTCTGCGTGGAAACATCCAGTTAAGTGGAAGCAATATTAAAACAATAGCTGTAACAAGTTCCGTTGCTAATGAGGGTAAATCATCAATAGCTTTCCGCCTGGCAAAGAGCATGGCAGGGCTTGAGAAGAGGATCCTCTTTATAGACTGCGATATCCGTAATTCTACCATACAGAACAGATATGATATTGTAGGTGAGAAGAAGGGATTAAGCGAATACCTGTGCGGAAATATCAGCAAAGAGAAGATCATCTACCGCACAGATGACAAATACCTTGACATGATCTTTACAGGTGCAGTGGCACCAAACCCAAGTGAGCTGGTATCAGGTCCGCTATTTGCAGAGCTGATGGAATTCGTGCGAAGCGTTTATGATTATGTGATCGTAGACACTCCGCCGCTGAATCTGGTTATCGACGGGCTGTTGATCGCCAAGCAGTGCGACGGAACTGTCCTTGTTGTGGAGAGCGGAAAGACAGACAGGGCACAGGCTGATAAGGCGAAGCAGCAGATACAGTATGCAGGTATCCGTCTCCTCGGCGCAGTGCTGAACAAAGCGCCGGTTTATGAGAAACATTATGGCTATGGATATGGCTACGGTTATGGTTACGGCTATGGCTACGGATACGGCTATGGAAAGAGCGCTAAGAAGAATGAGAAAGAAAAGAAGAAATAACCCTGTAAATAAGAAACAGATCATCATCAGTCTGGTGATCTGCCTGGCTGTAGCTTTGTTTGCAGCAGTTTTTATCCATATGGAACAGACAAAGCAGAAATCTATGCAGATCACTGCAGGGAACACCCACAATGTGGGTAACAGTTATAGAAATATTGTTTACAAAGGTCAGGAATATCAGTATAATAACCGTATCACAAATATTCTCTATGCCGGTGTGGACTCCACAGGCAAGCTGGAAGCTTCCTCCCAGTATGGAAATAAAGCCAGGGCAGACAGCATTGCTCTGGTGGTGATGGATGAGAAGAACCGCAGGATGACCATTCTCTCCATTAACCGTGATACCATGACTGATATCCGCAGATATACAATGAACGGCAATGACAAGGGACTCTATACCACGCACATCGGATATGCCTACAGCTATGGCGATGGGGGAAAGGTAAGCTGTGAGAGTCTCTGCGAGGCAGTATCACTTCTCCTTGGAGATATCCCTGTGAAGCGCTATGTAGTGACAAACCAGGATTCCATGCCCTATATCAATGAGCTGGCAGGCGGGATCACGCTTACAGTGCCAAACAACGATCTTCAGGAGAAATATCCGGAGATGGCAGAGGGTGCACAGGTTACCCTGGATGACAGCAACATAAAGGATTTCCTTCAGTACAGGAATACAGAGGAGTCCTTCAGCAATGAGGGCCGTATGCAGAGACAGAAAGCCTATCTCACAGCTTATGTTGAGAAGATGCAGTCCATGGATGAGAATGACCTTGAGAAAGCATGGGATTCCCTCGATGTGATGGACGATTATATCCAGACAAGTGTGACACGCAACCAGTATCTGGGACTTGTGAAGACTCTTAAGAAAGCAGAGTTCACAGAGGACAGTATAGAGCAGCTTCCGGGAACAGACCAGGAGGGAGACCTTCATGATGAGTTCCATGTGGATGAAGATGCACTCCGGGAACTGATCATCCGTTTATTTTATGAAAAAGTATGACAGGCTGCTGTTTTTCAACCGCCTTGTTATAAAGTAACCGTAAATTAATAAGAATAGAGCCAGAAGAAGACAGAAAGGAAGGCATTCTTATGAAAAGAAAATATTTCAGTATTTTACTTGCAGCAATGACAATTGCAGCATCTGCCAATGTATATGCAGCCCCAAGTATCGGACAGATCATTCCGGAAGCTCCAAAGGTAGTTGAGGGAAATCTGTCAAACAAACAGGAACTGATCGTAAAAGATGTTGATACAGGTGCCTACAAGGATAAAAAAGTTGCAGAGGTAGTAACAAAAGTAAATGATGATAATACCAAGGTAAACATGAATGAGATTCTGAAAGACCTTAAGGTAGATACAACAGAAACAATTAAAACAAACACAGAGAAGAAGGTAAATCCGTCCCTGTATGAGTCTCTGACACCTTTCGTAGATCTGGTTATTAAGGAAGATGATAAGATCACATACGAAACAGATGGCGCTATCAAAACAACCCTTACCATCGAAGCTGCCAAGGATGTAAAGAAGAAAGATGTACTTCTGATGCAGATCGATCCAACAACAGGAAAGGTTGCCTTTGTTGCAATTGAGAAGCTGGACAAAGCTACAGGCGAAGTCACAGCCACCTTCGATTCACTTGGACCTGTAATGCTGATCGAGAAGGTTCCGATCGTAACCAAGAAGGTTTCTCCTGAGAAATATGCAGACGAAAAGGTAGCTGATGCAGCAGAGAAGCTGAAAAATCAGAAAGCAGGCTTCACTCTGACAGACTTTATCGATGATCTGACAGACACAGAGAACAAAGAGATTACACTGGACAACGGACAGACCATCAATCTGGACGACTATGTCAGCGCAAGCAGTCTTATAGATATGGCAATCAAGATGTCAGATGATTACTCCTATGATATGTCCGGTTCCCTTGACGCACAGGTAAACTGTGACATCGACAGTGTTGACTGGAAGAGTCTTGTAACTGCTAATGATGCAGACTTTGACATTGATACAGCAGAGGGCGATCTGAGCCTTCTTACAGAGATAGAGCCATTCACAATCCCGGACAGCATTGTTGTACAGGCAGATGCTTCTACAGGAGAGCTTAACTATCTTGCAGAGCCTGAACTGAGCTTCGCATATCCGGAAAAAGAAGAAGAGGAAGCTGAGGCAGCAGACGACGCAGATGAGACTGCTGACGCAGAAGATGATCTGATGAGTTGGATCGTTAAGGACGAAGCAGGCTCTTCTGAACAGCCAAATCTTGTGATCAAAGGCGAATTCAAAGGCATGGGACCTCTTGCAATCTTCACAAAAGATGCAAAATAATCTGATAAGAGAGGAACAGTTCAATGTCACGAAAATCTCGCAGACGCAGACATAAAAAAAATAAATTCATGTCCTCAGTGCTCTACTATGTACTGGTTATTGCTCTGGTGGCAGGCCTTCTGTTTGTTGTAAAGGTAAACCACCAGGAACGTGCAGAACGCACAGAATACAAAGAAAAGCTGGCCGGCAAAGAGACGGAGGAAGATATCGGTGTACTGGACGACATGATGGTACGACCTACAGCAGAACCTACGGAAACGCCGGCAGATACAGCAGCAGATAAATGATAAAAAGTACCAAAAATTATTGCATCTTTTTGGCAATAAAGCTATAATAACGTGTAGATAAGACAAAAGGTCTATAGTCTTTGAATCGTCGCTTTGCCGCGTTTAAGGATATTGATTTACATATCTTGAAGAGAATCTGCCTTGTAACACAGGCAGAATGGCGAAGCATACCCAAAATACGGAGGTAATATATCCAATGTGGTATGTGATGCAGGTGCGAACAGGCACAGAAGAGAACATCCGCTGCCAATGTCAGCGGCTGATAAGCAGCGATATACTGAAACGCTGCTTTATTCCCTATTATCAACAGAAGAAACGATTTCAAGGCAAATGGCATATCCAGGAAAGAATCCTCTTTCCCGGGTATGTCTTTTTAATTGCCGAAAATCTGGAACAGCTGGCTGAAAACCTGAGAAAAGTCACAGGAATGACCCGGCTTCTGGGAACAGGAGATGAGATCATCCCCCTATCTCAGGAAGAAGTAGAGCTGCTTCTGAAGCTGGGAAAAGAAGAACAGCTGGTAGCCATGTCCACAGGGATCATAGAGAATGATCAGGTCAGGATACTCACAGGACCATTGCAGGGCATGGAAGGTTATATCAGAAAAATCAACAGACACAAAAGAAAAGCCTGGGTTTCCATAGAAATGTTTGGAAGGAGCGTGGATATGGAGGTTGGGTTGGAAATAGTAAAAAAAGTATGAGAAAAAGAAGGAGAAACTAAGGAAGGCGTATGTATAGAAAAAAATCAAGAGGATGGTATAAACACAAGGACTTTATATTTTTAGATCTTGTGTGTTTACTTCTGTCTTTAATACTGGCATATCTGGTTCGAAATGGTTCTGTCCGGAACATATTTGAACTGGGAATATATCATAATATGATATTCTTTGTAATACTGGCAGATTTATTTCTGATCATTATTTTTGAATCTTATAAAGGCGTTCTGAGGAGAGGTTATTATCAGGAATTACGTTCTGTTATCCAGCAGATGATCCTGATAGAACTGGCAAGTGGTCTGTATCTGTTCACTGTCAGCAATGGACACAGCTTCTCAAGGACAGTTCTGTATCTTATGGGAGTCTTTTATGTACTCCTGTCCTATGGCACAAGAATAATATGGAAAAAACACCTGATCCATAAAATGGCAGAAGGTGGAGAACATTCACTCTATATTGTAACAAATTATAATCTTGCACCAAAAGTAATCCAGAATGTAAAAAATCACAATTATAATCGATACAACATCAATGGTCTCATAATCATTGATAAAAATATAGCAGGCAGGGAAATTGAAGGAATTCCGGTTGTGGCAGATTTAAAAAATGCTGCATCCTATATTTGTCAGCAATGGGTAGATGAAGTTTTTGTAAATGTAGATACGTCTTATCAATATCCCCATGAACTGATAAATGAACTGTTGGAAATGGGAATGGCAGTTCATGTGAACCTGGCAAAAGTCAGAAGCACCCCCGGACAGAAACAATTTGTAGAGACAATAGGTGGATATACAGTTCTGACGACCACTATGAACTATGCTACGGACAGACAGGCACTTGCCAAAAGAGCACTGGATATCCTGGGTGGACTGGCAGGCTGTCTTCTGACAGGGATTATCTTTATCTTTGTGGCACCGGCCATTTATATCAGCTCTCCGGGTCCGATTTTCTTTTCACAGATACGGATCGGTCAGAATGGAAAACCATTTAAAATGTACAAATTTCGAAGCATGTATATGGATGCAGAAGAACGCAGGGCAGAACTTATGGCACAGAATAAAATGAGTGACGGACGTATGTTTAAGATTGATTTCGACCCTCGTGTAATAGGAAATAAAATCCTGCCCGACGGAACCAGAAAAACCGGGATAGGAGAATTTATCAGAAAAACATCACTGGATGAATTTCCGCAGTTCTGGAATGTGCTGAATGGGACTATGAGCCTTGTGGGTACCAGACCTATATTACAAGATGAATTACAGAAATATGAACTGCATCACAGAGCCAGAATTGCCATCAAACCGGGGATTACAGGTATGTGGCAGGTAAGTGGAAGAAGTGACATCTTTCACGAGATAAAGGAACGGATACGTTGCTTGAAGTAGCCAAGAAGATGCCCAATACCGAATTTGTGTTTATTGGCTATATGAACAGTGATTATAGCGAGTATCTTGTTAAGGTTTTAGCTGATGATTATTCAGAAGAAAAATGGAATTGGATTAAAAAGCTTACAGGTATCAGAAATTCAAAGAGAGCGTGTTCTTTCGGAAGTTGTTTCTGTTGTTTTTTGTGACTTCGATGATTTTATTCCGAACACTATTGAACCGTAATTTGTGGATGAATCCGTTATCCAAAGTTATGGGTGGCTGGGGTATCTGGGAGACAGTGAACGGCGAGCAGAAACTTACAACTGAGTGCATAGAGAATGTGATCATGATGGTGCCGTTTTCAGCAGTAGTGGCGTGGACATTCGGAGAGAAGATCTGATATACTGTGGATCAGTGGTAAACAGAAGAACAAAGTACCGGGGAATAAA
>ERZ1673749.2259-NODE-2259-length-10301-cov-10.210424_pt1 | contig 10301 bp, 10 predicted proteins | sample MGYA00580204_ERZ1673749 | MGnify/ENA primary metagenome ERZ1673749 (study PRJEB41218, sample SAMN15661745) | gut metagenome | host: Homo sapiens | place: Canada: London | collected 2015-08-20/2019-03-30 | study: EMG produced TPA metagenomics assembly of...
CGTTTCTAAACGCTTTACTTTTCCCGGATACGCCGAATAACAAAGTAACAGCAACAATGCTACAATTCCAAACCATTCCATATTATTCTCCTTAGCAAACTTAACGCTAGCATGTCTGTTCCTTAAAATATCTTTTGCCATTCAAATCATATCACACTATCAGACATATTTCCATTTCGATTTACTCAGTCAAGTCACTTCGCTGTCGGCTTGCTTCTGTAACTAGTACAGCGTTTCACAAATAACTGTCTCATTCACGCAGAATGCGGATTCGAGTGTTCAGCTGAAAAAACGTAGGCGTAGCGGGCTACGTCGAGGCTTTTTCAACTGAGCAATCGGATTCGCAGGCAAGTGTATGAGGCAGTTATTTTGAAAACGCTGTACTAACATCCGGTTATTAAGAAGTCTCTTCAAACTTACTACACCAGTAACATGAAGTAGTAATATAAAAAGCTTTCGGATTTTTTCATTTGAACCGAAAGCTTTTTATTTCATCATCTTCTATTATATCTATCTTCCTGTCTAACCGGCACTCTGACCGGTACTGGTTCTGGCATCAGTCCCGGGATCAGACGATTCATAAAATCTTTGATCTTCTTCCCTGATTTTGTATTGATCCATCTATAATACTGTTCCATTGTCATACTGTTCTACCTCCTGTTCAGGTCTCTTATCATACGCAGATGATCTGTATTTCCCCATCATCTCTATGTCATACTGTTCTTTTCTGACATGGCTGTATTTTATCAGATGATTTTCTTTTTGTCAGTGCATTTACCACTTATTTTAGAATTGTTTATACTTCTTTTATGAAGTTTTGGACACTAAAACTTTTTATTATTCCCTGATCTGTCCGTTTCCGAAGATAATATACTTTGTTGTTGTCAGTGCTTCGAGTCCCATCGGGCCTCTTGCATGAAGCTTCTGTGTGCTGATTCCAATCTCAGCACCGAATCCGAATTCGAATCCATCTGTAAATCTTGTTGATGCATTTACATAAACCGCTGCCGCATCGACCTCATCCTGGAATCTCAATGCATTATCATAATCCTTTGTAATAATGGATTCGGAATGTCCTGTATTGTATGTATTGATATGTGTGATTGCCTCATCAATGGAATCAACAATCTTCACGGAAATGATTGCATCCAGGTACTCTGTTCCCCAGTCTTCTTCTGTTGCCGGGATGATCTCAGAACTGATTGCCTGTGCTCTCTCATCTCCACGTATCTCTACACCATGTTCCTTCAGTCTTGTTACAATCTTCGGCAAAGCTACATCTGCTATCTTGGAATGAATCACAAGTGACTCACATGCATTGCACACACCAAGACGCTGTGTCTTCGCATTTTCGATAATGTCTGTTGCCATCTTAATGTCTGCTGTCTCATCAACATATACATGACAATTTCCGGTTCCTGTCTCAATTACCGGAACAGTGCTGTTCGCAACTACATTTGCAATAAGTCCTGCTCCACCTCTTGGAATCAGAACATCAATCCAGCCATGCATCTTCATCATCTCATTTACAACTTCTCTGTTTGTATCTTCTACAAGAAGAATAAGGTCCTGAGATAACTTCTCTTTGCGGAGTCCTTCCTTGATTGCACGGGTAATTGCCTGATTGGAATGGATTGCATCACTTCCTCCGCGAAGAATTACCGCATTTCCTGTCTTGAAGCAAAGTCCGAATGCATCTGCTGTCACATTCGGTCTAGACTCATAGATAATTCCGACAACACCAAGCGGTACGCGTTTCTTCCCGATACGAAGCCCGTTCGGTCTTGTCTTCATGCCAAGCACTTCTCCGATCGGATCATCAAGTGCTGCGATCTGACGCAGACCTTCTGCCATATCCTCGATTCTCTGTTCTGTCAGAGCCAATCGATCAATCAAAGACTGCTTCACGCCTTTCGCTTTCGCAGCTTCGATATCCTTTGCATTCTCCTGTAAAATCAATTTTCTCTCTTCCACAAGTTCATTCGCTACTGCAAGAAGTCCTCTGTTCTTTGCCTTCGTTCCAAGCTTCGCTGCCTCACGGGATGCATTCTTTGCAAGTCTTCCAAGCATCTGCATGTATGTCTCCATTTCTGTTACTCCTTTCATCAGCCTGCCGTTAAATATCTCTATCAGTTTCCATTCAGGAATGCCTCGGCATTTCTGCAATCCTGCCAGAGGCTATGTCGAGAGTATACCACATACCTTTTCTTTTTTCTATATTATATCAGTATTTCGCTTTATCTTTTTCACGTATTAACGTGTTAGTGCATTTCTGTGAAAACAAACATCAGATGTTTATTCCGATGTTTGTTTTCTTATTCTATAATATTTTTCATCCAGATATCTCTTAAGAATCCGCCATATTTTTCCTTCGTAAGCATCTTCTGATACCCCTGTTTCATGACATTTGATCTGCTGAAAACATTTTCCGGATGCACCGTACAAAGCAGGTAGCGATATCCCATCTGTCTCAAATCACCTTCCGCGTGCTGCATCATTTTATATTGTAAATAGTGCCCTCGAAACTCTGGTAATACAGCCGCCGTATCCATCATAGCACAAAGCTTCAGTTTCTCTTCCTCCATTCCAAGATCATATCCCAGATTATCCGGGTGAGTGCCCGGTAAAATTACGAAAAACATAGCTCCCGCCTTGCCCTCTTCATCAACAGCAAGATATAAAAGACCTCGTTCCTTCTTCATCCAGAAATCAAATTCTTCATACGGTTCTGCAACAAACCATTCCGGAACGTTCATCCCCTGGTCTACCTTATTCACAATTTCGTACGCTTCTCGTAAGCGCTCTCTTCCAACGCGAATTATATTTATCATAGTTCCATCAATCCTGCAAAAAACATTTCATAAGGGTCATCCTCTCCTGTAAGCACCGGTGAATTCTCTCCGCCACCATTCGTACTGCGCTTCATTGCGGCATAAAATTCATCTCCTGCCTGCACAATATCCATCGGATAAAGTTCATAACCTGCCTCACGACATACAGAGCTGAATGCACCAAGAGGATCTTCTGCGTCCCTTGTCTTTATGAACTGTTCTCTTAATTTATCATCATGTCTTGCTTTGCGCTGTAATTCATCTAAAGCTTCTACTGCGTTCATCTCTTTCTCCTCATTCTGCTCTGTTTTTCGTGCTATTTATTTCAGCCTCACTTCCAATATGTATTTAAGTATTCCTCTGTTTGCTCCTCTGTTAATTTATACTCTTTCCTAATATTATTAAACGTCTCTATTCTAGAAGCATTCAAATTTTGACATGTTCTAATAGTTGCTGCTATCCCTCGCTGAATTCCATCTTTCACTCCATCATCATACATTTCCTGTATTGCCTTACACATATCTACCGTCTCCTCTTTCTGCTCTGTTTCACCTGGTATTTGTTTCATGTTCAAAAATGCTTTCATCGCCTGACTCGTTTCATAGTCAACGTTCTGAAAGAACTTTTTATTTTCATCAATATAGTGTTTCAGTTCTTCCTTACTGTCCCTATATCTTAGCATAGTTAATATCACTTGTAAATCATCCGAAAATTTTTCAACGTCTTCCAATCTTTCTGCATCTACAAGATTGATTTTATAATTGGGAAGATATTTCTCCAAAATTTCTTTCTCTTCTTTCGTTCCTTCCAACCGAAACATATCATACAGATCAACAGGTCCATCCCACGGTTCTGAACCATAATAAAAGACTAATGAAATAATCGGTATCAATCGATCTTTTTTTCGAAATCGCGACAGATATTCTCCTGCGGTAAGATGCTCTAACGACTGACCTGCTTTTTTATTCTGCTTTCGTCGGTCATTAAAGTTTTTCCAATTATTCCGAATCTGTGTTTCGTAATCCATTCCATCATAAAGCATTACCTTGTGCGGCATTGCATAATGAACCTTATCCTGTGATTCATTTGCAAGTAACACAAGTGTAGCCTGATTTCGCCATTTCATAATGATATCGCGGTATTTTTTCATGTTCTTTGTTTTCCCGGTTCGATTTTTCACACTGACAGATGAAACAGGATTCACTTCTTCCAAATCCTCTGGCAATATCACCTGCCTTCCTCCATAAATCACACCATTAAATAAATTTGCAAATCTTTTCTTCTCACTTAGCCAGATATTCACATTAACATCTGCTTTTCCCATAGACGCTTCCTCCTGGTTTCTTATTCTTTTGTTATTTTGTAACTCATCAAAATGGAATCTCCTGCTGATACAGCCTTGAATATGAGATAAAGTTATCCTTTCGATAACACATTCAGACAATTGAAATATAGAAAATATATGTCTGAGATTTTGATGTGGATTTACTATAGCAGAATAAAATAACAATGTCAACGTAAAAAGCTATCAACTACGATATTCAACTCCATTCATCGTTATCGTAGTTGATAGCTTCCTTATTTCACTTCATTCTTCCTCGACTCCAAGTCTAACGCCCAGAAATTCCTCTGTAAATTTTCTCTGCTGTCATCGGCAGTTCTCTGATGATCACGCCTGTCGCATTCTGGATCGCATTGCTGATTGCCGGTGATGGTGTATTGATTACGATTTCTCCGATAGACTTCGCTCCGAACGGTCCTGTCGGCTCGTAGCTGCTCTCGAACTCAACACGGATTGTTCCGACATCAAGACGAGTCGGGATCTTATACTGCATCAGGGAATTGCTGAAGTTCTTTCCCTTTTCGTTATATACAACATCTTCATACAGTGCCATACCGATTCCCTGTGCGATTCCACCTTCTACCTGTACACGCGCAAGGTTCGGATTTATAACTGTTCCGCAGTCTACGACTGCTACGTAATCGATCAGTTCAAGTACACCTGTCTCTTTGTCGATCTCAACTTCTGCCATACCAACCATGAATGGCGGTGGAGATACCGGTGAGGAAAATGCTTCACTTGCGGAAAGTGGTGCGTTGCTGAAGCACATTACATTATTTCCAATCTGACTTCTTGAAATCTGCTTTCCTGTTGCCAGTTCTGTTACATATTCTCCATCGAAATCTACATCTTCCGGCTTACATCCGAGATACTCTGCTCCGCGTTCGCAGATTTTCTTGCGAAGGGATTCACAAGTCTTAACAACTGCCTGTCCTGTTACATAAGTTGTACTGGATGCGTATGAACCACAGTCGTATGGAGAGATGTCTGTATCTACTCCGAATACAACAACTTCTTCCGGTTTACATTCAAGACACTCTGCTGCCATCTGGGCAAGGATCGTATCGCATCCTGTTCCCATATCAGTAGCTCCAATGATCAGACTGTAGAATCCGTCATCATTTACTTTGATTTCAACCGCACCTGTATCTACTGCTGAGATTCCGGATCCCTGCATGGACATTGCAACTCCGACACTGCGTACTTTTCCATTTCCCATATCACGGTATGGATACTTTTCATCCCAGTTGATCATTTCTTTTGCTCTGGCAAGACATCTGTCGAGTGTACAGCTGTTTGTAACTTCGCCATAATAAGCCGGCATCTTGTCGCCCTGGCGTACCATGTTCTTCTCACGAAGCACTGTCGGGTCCATTCCGAGAACTTCTGCAAGTTCATTTACAGCTGATTCTACAGCGAACTGTCCCTGTGTTGCTCCGTATCCACGGTAAGCTCCTGCTGACATAACATTTGTATAAACAACATCATATGTAAAGCGAAATGCTTCTGCCTTTCCATAAAGTGGAATGGATTTGTGACCGGAAAGACCTACGGTTGTCGGTCCGTGCTCACCAAATGCTCCAGTGTTGGAAAGTGTATAGAGATCGATTGCTTTAATATTTCCTTCTTTATCCGCTCCCAGACGTACATGAAGTTCCATCTCATGACGCGGTGAAGAAGCGATCAAAGACTCTTCTCTTGTGTAAATGATCTTCGCCGGTTTTCCTGTCTTCCATGTGACAAGTGCCGGATAAACTTCGGAAACTACAGTCTGCTTCGCACCGAATCCTCCACCGATTCTCGGCTTGATCACACGTACTTTGCTCTTCGGAATATCGAGTGCATGAGCAAGGATTCTTCTTGCATGGAACGGAACCTGTGTAGATGAAACGACATTTAATCTTCCGTATGCATCTAAATATGTATAAGTACGGAAAGTCTCCATCATCGCCTGCTGGTTCGCCTTTGTATGATAAACGCGGTCGATCACGTGATCACATTTTGCAAGAACTGCTTCTACGTCTCCATCTCCACATACCCCATGTGCACAAAGATTTCTCTTGTTATCCGCACCAACCGGGCAAAGGCTTCTCCAGTTATCTTCCGGATGCACAAGGATTGGATTATCCTTTGCTGTACGGAAATCAAGAACCGGTTCAAGGACCTCATACTGGATCTTCACAAGCTTCATCGCTTTCTTAACTGCTTCCTCTGAAGTTCCTGCCACGATTGCAGCTGCATCTCCAACGAAACGTACTCTCTGGTCAAGGATCAGACGGTCATACGGACTTGATTCCGGATAGGTCTGACCAGCCATTGTAAATCTCTTATCCGGACAATCTTTATATGTAAGAACACATTCGATTCCAGGTACAGCCTCAGCACGTGCTGTGTTAATATCCTTAATTAATGCGTGTGCATATGGACTTCTGATCACTTTAACAATCAGACAGTCTGACGGTGCAAGGTCATTTGTATAAACACTTTTTCCTGTAACAAGTGCAGCAGCATCTTTCTTTACAAGAGGACGGTTTACAATCTTCAGGGATTCTATAGCTTCTCCTTTTTCCTGATTGCTGTGGACAAATTCCGGTTTCTCAGGAATCAGATTCTGAACTTTATCTATTCTTTCCATTCTTACTCCTCCCCGCCCATTTTCTTTACTGTAATGTTAACTGCTGTATTTCTGACTTCCATATATTTCTGGATTGCACGAAGCTGTCCCATGTATCCTGTACAGCGGCACAGATTTCCTGCCAGATATTCTTTGATTTCTTCTATAGAAGGGTTCTTCAATTCACGGAACATTGCAAGCACGTTCATAATGAATCCAGGGGAACAGAATCCACACTGCTCTGCACCTTCCTGTGCAAGAAATGAGCCGAATTCTGCTGCTTCTTTCTCCACACCCTCAAGTGTTGTCACTTCATGTCCGTCAATGCTTGCTGCAAGAACAGAACAGGACAGGCGGGATTTTCCATCGATCCATACTGTACACAAACCACAGTTTGTTGTCTCGCATCCACATTTCACACTCTTACATCCAAGATCACGCAGAAGGTTCAACAGGACTGTATCTGCAGCGATCTCTGTACTTACTTTCTTTCCATTCAGGGTAAACTGTACTTCCATCCTATTTCTCCTCCGCATTATATTCATCTAAAATTGAGCGCATCTCTCTGCGAAGCAGAACCTCCGCAAGGTGCTGTCTGTACTCCGCACTTCCGCGCATATTGCTTCCATAAGTAAATTCTGCTGCCACACGTTTTGCATACTCTGTGAGCTGCTCGTCTGTAGCATCTTTCGGGATCTCCCACTGCTTTTCAAGCAATGCCGCTTTCATCGGTCTTGCTCCTACCGAAAAGAACCAGGACTCCTGACCTCTGTAAATTCCTGTTACGACAGAACATGTCAGTACCGGGAAATCTGTCTTTGTCTGACGAATTGATTCGTAACGGAATTTTCTCTTGCTCTTTCTGACGATCACAGATACAAGAATATCCTTATCTGCTTTTCTGTTTACAAACTCAGAAAGTCGAACAGTTCCTCCATTATATAATTCCACAAATGTATCCAGTGCCAGTAATGCAGTCAGCACATCAGAAAATCCGTATCTTCCATAGATACTGCCTCCAACTGTTGCCTGATTTCTAAACTGAACTCCAACAATATGACGAAGGCTTTCTGCAATTCCGTCCCCATAGAATTTTCTCAGCCCCTCATGCTCTTCCAGCTGGCGCAGTGTACACATTGCTCCAATGCGGAATACATGGTCTGTCTCCTCAATCTCATTCAAACCAAGTTCCGACATATCAATGATTGTCTTCACTCTTGCATTTCCTAATCTCATCCACATCATACCGCCCATGATACGACTGTTTCTTGCCTGATTCAGCTCGTAAGCCTCCTCCAGTGTCTTAACTTTCACGTAATTACCGATTGTTAACACAGTAGGTCTCCTTCCTATCCACATACCTTTTCCAAGGATCGCGGTTCTCATCCTCGCAATTTTCTCTTGTTATCTTATGTCGTTTCTTGCGATTGTTTTTCAAAAAACAAACATACAAGCATAAAAAAGTGCAAATGAAACAGCTTTGTCATTCACACATCTAGCGAATTAATGATATCATATATATAAGAAAAAAGTCAAAAAATCGGTTATACTTTATTATAATCAATTTTTATAAGGTACACTTATAACCTGGGTACTATAAATAAGAAAGAAATCCAGAAACCATGTTGACATCATTGTACCCTCGGTGTTATTATTTGCTTAAACACGGAAACGTAGATAGAGGTTGCATTTTTCATAAGTAAGGTGACGGATGTGTCAGGAACAGAAGAACTCATCGGAAAGGGAAAGATGCCGAAAGGGTAAGAATCCTGAGTTCTTGTTCTTGGGCATGACGTGAATAGCGGCATGACTGTCATCGCAAGATGGAGAGCTATCTGAATTATACATAATGTATATTTTGGGACGGCGCATCTTGCCGTTTCTTTTATGTTTATTTACAGTTTACGCATTCTTGCATAGATGTATATTAAACAGTTACTGCTCATGGCTATTACAATTATTGTTCACAAGGAACTTATGCGCAATAACCTGCTATGACCAGTAATACTTTGTTTCACCATGTTGAAGGAGGATAAAAAGAATGGCAATTTTTAAAGGCGCAGGTGTAGCGATCGCTACTCCGATGAAAGAGAATCTTGAGGTCAATTATGACAAATTAGATGAGATGTTAGAGGAGCAGATTGCAGGCGGAACAGATGCGATCGTCATCTGTGGAACAACAGGTGAATCCGCTACTATGACAGAGGAAGAACATGCAGCAACAATCCGTTTTGCGATTGAGCGTGTGAACCACCGTATCCCGGTCATCGCCGGAACAGGTTCTAATTGTACAAGAACAGCGATCCAGTTGTCCAAAGAAGCTCAGGAAGATGGAGCTGACGGACTTCTGCTCGTTACACCATATTATAATAAAGCAACACAGAACGGACTGATTGCTCATTACACAGCTATTTGTAATGAAGTAAATATTCCGGCGATTCTGTACAATGTACCAAGCCGTACAGGATGTGGACTTCAGCCACAGACAGTTGCAACACTTGTGAAAGATGTTGAGAACATCGTAGGTATTAAAGAAGCATCTGGAAATATCAGCACAGTTGCACAGATTATGCATCTTTGTGATGGCAACGTTGATCTTTACTCAGGAAATGATGATCAGGTTGTACCGCTTCTCGCACTTGGCGGAATCGGAGTTATCTCCGTTCTCTCCAACGTAGCTCCGGCTTACGTGCATGACATGTGCTACAAATTCTTCTCAGGAGATATCGCAGGTAGCCGCAAGATGCAGTTAGATGCACTTCCACTGGTTAATGCTCTCTTCTGTGAAGTGAACCCGATCCCGGTTAAGGCTGCTCTTAACATGATGGGAAAAGAAGTTGGAACTCTTAGAGCACCTCTGACAGAGATGGAAGATGCACATAAAGAAGTTCTGAAAAAAGCAATGATGGATCTTGGAATTCTGTAAGAGAACAAAGAAAGGAAGAAGTGATTTTGAGGTCGCTTCTTCCTTTTTTATAATTGCCTGATCCGGCGTTTCTCTTGATATTAACATCACATCATATCACCCGTAACCGCTTTCCCTATTGGACTTTACTTCATAACGATCTCTTAATTCTACCAAAAGTCCCAGAATGAATCCATGATAGAAACGTTCCGGCTAACTTTTTCCTGACGGATGTCTTCCTGTATCAAAACTGCTGAATGTAGCTAGTGCAACTTCATTCATATAAGTATTCATCTCTTTCACATTCCCCCGAAGCATCACTTTGATAAATGCGTTATAATTTGATTCAGAATTAGAGAACCATCCTTGAAACATTTCTTGAATTTTCTTTATTTTTTTCTTGACATTCATCACTCCATAAGGTATACTTAACAAGTCGCTTGAGTTAAGCGACAACTGAATAGGGGATTGGTCAAATGGTATGATAGGGGTCTCCAAAACCTTTGGTGGGAGTTCGATTCTCTCATCCCCTGTATTAAAAAGCCTTAGAAACCGCGTAAAATCGCTGTTTTAAGGCTTTTTCTTTTTTCCCAAAAGCAAAGGTAATCA
>ERZ1673749.2269-NODE-2269-length-10254-cov-11.733013_pt1 | contig 10254 bp, 8 predicted proteins | sample MGYA00580204_ERZ1673749 | MGnify/ENA primary metagenome ERZ1673749 (study PRJEB41218, sample SAMN15661745) | gut metagenome | host: Homo sapiens | place: Canada: London | collected 2015-08-20/2019-03-30 | study: EMG produced TPA metagenomics assembly of...
ATGACATCTTCATCTGTGATAAATCTTTCGAACTCTTCGATAACTTTTCTGTCTGTGGTATGTTTTGCACGATACAAAATAAAAGATTTTACAACCTTGTATTGACCGTGATCAATCAAAGTCAATTCCACCAAGTCTTGAATTTCTTCCACAGTAACCACATGATTTTTCGGATACTTGTTCACAATAGTGTTTTCAATTTCTTGTGCCATAGCTTCCAGTTCATTTTCCTCAGCGTATATTCCTACAGAAGCATAAGCTTTTTTCATGGCTAATTTTATCTTCGACCTATCAAAATCGACAATATTGCCATCTCTCTTTTTTATTTCCATTATTACTCCCTTTTATCGTGTATATAGTGGATTATAAAAACCCAACTACAATTTATAGTATTAATTCCTATTAAATATTACCACAAATCTAAGTGAAATAACACTGAAAATATAGTATTAAAATTTTTCAAAAAGCTAAAAATATATAATTTTAATAAAATGTTCAAATCATTTTACATCAGAAATACTACTCTTGCCTAGCTTCAAAATCGGTAAATCATCAACTAATTTTTTCTTCTTGTCACACAAAATAATGTAGTTAATATTCTTCTCATCAAACATTTGAGTAAGTTTTCTCATGTTTTTCTTAGCAAAAATTTTTGTGTAATTATTGTAATTTTTTATAATCACAAACTGACTCTGTGCCAACACAACCTTCGCATAAAAAAGTTTGATGATACTATCATCATCACATTCTTTTAACTTATTATCCAAATCCACATTCAGACTTTCATTCAAACTCTCAATTTTCCTGTAAATTGTCACAGGAGACATCTTCATTGAACGCAACACCAACGACAAATTATCGTACACATTCAAATGAGGATACAACATAAACTCATCCACAACATAAAATCCACGGTACTTCGATATCACATTGTTTGAAATTTTTCCATCTATTAACATCTTCCCATTTGCGTATTTTACATTCATTAATACAGCTATGAACTTATCCAAAGTTATTTTGTTTGAAAAAACCTGACAATTCTGAGAGATTTTCCCTGTCAAATTTTCAAAATAATTCGTACTATAATTTTCAAATACAATATCCATAACTACCTTCTAACCCTAATCTTCGTTATAATATCCCAACACAAATTGACAACAGAAAATATCGCTACAATTATAAAACCTATCAAGTAATAATAATTACTGTTAAGCTTTCTTACAAAAAATATGAGAATATCCATAGCACCCTCATTGTAAATATCGACCATGTGAGAAAAATACACTCCAGTGAAACAAAACATCACATAAAAAGCCATAAAATTCAACAAAATCGTAATCAAATTAACCTTATTAGAATAAATCGGAAAAACAACCCATCTATAATACTCAAAATTGTTCATATCGTCATTGTGCATCAAATAATTGATATTATTAGAGAAAAATCCTATTCTTTGCATAGAATAAACGTTATAAGCTGTTAGCGCACCTATAAGTAACCAAAAAGTCAACCTGAAAATTAACATCAAACTTTGGTCGTGAAGTACGTATTGGTTGAAAATTCCAAATATTTTCGTAAACACAAAATCATTTGGAAACATCAGCAATACAAACAGTGATGCAATTGACATAATACACATGAAAAGATTCAGTTCCTTGTCAACTCTGGAGAAAATCCTCCAAACAATCAAAGATACAATCTCTCCAATCGAAAACACCATCACACTAAGCAGAGCACACGCACACACTATCTTCAAATCAAACTGAATGTAAAATCGTTCGTAATTTTTCAGAACAAAAGTCAAATCCTCTCCCAAAACAGTTGCAATCACAATAAAAATATTAAAAGCGGCAACTATTCCACACAGTATCCAGTAAATAAGTTTAATGTTATTAATGAAAAATCCTTTAACCTTTAATTTAATGTTAATAATCGACTCTCTAAAATTATTAGGACGAATTCCTTTATTAATATCTCTGACGATTTTTTTATAATTTACTATATTGATAATTTCCAAAACCACCAATATACCAATCATAAACTCATCCAGTTTATCGATATGCATATCTCCAATGAGAATGAACACACTCGCCAAAAATATCGCAATCATAATCAAAAACTTATACAGTTGATTGAACTGAAGCTGACCGACCCCAGGAATCAAATACAAAGCCTTGAATTTTGTATCGTAATCTTTGGGATCGACCTTCATATTTTTTCTCAAATCGTACAAATCACGCCTAAGCTTGTTCACCTCAGTATTTATTCTCTTTTTGTACACATACTTCAGGCTTCTCTTAACACTGTACAAATACACGCTATCCTTTGAATACTCACTTATTATGAAATCCCTTTTATTTTTCGATTTAAGATGAGCTCTTTTGCTTTTCTTATCCGTGTCTTTTGAATTATCGCGTGAAAATTTATAACTCTCTACAATTTTCTTCAAATAAAACCTAAAATTAAATCCTTTTTCGATATCTCCAGAATTTTTGATAGCATCATCCAAAAAACTCATATCATTTTCCATATCTTGAAAAATCTGAATGATTTCATCGCATCTTTCTTCTACAAGTTTATTCTTAGTGTATATGTAATTATACTGAGAAGATACATCCTTATATTCCTCATAAAAATCAATCTTAGATTGAGATATGAATTTTTCCACAAGAACTCTATTTAACAAACTGTCATTGTGATGAGGAAGACTGTGTTTAAATCTGATGACAGAATTGTCCAGTTCTTTAAGAAAATTTATCTCTTTAGTTTTGATTAATTCGATTTTTTCGTTCATATCGAACTCCTAAATTTTACAAATTATTGACATATTTTTACTTATTTAGTATGTAGCTTTTATGTAGATTATTTTATTGTGATATTATATTTACATATTTTTACCACTTTCAAATATTACATTGTTAATTAATAAAAATATTACTTTACAAATTGAATAAAATATATTATCATATTTCGTGGAGGATTATGATGTTTTACATATTAATAAATGTTGTAGCGGTTGCAGTCGCAGCCCTTTTGGGAAGACTTTTGAAATCTTTCCTACCAAAAAAACTAATAAAAAGCATAATGGACGTTGTCGCCGTTTGTATATTAATAATGGGAATCCAAGGAAGTGTCAAAACAAATAATTTTATTTTTATGTTGATTTCCTTAGTTATCGGTGCTATAATAGGTAACGGTCTTGATTTGGACAAGAAATTAGCCAACCTTGTAGAGTATTTACAAAACAAAGTTCCAGACTCATCTGGATCGTCCATGAAAGGCGCTATTGCATTAATAATGCTACAAAATATCGGATCATTGGCAATCCTTGCTCCATTGAATTTAGGATTAAGCGGATCCGCTGACATAATGCAATTTAAAATAATATTAGACGGTATCACAACATTTTTGTTCTCAGCAACATACGGATTCACAGTTGCACTGTCAGGCGTTGTTGGACTTGTGATGAACACACTAATATTTTTATTATCAACATCACTAAGCAAAGTCTTGGTACCAGAAGTAATTGAAAACATCTCCGTAGTAGGATCATTGTTGATAGTCCTACTTGGTATAGATATGCTAGAAATCAAAAAATTCAAAATCATGGATTACATTCCAGCAATATTTATTCCAATATTTTGGTTTATCATCAAACAATTACTTCACATCTAAATTAGTTAACAAGTTAGAGGGGAAAACTCTCATGCCTTCAAAATTTTCCAGAGTTGACTCCCCTTACTCCTTTCTTATATGCGCATGATTTTAAATCATGTGTTTTTTTTATTATACCTCATTTCGAGAAATTTAAAACAAAATCAATTTTTTTCAAATTTTTTTAAATATTTTTCAAAAAAACTTCAAAAAAGTGTTTAAAACATTTTTCAGTGGGTATATATATATTACAATAAAAGATATCTAAATTGTAGAGCAGAACTGTTACTTTAGTTTATTGATTCCGATGAAAAGGATATATAAACAAAAAATGCAGGAATACTACCCGTTTTATTTGAAGACAAATAAAACTAGAACCTTTAAACATTTAAACTTAAAACATTAAAATTTAAAATTTTATCCTAAGTATCGAAAACTTTAGTTAATTAAAGATTTAAAGATTGATTCGTTATATCTTGAAAAGCAAGTTTATCTGATAGATTACTATTAAGGAGTGGATAAGGAAATGATCGAACCAAAATTTCAGTTTAAGTGCAGTTTGCTCGGAAAATAAGAGTTGTTTCAGAAGATGGAAAATGACTCTTATTTTTTGTGTCCATTTTTCTCCCCTGAGTTTAAAGATGCTATCTGTTTTTCGATAATTTCACGCTTCTTCTCGCCATCACCTCACGGTGATAGCCTTGCAAGTTGTTATGAGGTTCGTAGGCAACTACGCCCTACGTGGACTTTCACCACAGACTGTCGGCATACTCGTCATACTAAAAAAAGAGTCAGGGTTTTAAATTCACCCTAACTCATATTTTGTACAATCTTCAACGAAGACTATCTATTCTCTTTTTTCATGTCTCATAGAGAAATATAGAATTGATATAGCTACTAATGTTATTGATAGAGGTAACGCCCTATCAGCTATTGCTTCTGGGATATAAAGACCAAATACACATTCTTTTATTACATACATGGTGATTAATGCAAAACTTACTCCCAAACAGCATTTACAAATATAAACAATGTTTTTCATAGCCATGCCTAATGATCTTCAGAATAACAACGAATAGCTGGTACATTTACACTAACATAATAAGTTTTAGTCCATAGAACACCGTCCCAATTACTTCTATGTTCTTGTACAACTTTTACTGAATGCTTATGTGTGCCTTTTTGATAATAAAAATCTCTTGTTCTGGCACTGCCAGTAGGACCAGAAAAATGTACTGTTTCAGAAACAGTTTTACTACCAGAGACACTTATACCAAATGCGTTAAATATGGATTTTTTTGCTCCACTCGGAAAATTTCCACTTATTTTGCCCGATATAGTAGTTGTTACTGTTCTTGAACCCGTATAACTAGACCCTTTTGCAATGCTTATTATAAAATATGGATTTGATAACCAGTTCCATTTTGATGTTATTCCTTGATCATATACCTTGTAAGTGTCAAACTCTCTATAATTATCCCTTAATAAAGTTGGCTCTGCATCATCGGATTTGAAGGCACCCAAATAAACTTCATCAACTCCATTATACCTGAATAATTCGCCTTGCCTCATATTAACATCATTTGTCTCTTCTTCTGCAAATACACTAGTAGGAACTACCATTGTCGTTATTAACATCATAATTGCTAATACTGTAGCAAACATTCTCTTTTTCTTCTTTAACATTTTACTTACCTCCCTTTCGATTTTATTCATATAAATTACTAAACCTGTCTATCGAAAAGTAATCAGTCTCCGTTTTTATACCTCTGAGGATTCTTATAATTACTCATAACACTGTCTCCCTTTTTATATATGTAACAAATAACCATCATTGATTATTTGAACAATCACAGTCTGAACATCTATACCTACCTGTATCATCCAAGTCGAAGATTTTATATATACAAACACCCAAAGTATTTGCTATATCATTTGCTACTTTTAATGTAGGTGTTGTCTTTCCTGTTTCAATTTTATTTATACTTATTCTTGATATTCCCACCTTTTTACCTAGTCTATGTTGAGATAAGCCTAAAGGCTTTCTATATTCCTCAATTCTGTTATTCAAAATACCGCTCTCTTTCTTTTCTCTTTCTTTTGGTTAATTTAAGTTTACCATTGTTGTTTTTATTTGTCAATAATTAATTTTGAATGACTGTATTGTCGGTTACACCTGATATAGTTCCTACCCCTGAATCTCTTGAACAGCGAATTCTCAGTATCATTTACCTTTTCTACCAATAAAAAAAGAAGCCTTATTCAGACTTCTTTTTAAGTTTAACAATATCATTGTTGTATAAAATTTGTATGAATTGAGATAGTCTCTCATATAGAGGTTCTACCTCATCTCCGTATTTTTCTTTTAATTTATTCCCAATTTCTATAATGTTTGCTTTACCATCAATCATCCTGAAAACATCACTGCCGTAACTTTCAAGCTTGATGTTGGATTCTTTTGGTGTGAAGAACATCTTTTGTGCAATCTTATCAAAAATATGATTGTGCTTTTTTACTAAATACACAAGATTATCTTTTTCATAAAATTCTATTTTATCGTTGACCTCAGGAACAAATTCTAGGAAATTCTTATTTCGCTTCATTAGTATTTACGTTTTTAATACAAGTTCTAACTAGAACTGCTAATAACAATAAGAATACTATAATTGATCCAATTGTACCAATGTTAAACTTAGAAGATAAATCAAGAACATCTGCTAATGTTTTGTCGCCAATTTTGATTATTGCAAATGCAGCAAGTAAAATACCTACAACACCTTCACCTGCGATAAATCCAGATGTATACAATACACCATTTTCAGCTTGTTCTTTTCTAAGTTCTTCGTTTTTAACTTTTCTCTTGTCAACAAATAATCTAATCAAACCACCAGTCATGATTGCTGTAGAAGTGTTAATTGGTAAATACAAACCAACTGCAAATGGCAATACTGGAATTCCAAGAATTTCAACAACAATTGCAATGAATGCTCCTGCGAAAACTAATCCCCAAGGAAGTGATCCACCCATTACACCTTCGATTATAAGTTTCATCAACATACCTTGTGGTGCAGGAAGTTCTTCTGAACCGTATCCCCAAGATGAATCTAATAACCATAAAATAGCACCGATTACAAGTGCAGATACTGCAACACCGATTAATTCACCGATTTGTTGTTTATATGGAGTAGCTCCAACCAAGAAACCAGTCTTTAAGTCTTGTGAAGTATCCCCTGAAATAGCAGCGATAACACAAATTACAGTACCAATTGAAATTGCCATCATCATACCATCGTGACCAGTATTTCCCATAGCTTTGATTAATATTGAAGTTATCAATAAAGCTGCGATAGTCATACCAGAAACTGGGTTGTTAGAAGATCCAATAAGACCAACCAAACGAGATGATACAGTTGCAAAGAAGAAACCAAATACAACGATAATAATTGAACCAATAGGACCAACTGGAATAATTGGTAAAACAGCCATTACAACTGCGATAGCTAGAATAGCTATTCCTATGAATTTCATGCTCAAATCTTTTTCAGTACGAAGAACTGAATCTGTACCCAAACCTTGTGATTTGTAGTCTTTCATAGCATCTCTGAAAGTTCTAATAATTAGTGGCAATGATTTAATTAAAGATATAATACCACCAGTAGCTACAGCACCAGCTCCTATATATCTTAAATAAGTACCCCAAATATCTTTTACAGTCATAGCAGAAATAGCCTTATCTGCAGCACCGATTATGTTGTCTCCACCGAATAATTTCATAAGTGGCATAATAACTAACCAACCTAAAGTTGCACCACTTAGCATATATCCAGAAATCTTAGGACCACAAATATAACCAACACCTACCAAAGATGGAAGTGGATCGATACCGATACCAGCACCTGAGAAAGATTTAACTGTAATTTCTTTTGATAATGAAGATGGGAAAATCTTCAAACCATCAGCAAAGAATTTGTATACAGCAGCCAAACCTAAACCTTTAAATACAAGCTTAGCCTTGGATCCACCTTCTTCACCGGCTAATAAAACTTCTGCACAAGCAGTTCCTTCTGGATATGGAATAACCCCATGTTCCTTAACTATTAAAGCATTTCTCAACGGAACCATGAATAAAACCCCTAGTAAACCACCAATAAGAGTAATAACCCCTATTTCGATTAATGATGGAGCTGGTTCATTCCATTCCTTCATCCAAATAAATAATGCTGGCATTGTAAAGATAGCACCTGCGGCAACTGATTCCCCTGCGGAACCTATAGTTTGAACGATGTTGTTTTCCAAAATAGAATCCCTCTTGAAAATCAATCTGATAACTCCCATTGAAATAACTGCAGCAGGAATTGATGCAGAAACTGTCAAGCCAACTCTAAGACCTAAATATGCATTAGCTCCACCAAATACAATTGCCATGATAATACCGAAAATAATAGAGAATGGTGTAAGCTCTGGCAAGACCTTATCGGCCGAAATAAAAGGCTTAAAGTCATTATTATTGTTACTCATAAATATACCCTCCTTTTTATATATATAAATTAACAAAATCATTATACCAAATTGAATTTATTTTGTCAATAATATTTATTGCTTTACACTTAAATACTCAAATAATTATAAAAATATTTATGACCAAATATCTGAACTTTTCTACTAAAATAGTTTGAATTTTCCCAAAATAATAGTATAATAAAAGAGTTGGAATAAATTAATTGGAGGGAATTATGAAAAAGAAATTTTTAACAGTATTATTAGTATTATCAATGGTTGTATTAGCATCATGTTCTAATCAAAAAGGATCAGAATTAGAAAGCAAATTAAAAGAAGTAGAAACAGATAAAAAATTTGCTATCGAAAACTTAAACGACGCTAACAACAAAATCAAAGAATTAAATGCAAAAATTCAAGAACAAGAACAAGGATACAGCTCAAAAGTATTAGTAAACGACCTAACAGCTGAAATGACAAACGAACAATTGCAAAAAGTATTAACAAACACAATCGCATACAAATTGACAGCTGATGATCAAGAATTAGCACAAGAAACAACAGTTGAAGTAGCAGAAATGCCTAAAACATTAAACTTCATCGTACAAATTCCAGAAGACTTAAAATCATCAGAAAAAGCAAAAACAATCTTGAACTTACAAGCACCAAAAATCAATGTAAATGGTAAAGCAGCACAAGTTGAAGAACAAGAAGAACACGACGCAATAAAATACGTAGTAAACTTAGAAACTGCAGGAAAAGAAGCAAAAATCGACCTACCACAAGACATAAACGCAAAATTACAAAGACCAAACCAACAACTTGTAATCAAAGCAAAATAATGAACACCTAGCCACTAGAAATCTAGTGGCTATCATTTTATCCATTTCTTCCTCTGTTCTCCCCAAGTCTAGTGATATTCACTACCAATTTTCCACCTTGTCTTGCAATTCCAAAATCTTGCGAAACCTTAAAGCAAACAATCGACGCTAAGAATATCATACGGAGAAAATAATCATAAATTCAAGCGAAGGGAACCGTTAAAAATTGTGCTGTTTGAGTGCATAGCACGAGTTCACAATTTTAGGTTCACAAGCTTAGTATTTATTTATTTTCGTAGTCTAGATATTCGTGCGAGATGTTTGCTATAGCTCTTACCCTTGTGTGTCTTGCTACTGTCATCTAGCGAAATCTTATAATCATTTTCTGTCATTGTCCCTCAATTCCACAAATTCGCGAAACCTTAAAGAAAACAATCGAAGCTAAGAATATCACCATATAAAATTTAATGCTTCTTATGAGCGACGCTTCGAACGAAGAAATCTTCATTTCACTTTTTTAAAAAAGAAGATTTCTGAAGTGAGGCTGAGCGAATGAGAACATTAAATTTTAACCAAAGATATTCGTGCGAGATGTTTGCTTATTTTTTGACCTACGTGTGTCCTGCAACTGTTGTCTTACAAAAATTTTTTTATCATTTTCCATCCTCTCCTTGAAATCCTCAACACTGCGAAACCTTAAAGCAAACAATCGAAGCTAAGAATATCATACGGAGAAAATAATTATAAATTCAAGCGAAGTGAACCGTTAAAAAATCGCACTGTTTGAGCGTTAGCGAGTTTGCGATTTTAGGTTCACAAGCTTAGAATTTATTTATTTTCGTAGTCTAGATATTCGTGCGAGATGTTTGCTACTATATTGACCTATCTGCATCCTGCTACTCTTGTCTAACTACCCTTGAATCATTTTCTATCCACATCTTGCAATCTCTAACACAGCGAAACCTTAAAGCAAACAATCGAAGCTTACGAATATCACGATATAAAATTTAATGTTTTTCATGAGCGACGCTTCGAACGATGAAATCTTCATTACTTATTTCTAAAAGAAGATTTCTGAAGTGAGGCTGAGCGAATGAAATTATTAAATTTTAACCAAGATATTCGTGCGAGATGTTTGCTTATTTCATTACCTATGTTTATCTTGCAACTTTTATATAGCGAATTATATATACCATTTTCTATCTTAGTATAATTAAAAGAACGCACAAAAAAAAGATCTAACGGATTAAATCACGTTAGACCTTAATTGTTTGGCGACTAC
>ERZ1673749.2271-NODE-2271-length-10247-cov-21.494113_pt1 | contig 10247 bp, 4 predicted proteins | sample MGYA00580204_ERZ1673749 | MGnify/ENA primary metagenome ERZ1673749 (study PRJEB41218, sample SAMN15661745) | gut metagenome | host: Homo sapiens | place: Canada: London | collected 2015-08-20/2019-03-30 | study: EMG produced TPA metagenomics assembly of...
TTTCTTACTTTTTTTATAGTCAGAATTGTGACAAGCTAAATCCGTATAAGACAGACTGAAAATGGATAGTGGTATTCTCCATCGTTATATTTATCTTTTTGCGAGGGGGGCTACTCCTTCTGAGTTCCATTATTGGATGTGCTTGTGGCATTGGCTCCTTTTCATTCCATCGCCTTTCAATTCTGTAGTGCTTCCTCAAAGCTTTGTCAGTTTGGCAGTCTGTAAATAAAAAAGATGCAAGTCGCAGTGGATTTGCATCTTTCCTGTATGTGTCTGTAGGCTCCTGACTTCGCCACTCAAAAAAAATAGGTGTTTTACAACTAATTGATAAACCGTATATTGTGTCCCAAGGAAACAACAACTTTGAGCTGTCCACTCATGAACTTGTCAACTACATAAAAACACTGCTCCCGCAGAACTTCATGTGAAGTCTGCGGGAGCAAAGTAATATATGTTTGTTTAAGTGAGCTTACTCAATGACAATCTTTGACGTCTTTACATTCGTTCCGTCGGTAGCCTTGATGAGGTACACACCTGCAGGAACGTGTCCTTTCAGCTTCTGCGCATCAAGTGGCAAGTTGAAGGTACCCATCTTAGCACCCGAGAGGTTGAAGAGCTCAGCCTTGCCCTTGGTCAGGGTGATAGAAACGTTGTCAATACCAGTCACAGCACCCATCACCTTCTCAAAGTCAGTCTCTGGCGTGTCGGCGAACATGAAGCGGTTATGCTCGATGCCGTCAACCGTTGCTGTGAAGAAGTAACGTGCCTTACCGTTGTTGAACGGAATTACAGTTTTCGTCTTCAAGTCAACCAACTTCAAGTTTTGATAGTTCAGGCTCCATGTGTTCAGCTCCATGTTATAGGTTTCATCCTTAGCAGTTTCAACGCTAAACGTGCTTCCTATCAACGAAGGCAAACTGGATATCTGTACATTCTTACCGTCGGTGGTTGTGGCAAATACAGAAGGTTCGCCCATGTTCAGCTTCTCACCCTCCAATTGAGAGTCGTAAGCTGGTGTGGCATCCTCTTCCTGGTATGTCCAGAACTTGTCAACCACCTTGCCATTATCCATTGCCACCATGATACTACCACGGTTAAAGTCATCTTCCATGACAAATGACTTGGCGCGTAGAGGTTCAGCCTCAGACTTCAATCCCTTGTAAGGAATGGTGAGTGTACCTGTCTTCTCGCTGTACACAGGGTTGTTGTATTTCACCATAAAGCCTTGCATAGGTGCCAGTGTACTGGTAAGACCATTTTCACCTGCCTTGTCAATAGGCACGGCCTCATAGCCACCCTTATCGGCAATGCCGGTTGTGGTCTGATGGTTCTTGTTCTTCCAGTCCTCCCAGCTACCAGTGGTGTAGATGTAAACCGTGTTGTCCATCTTAACACCATCTTCACCAGATGCTAACTTGATGCCCTTGATATCCACACCAGCCATGAACGAGTTACCAACAATGTTGTAACCCAATCCGTAACGCTTGGCGTTGTCATTTGCACCCTTGACTGCAGTAACAACAGCTGCTTGTCGTGTCAGTGCGATTTCCTGATTACAGAAGTTCAGCTCGCCTTGTATCTGACGAACGCCATCGCTGCCATCCAATACAGGAGCAATTTCGTAGCCCTTGAAGGCGGTCATGTTGTCTGTAGGCATCACATCGATCCACTTCCGATAATAGTGATTGGGATCGTTCTTCTTCTCATCGTAGAGACGAACCTTCGCACCCTTGAAAACAGGACTCTTCTTTACTTCCTTCACAGGAATACCAATGTACTGCCAGTCAAACTCAGCATACAGATCCTTACCAAAGTCAGGAGAAGTGTTGTCCTTATCGTCCTTTTTCTTATTGTCCGGGAGATACTTGCCTAATGGCTTGAACTCTACAGAGGCAAACACTTTAGTGGTGCATGCATTTTCATTGTTCAAGATAAACGTACCCACCTTCTTGCCGTCGTCGGATGTCTTCATCACGAGTTTGTCCTTGTCAGCGTCTGTGCCGAAGCCTTCCACGCTCTTCACGGTCAAACCACCATCAGCGGGAACAACTACAGCTGGGTGACCAGGTGTCTTAGTTGTAGCACCCTTCTCAAACTTCTCGTCCGGTGCTTTGTTCACCAACTTGTTTGCAGAGAAATACTTACCAGCAGGCAAGTGCAGGTCACGTACAGCCACCTTACCCTTGGCATCCTCACTACCATCAGCAAAGATGATGTCCTGACCGTCCTTAGGAACGTTGTTGGTCCAGTTCTCTTTCTTGTTGAAGTCGTTGTCCACGCCACCAATCCAATAGTTGTTGCCGCAGGCATTCACGTCTGGGTCGTAAGCAGAACCAGCACCTTGTCCACCCTTGGCAGCCTTTGGTACACCGTTTTCATCTACTTCACCCTTGATGACACCGTCCTCAACCATGTCCTCAGTGATGTCTTTGTTGCTACCTTCAACTGCATCAGGACAGCCGTCGCCGTCACTGTCGGCATCAAAGAAGTTAGGAATACCGTCCATATCATCATCGCATGGCAGCATAATCGTTACCACAGTGTTCACCATACCCGTTTGGTCAGGAGACTGTGTAAACGCAAAGTACTTCTTGCCGGGTTCAGTGTTCAGATACGACAAAGCTACATCATTAGTAAGATTTACGTCCTTGTTATTTATCAGCACTTTCTTGGTGCCTTGATTCTCAAAGACGGTGTAACGGTCATCGTCCATTTTGGTGTACAACGCGGTCTGCGACAACGCATGCTCATTGGTGAGAACGTTGATACCAAACTGGTTGTCCTGGTGGAACGATGAAACTGGTGTGCTCTGCATCAGCACGTACGGATGCATGGTTCCTCCAATTTCCCAAGTGGTGACAGTTCTGTCGCTATTGGTTCTAAAGCGATCTCTATCCACAGCGTAGTTTTGAATCGTTACGACTACTCTACCCGTGTTAGCTTCGTATCCAAACTTGTCGGAGAGATCTACAGTATAAGCCTCGTCACCCGTTGCTGCTTTTGCACCAATCACAGAAGGTAACAAGGTAAGCACCCTACCAGTCTTAGGATTAGGATTGAGATAGTTCTCATCCTTCACAATATTAGCGAAGAGTTGCTGAGTCTTCACATCGTCTCTATAACGTATCCACTTGCTTTCACCTAAGCCGCTTTTGTCAACCGTCGGTGTGAGGTTGGATTCTGCAATGTCTGCACACTCCACAGTATTCAATATACCGTCATCGTCCCAGTCGAGGTCACCAGGAGTCACAAAGCATGGCTTGAAGAATATCTGCGCACCGGTGCTCTGTGCGTACTGGCGTGTCTCGTCATAGGCACCCACGCAATCGTATGTATACTCATTCTTGTCGCCATCGGTCATGCTCTTCACGATGATGGTGTAGAGATAACCCTCTTCAACCTTGTTAGATGGGAAGAGCTTGTCCCCCTTGATCGTAACATTGTCTGGGAATTCATTGACCGTTACCTTCGTGGTGCCGTGCTGTTCATAGCCGGTGATATTTCCGTCTTTATCGTAAACAGGTTCCCAGTTGGGAATTTCTTTTTCAATAGGAACTCTTTCTTTTAGCGTTTCCGCTACTGCACCTGCTACAATTCTTTCGGTGCTGTGTCCTTTCTGTTTCCATACATCGTAGGTAAAAGTGAACGGACCCTCGCCACCAATACTCTGGAACTTAGCCCAATATTCTGTATTGCCGGCACAGTAGGATGCGTATGTACTGCTCACGCCTGGCTTGTCACTGTCGTTAGTGATGATGTCGGCATGTGGTTTCAGCACGTCAACCTCTGGACGCTTTACAATTGCCTTACAGTCTACCTTCACACCTTGCCCTTGGTCGCCTATCTCAGCGTCGGTGGGATAGGTATAGCCCTGTCCAGCCGCTACGTTTGGCTCGGTAGGAACCTTAGGGTCGGTAGCGTAACCGTCATTGCCATGCTTATCATTCAGCCTTAAATTGGTCGTATAATAATTATAGGCTAATTGCAACTTGGTGTTGGAAATCGTGATAGGATTATAACCCTTTGTATTTTTAGGAATGGCTAAGTCTGCACCCCAAACAGCAGCACTCAGCTTTTTGCTGGTACTCATTCCTTGGTTGCCATAGAACACACAGCCATCCAACTTGTCGATGACATCTTCTGCACCAGGTCCAAATTTTCCACTACGTGTATAAACATAAATGGCACCACCGCTTCCGTCTGCTCCATAATCACCATCAGCGATGTTATTCACAAACTTGGCATTGACAATCTCGCAGTTTCTTTGTTGTGCTATATAAAAGTGTAAAGCACCTCCTGCACCATTGTTCTTACCTTGCTTTCCGCCATTCAGCGCAAGTGTGGCTTGGTTTTGATAGAATACATCATTTGTAGACCAGAAGCCACTTGACCAATCGGTACCTCCGTCGTCTAGGATACGAATGGCACCACCCTCTACTGCTTTGTTGCCATAATATTGGTTGTTGGCTGACTTCAGATAAGCATTGCTATAGTTATAGATGGCACCACCCATACCATTGGCAGTGTTGCCATTGAAAATACTATTCTTCACATCGGTACCAATGCAACCGTTTACAAAAATGGCACCACCGCCAGACCATTCAGAGGCTGAGTTTTGCTTGAAGATACAATTGTTGATAAATACCGGGAAGTTAGCGCCAACCTGTGCGATGGCACCACCGTTTTTAGCTTTATTGCTTTCGAACAGACAGTTAGTGAAATTAAATTTACCATCTGTTACTTTGTAAGCAGAGCCAGCAAGGAATACTGCACCACCTTGCTTTGTACTTGTGTTGCCCACAAACTTACAATTGGTGAAGTTACCATAGCCGCTCTCCACATTCACGGCACCACCGTTGTCGCTACCAACGGTACTTGTGGTTTGGTTGTGGATGAACATACAGTTTTTCACGTCGAACTTGCCCTGCTGTATACCAATAGACAAGGCATTGGCTTGTGCATCGCAACTGTTGTTCTCGAAATAACAGCCTTCCACCAACAAGCTTTTTGCATTGTTCGCTATACGGAAGGCACCACCGTATTTAAGACCACTGTTGTTACAGAACACAGTGTTGGTAACCTTGACATTGCCGTCTTGGTTTGCGATATAGAGTGCACCACCTTGACTCTGCGATGTATTGCCTTTAAAGTTACAGTTGTTTATTGTTACATCCACCGGAGCTGATGCATCTTCATCTTGAATCTGAAGCGCACCACCAGCATTGGTCGCAATATTGCCCTCGAACTCATTGTTGATGAAGGTAATTGTGCGGCGACCAGTTCCTGTTGGGATGTAAGTTGTTCCGCCTCTCTGAACAGAAACAGCACCACCGGCGTCACCTGATGTACATTTGTGGAACTGGTTATTCTTGAACACTACCTCATGACATGACTGAACTCTGAAAGCTCCACCAATTCCTGATGTGGTATTGCGGAAGATAGAATTGGTGACACTCACTTTCTTGAAGCTTTGCAAAGAGATGGTTGTGATTTGCTGTCCAGCCGTACCACCAAGGTTGCGGTTCACCTGCACATGGTCGAGATTGACATAGGAATTGTCTTCTCCGTCAGATGGTTTGTAGTTTCGTGCACCAACGACCGCATATTTCTGGTCTGATCCCAAGTGGTTGATGTCATGAAACGTAACATATTTCATGTCAATTTGAATGTTCGTCGGCTGATAGATTGTTTGGTGGTTGAAAACCAAGAACCCACCACCTGTTGCACCTACGCGATCGCCTTGTAGCACCTCTACACGTTCTATCTTAATCTTGGGATTTTTCATCGTACCGAAGAAATAAATAGCTCCGCACAGAGACGACTTGTAATATTTAATGGAACAGTCGATCATCTCAAAATATGGATTGTCATACCCATTGTTATCAAAGGTAATCAATGCGCCATCAGCAGAACTACCCACAAAGTTTTTAGAATCGAACGTAATACCGTGCATAATCAACCCCTGATTGTGGTTGTTGGTACGGAATACGGATGTTGTTATCTTATCCTTCGATACGAATTTTGTCACATGCCGTTGAGGGTTGCTGTTACACGTATCTTGAGGCAGCGTTTGAGAGCCTGGCGTGGGATATCCACCCATGAGCCACAGCTTCTGTCCTTCTTTTGACAAGGTGTAAAAGCCTGCGGTTCTTTTTTTGCCATCTTTATACTGAATCGCTTTCGTATCACTCACGTCATACTCACCCTCTGCCAAATAAATCTTGACCTGTGTGTTTGCACTACTCTCAGCTATTTTCAATGCTTGCGTGAGGGTTTTGTATGCATCGTTCCACGAAGAGCCATTACGCCAGTCGTTACCTGTCTTGGCAGACACATAAATCTTCAACGATGTATCTTCTTGGGCCTGCACACCGAGTGCCATGAAGCACGCGAGGAGCATCGTCAGCAGATACCTTGCTGGTAATAAATGTTTCATGTTGTTTGTTGTATTTTTTGTTTTACTTTTAATTTCTTACTTCTATACTACGCATCGACAGCCATGTTTTGCCGGCAGATGCGTAATGTTTCAGTAGTCTTTATCTATCTCCCCAAGGAGATTCAGAATATTCAAAGTCCTCAAAATCAAGATCTTCAGGCTTGGCACCTAAGGAAGGGTCATTATCTGGATTATAATGAACACTTGTAGCTCCTGGGTCTCCTCCATTTGCTGCCAGTAGCATGATGCCTGGACTTAAATACGTTTTCTTTGCCATTTTTAATTTTTTGTTTTTATAAAAATATTGAGTCTTCTATGTTTTGCTGCCAAATACATCTGGCACATTCTTGTCTTTTTACATACGTCTATAGCCAAACGTTCTCCTAAGTGCCTGTCATACCTCGGTTTGTCTATTCTGCATTACCGTCATCCTATTTACTTATAGCGCTCAGGCTGTTCCCATTTTGATGGTTTGCGAATTGTATATATATAATAAGGTGGAAAGACGTTACCGCCTCATCACCTGATTGTTATAAAATGTTCGCATAATGAACAATGCAAAATTAGACATAAAATATCGCGGAAAAGCATATAAAAATATCAAAACGATGAATATCTCTATCTTCCCCCCTCTCTTAAACGTTAATAATATTTAATTACTCAATGTAAATTTTAATATTGTATATATTTGTATTCTATAAAACCATCATTTGCTTACCTTTACAAAAATAATTTCTGTTTGCTTTTATGCTACAGATTTGCAAACATTTAGCGCATGAGATTTTACAATTTAAACAAGCACCGCCAGTGTCCCAATTACATTGGGTCAAAAGCCATGGGGTTTGCTCTGATTACTGGAATGTGTGGTGAGCGTGTGGGCGACATTCTCCCCGTGCCTGTGATAATATTTGTGATGAGTGGCAAGGTACAACTTTGGTTCAAGAAGAATGTCGAGATGGTTGTCAATGCCGGTGAGATGGTTGCTGCCGTGTTTACAGAGGAGGCGTATGTCACTGCCATGGAAGATAGTGTATGCATGCGACTGTACATCCAGGGCAACGGACTGGATTTTTGTCACCGCATTGTCAATTCGGACTTGTTGCTGAACCGAATTGAACTAAAAGGCGGACAGGGCAAGGTGTTGTCCATGATACCCGAGATACAAGCCATTATGCGACAAATGACGGGCTACATCACCGACGGGTTGATGGGCTGTGACGTGCATGCCATGAAGCAGCAAGAGTTGGCTGCGGTGCTGCAAGCCTATTACCGCCCATCGGACTTGTTGCCGTTTATCGCGCCTATCTACGACCCTAACGCGCGGTTTTACAACGATGTGATGAGACTGGCCAACGATTATCTGCCCGTGAAAGAGATGGCCTCGCTGTTGAGCATGAGTTATCCCACGTTTATCAGGCGGTTCCGCAAGGTATTTAAAGAGACGCCGTTGGAATGGCAGTCGAAGTATCGTATGAAGCAACTGACAGACATGTTGCGCAACACGGCGCACACTGAGCAGGAGATTGCCGACGAGCTGTGTTTCTCTACGGTGCAGAACATGCGGGCTTTCTGCAAGGCACGCTGTGGGCAGACACCCGCACAGCTGCGAGATCAATAACAGTAGCGTTGCCCTTGTTGGCCAATCGTATTGACTTTGGGTGTCAAAGGCTATGTATTTTGGGGTTAAAGGATATGGGTTTGGATGGATAGCGAATGAGGCGTGTGACCGAGAGCGTGAAGAAGTACGCCGTGTTCTGTACAATGTCAGCAATATTCATATCAACGGATGCGACTTAAAGTCGCCATCAACTATGACCGTGTTGCCGACGACTCCAAAGGGACGGCGTAAAGGGATATCTCACCAATACGGATATACCAACAGACAACAATAAAAATCAAACTAACTCTGAACAAGGAGGTTTATATACAAACCATGCTGATGGCAATAGCTAAACTATTTGATGAGGATTTTTGGGCGACACAATGACGAAGTAAGAAAAAAAGATGCAAGTCGCGGTGGATTTGCATCTTTCCTATATGTATCTGTGGGCTCTTATTCTCTGCTGTTGCCGAAGAATCGAAGCAGGTAGAGGAAGAGGTTGATGAAGTCGAGATAGAGATTGAGCGATCCCAGTAAGGCAATCTTCTGCGCACTTTCTCCTGCATCGGGGGCTTGCATGAGCATTCGTTTAATCATCTGCGCGTCCCAAGCTGTGAGACCTGTAAAAATCAATATTCCGAGAGCGCTGACAATCATATCCATCATTGAGCTGTGGAGGAACATATTCACCACACCTGCAATGATAAGCCCAATCAATGCCATCAACAATATGCCACCCATCTTTGTCATGTCTTTCTTCGTGGTGGAGCCTATCAGTGCCATTGCGCCGAAAGTGCCAGCCGTGATGAAGAAAGTTTTGGCGATGGAGGCGATAGTGAATGCGGCGAATATCCAGCCCATCGTCAGGCCGTTGATGGCTGAGAATATAATGAACCAGCTGGTGGCGGCTACGAGTGACAGCTTCTGTATTCTTGCCGACAGATAGATGACAATGCCGAATTCTACTGCCACAGCGATGAGGAGTGGGGCGATTCCGCCATAGAGCATCGCCATCATCGACTGTGATGTGCTGACGCCGTATGCCACGATGCCAGTTATGGCTAAAGCCATAGTCATCCACGTGTAAACCTTGCGCATGAGCATCGGAAAGGCGCGGGTTAGCTCCAACTCACGGTTTCGATCGTCTGCAATTCTTGAATAATCGTTGAATTTCATAATTTAAATAATACTTTGTAGTTGTTTGTTCGTTATTTCAAATGTGTGGAGCCATAGCCCCCATTAGCTATAACTTGCAAAGCGTGTGCCAACTTTTTTAGACGGTGTTGACTGACAGATTCGTTGCGATGAAAGGGGTAGATTGGGACAGTAGTGTCCTAAATACTCTTCAAAAAAGTGGAGGAGGAGAGTTTGGCGCAACCTTGCATGGGGCTTCCACAAAATCATTCTAAGGATACTATTATTTTTTTTTCTTAAAAAATTGGTTGTTTTGAATTTGTTTAACATCTTTACTGTGTCATAATGTCAAACGTGTCGTTTCACAGTCTCATTGTCGCTCCTGTCTCAGCTCTTGTTGTGGGGAATGAGTGAAGTGGAGGAAAATGTAAACATTCATGATTATTGCTATCCACTAAAACGCTGATGGGTATAAATATTCCACCCAAAGTCCTCTATAATGGGACTTCGAGTTTGTTTTCTTAAATCTATGGCCTCATCTAATCAAACAGACTTGCTGCATGAGGTGCTTCTTTAGACTCTTGAATCATTTTTGCTCAATCTTTTTCAGGTTCATCAAGGAAAGTGTAGTAGCCCGCATCATATAAGCTGATTCTTACTATTGTAGTCAATTCTGAGAAACTCCGTGAGTGTTTGGAACGCTTCTGAATGACCATCAGAAGGAGATTGGCAATCAAGTTGTCCCAGATTTGTGCCTTGATGGCATTGACACTCTCTTCGTAAAAGTATCTTTGGGATAATCTGCGAATTTCTAACTAAGTGTTTGTCGGTGTGATATGTTATTTATACCTTTATATTGGGAATTTCTGCTAATTCCCTACATAGATGTGTCAGCTATGTGTTTTTCAAAATACATTGAATTGTGATTGCGAGGAGATTTTTTGTAGCTACCCCGTTTCTCTCCTGTTTTGTTGTCCTTCCTTCAGTAAGCCGCCTATATAATAAGGTGTTATTTCCCCCTATGGTTGATTTAAATCAATTTAGCCGCCTTGTCATGAAAAAAATGAAATAATTTCC
>ERZ1673749.2277-NODE-2277-length-10232-cov-202.371229_pt1 | contig 10232 bp, 10 predicted proteins | sample MGYA00580204_ERZ1673749 | MGnify/ENA primary metagenome ERZ1673749 (study PRJEB41218, sample SAMN15661745) | gut metagenome | host: Homo sapiens | place: Canada: London | collected 2015-08-20/2019-03-30 | study: EMG produced TPA metagenomics assembly of...
ATAGTCCCGCCCAAAGGTAGCGACTAAATATGCTATATTTGGACGGGCGGCAAGGGCTGTCCGAATTTGTCCTGCGGTGTCCCGATTTGTCCGGGTGGGATGAAATTCCGCAACCATTGGTTGCAGAATTGAAAAGGGCATAAAAAAGAGAGTGAATGATTTCACTCTCTTTCGATGAACCCTTTGTGAACCCTTTGGTCGTTTTTTGAAATAGCTAAAACTCAAGTAATTTGCATATTTTGCAAAAGAAAATCATTCGAGTATGAACCATATGTGAACCCTTTAATGGATTAGCGGGGAACACTGTTTAAGCGTCATCGCGCTTCGTTAGTAATCTGTTATTGCACTCGTTTCAAATCCCCGATAGATTGGAGTGACATTTCTATGTAGGGAATAGTTTTTAGAATATGGATGTTATCTATTGCTTCTTTACCACCCAATGCCAATGCCGATACAAGACATGGAGATTATAGAATAAAAATAATTCATCTTTCTTATTATCAGTCATTTGAATATTTTCTGTTTTTCTCTATTTTTGCCATTTTCTGTTATTCAGTACACTTTGAAATATCATTTTCTTTTGTACCTTTGCATCCGCAAAAAACAAAAGAAAATCAACTATTTAGTGTAATTACCCGGTTACGGCACCTAAATCGAGATAAAACCTCTAAACAATGGCAATGTTAGAAAATAAAACGAAAGAAAACCCCAAGCTGGAGCAAAATAAGCTCTCGGACGGTAGAATAAGCCTTTACTTAGAGTATTATTTCCTCCTCAAATTATTAAAAGTAATACTGTCAAAAAGAAATACCTTTTATTCTTACTCTTTTCGCCAGTACTTATATCTTGCAGTCAACAGAAAAAAGTTTAGTACGGTTTGGATATATAGACAAAAAACAGACTAAACTCCAAACATGGAAATTCAGATATTTTTTATACATTTCTCTTATATACAAATGATAGCCGAATTCAATTCATATATGAGTAACATAGACATAGACTTCTTCAAGGAGTTGTGTCTGAAACATGGAGAGTTACGACATTATAAAAAGAATGAGTTTATTCTCCATGAAGGTGATGCCTGTTCTTTCTTCGGGTTTATCTTATCAGGCGTAGTCAAATACAGTTGCACCAACCGGACAGAAAACAAGCCGTATAATGTCGGTTTTTCCTTTCCAAATGAATTTATAGCCGATTATCCCACTTGCTTATATGGCATGAAATCAGAATTGAATATACAGGCGATAATCCCGTGCGAGATTTACATCTGTTCTTCTACATTCTTACAGCAAAAATTCAAGGAAAATAATGAAAACCAACGGATAGCCCGTATCGCAGCCGAACAGATGTTTTTCCAATCATATTCACGTTATTTGGATTTATTCAGATTCACACCGGAAGAGCGTTACCTCCAACTTTTAAAAAAATGCCCTGCAATCCTTCAAATGGTATCACTAAAAGAAATAGCATCCTACCTTAAAATTACACCCATACACATGAGCCGAATCAGACGCAAGCAAAGTTTTGACAACAAAAAATAAACATAGGTTTAGAAATTTACATTATAACAATATTCCAAGAGTATCTTAATCTGCCAAAGAATTCTTCTTTTTATCTTTGTCTTATCTTTGGTTGGTTCAACGAAGAGACAAAATAAAGATTGAATGAGTTAAACAAGAGATTAAAAAAAAGAATATGAAAACAAAAGAAATTCTTGGAATACTTATGCTATTCCTCTGTACATTCAGCTTTATAAGCTGCGACGATGATAATGAACAGACAAATGAATTAACCCCCGAAGCACTTTATCAGACTTCATGGCGTGGAACAGGGCATTGTGAGGCTTGGACAGTACAAAATATGGGGGTCGGTATGCAATTTGTAGATACTCGGAAAGGGAAAGTAAATTGGGAAGGTTACGATGAAATTGATATTACTTATACAATAGAAGGGAAATATATCACATTTAATAGCAATGCTTTATATTTGGGTGGAGCCCCTTGGATTATCAAAAGCTATACCCAAAAACATATAACCATTATACAGAATGAAATTAGTCCAGATAAAGAGAAAGTAGCTACAATTGAATTAGAGAAAATAGATTAAACTGAATCATGGGAACATTAAGTTGCATAAATGTATGCTACAACAGAACAATGAGAACCGTGAGATTTGCAAATTGAGCAAAGAAAGTCATAAATACCTTGTAAATAAAGGAAAAAATGCAGATTCATCTAATATTCCTTTATGTGCTATTATCGGGCTGGTCTATGGGCTGAAACACAAGGAAAAGAGATTCACCTTGTTCTTTTGTATAGGATTGGTTATTGGGTTAGGATGAGCAATTTATATGCTACTGCTAATAAGGTCAATGTAAATCAAAGGAATATGAAACTGAAATATATATTGAATGCTATACTATTTGTTTTGGCATTATCTTTTTTGTCTATGTGTATATTTAAGACTACAGAGTTAAGTTTAAAATGTATGCAATTTGCTGTATCTATCTCTTGTATAGGAGCAATGTTTTCTACAAAAAGATATAGATACATATTTGCATCTATTGCTTTAATCATTATAGGAATATCTTTTTCACTTTAAATGTCCATAATAACGATAATGATTTGATTATTGAATGGTATAATAATAGTCCAGTCTACAGATAGCGACTAAAAACGGGGGCAAGGGATGCCCGAATTTGTCCTGCGGAGCTTGAAATTATCCGGGTGCGGTAAATCTCCAACTGTTGGTTGGAGATTTAAAACGGGTACAGACCGAAGTTAATCGCTTGCTTTAAACGAGCCATTTGTGAGCCATTTGTATATATTGTTTTCGGCTTATAATCAACAGTTTTACAAAAATCGCATTATACTTGTGAGCCATTTGTGAAGCGTTTATGAAGCGTATGGCAAGCCTTTGATTGAGTTTCCGTTATTCTCCTATTATCAGGTGACACGACAAAAAGAAAACATCTTCGGCAAAATCTTTGTTATGTTTTTGCAGGTGATTACATAATATACTATCTTTGCATATAGAAACAAAGGACATAAATATGGCTTCATTCAGAAAAGAGATACTTGGGCAGATTGAACGGATAGATACCGGGCGTATATTCACGTTCCGGGATTTATCGTTTGAAACGGAAAAGACCGCCAATGTTGCGGTGCTACTTTCCGAACAGAGCCGCAAAGGGGTACTGGTACGGGTTGAAAAGGGGGCGTACTACCGTCCCAAGAAATCAGTGCTGGGGCTGGGAAAGCTGCCTGTCTATCAGGATGAACAGTTTCGCTACCTGACTGAAAAACTGAACGGCTATATCACGGGGGCTTACATCTATAACAAAATGGGGCTGACCGAACAGGTAGCCACAACCATAACGATAGCCACTCCTAACCCGGTTCGCCGTTTCCGTTTCAAGAACTTGGATATAGAGTGCGTGAAAGCCTACTGCATGGTCTATCCGGATGAAAGCCTTGTCCCGTACTTGCGGCTGCTCGATGCGATAAAGGACATGAAGCGCATACCCGGAACAACCGGGCAGGACATCTACAACCGGGTCAAAAGCCAATATTTCAACGGGTACAGCCTGCCGGAACTGGAAAAAATCGTATCTTTGGCGAAAAGTTACCCGCCACGTGTCAGAAAGGTGGTGGCGGATATACTGGGCGACATCAGACAAACCGTATTGCAAACGGAAATGGCAAAGACCATTCTTCCCACGACACGGTTCAACTTGGATTATAAAACAGCATAGGACAGAAATATGAATTTACATTCGGACAAGGAAGCGTTCAAGGAAATCATCGCACTGGCGGCTGACCATTTCGGCTACGAGCAGTCGCACGTGGAAAAGGATTACTGGGTATCGAAGATACTGCGGGATATTTCCATGTCCGAATATGCGGATAAGACCTACTTCAAAGGCGGAACTTCACTTTCCAAAGCCTACGGGCTGATAGAACGTTTCTCGGAAGATTTGGACTTGTTCGTGTTCACGGGTGATAAAGGTGCGTCCAAGCAGGCAGAAAAGACATTGAACAAGAAACTTTCCAAATACATAGCCGAACTCAATAGTGACATATACAAGGAAGATTTGTCGGAAACGGGCGGTAATTACCGTAAACTGTATTTCTCGTATGACAATGTATTTCAAGGCGTGGGACTGAAAGAACATTTGGAAGTAGAGATAAAATCCTGTGACCTGCCGGACAAAAAACTGATGTTCTACCCGGCGGACAAGCGGGTTATCAAACCGATTGTGACCGCCTTTCTTGAAAGCATCGGGCAAGAGGAACTGATAAGCACCTACGGGCTGGAAAGTTTTGAAACGCAGTGTATCAACCCCCGAAAGACTATCTGCGACAAGGTTTCAAGGCTGGTAAAGCTGTCTTACAATGAGGATGCAGCCGCACTGTTGGCAAAGCATATCCGTGACGTTTACGACTTGTCGGCACTCTACCACAATCAGGAATATAACGATTACCTACATTCGGAAGATTTCTTGGATGCCATGTACCGGGTGACGATAGAGGACGGACTAAACAAAAACTCCCGTTCGCACTTGTCGCTGGCTGATGCACCGATATTCAAGGATGCCGAAGCGGTCATGGCGTTACCCGAAGTGGCTACGGCGTACACTACCGATTTGAAGAAACTGACTTTCGACAAAAGCAAGATGCCGCCGATAGGCAAGGCTGTGGAAGCATTGAAGAACCTGCACGAAATATTAGTGCGTTTTGAAGCCTACCGCACCAAAAAGCAAAATGAAGAACAACCGTAAAGCTACATCGGCTGTTCTTCACTCCATACATTATTATATATAGCTATTCTTCCTCCTTAATCAAGTGGCATAACTCCGGGTCGTTCTTAATCCGGGTTATCTCGTCCTCGACTATCTGCCTGACTTCCTGACGGATGCGGTCATAGTTGGCTTGTATCTCCTCCTGCATCCGGTCGTTGCCGTCCTTGTCGGTGAAGTCGATAATCTGCGGCAACTTCACGTAATGGGCGGTTTCCCGCTTCACCTTTTCGTTGTCCACCACGATTTCGCAGTGGAAAATCTTCTGCTCTATCCGTTCATCGAAGTTGTCCGCCACAGCACCCACGAACATACCTTGCGTGAGGTTGGATATTTTGCTGGCGGGTATCAGGCTGTCCATTTGGGTGCTTATCGAGGTGGATTTTTCCCGTTGGTTTATCGTCATGCTCTGCCGTTTCTGCAACACCTTTCCGAAACGCTCGGAAAGGATTTTCGCCGTTTCACCGACTACTTGACCGCTGAACACGTTACCCACAGTATTTTGGATAACCCGGCTTTCCTTGTCCCCGTAATCACGGGTAAGCTGGCTGTAATCCTGAAAGCCTAACAGAACCGCAACCTTGTTGCTTCGGGCGGTGGCAATCAAATTATCCAACCCCCGAAAATATATAGTTGGTAATTCATCTATTATCACCGAACTTTTAAGCTGACCTTTCTTGTTTATCAGCTTCACGATACGGGAATTATATAATCCCAGTGCTGCCGAGTAGATATTTTGGCGGTCAGGATTGTTGCCGACAACCAGTATTTTAGGCTCTTTCGGGTTGTTGATGTCAAGTGAAAAATCATCGCCCGTCATTACCCAGTAAAGGGCGGGTGAAATCATCCTTGAAAGCGGGATTTTTGCACTGGCAATCTGCCCCTGCAACTGTTCAACTGCCGAACTTTCCCAAGCGTCCACGAACGGGGAAAGGTAATTTTCCAGTTCGGGATAACTGCGCAAAATCGTGAATACATCAGCGTATTTCTTGTTCAACAGTTCTATGGCATGGGGAAACGTGCAATACCTGCCGCCTTGATAGATGCGCAAATACCAAATAATGGCTGCAAGCAGGATAATCGGGCTTTCCACGAAGAAGTCGCCCTGCTTGCTTATCCAGCTTCGATTGAGGTTAAGCATAATCGTGTAGCTGGCTTCATAAGCATCCGCAATGTCCGACATGAAGCTGGCGTTTATAGGGTTACATCGGTGGCTCTTGCGTGGGTCGTCAAAGTTGATAACGTAAAATTTCGGCTTGACCTTGTAGCCGTCCAAGTGGTTAAGCAAATGATTGTAAGCGATTTCCGAAAGGTCAGGAAACTTATAATCATACAGGTAGAGCGCAAAACCTTTCTCGATTTGCTGTTTTATGTAATTATTTACTACTGCGTATGACTTCCCGCTGCCCGGCGTTCCTAACACGATGCTCGCACGAAAAACGTTTACAACGTTAATATAGCCATTGTTCCACTTCTTCTTATAGTAGAACCGGGTAGGCAGATTTACAGAATACTCGTTCTCGATAAGCCTTGTTTCCTGCTGGAAACTTTCGTTCTCGGTATTAAAGACATCATCCATGAGGTTGTTTTTCAATAACCGGGACATCCACGTACCCGCCATGAGCATACAGATATAGCCCGCCGACAGCGTGGCGATATAAAACACAGTGTCCGCCGTATGTGGCAGCGGAAGTTCCAGCAGCCACCAGTTCAGGAAAAACAACACGACACCCGCCGCAAGGCTGCAATGTATCTTCGCCCACGTTATCTTTTCCTCTTTCACGCCCTTAGTGCCGATACACGACAGGGCGAGGAACACCACCGAAAATAGTTTTGTCCATAAGATAGACGAGAACAGCCCGGTGGTGCGCTGGAAGTTCCACAGTATCTTGTCTATCACCTCAAACGTCACTCCCCATTCTTTCAGGGTGGAGTAACAGAACCAGTACACGTTTATTCCCACGAATAGAATACTGACAGCCCGCATAAAGTCCATGACCCTTGCAAGCCCTCTCAAATCATCTTCCTGTTGCATGATTGTAATGTTTTTAAGTTAGTTGATGCGCCTTGTGCGCTTCTTTTTCTTCTTTCTCTTTTGGCGGTCGGTGTCCTGCGGCTCGTCACCGCCTGATGCACCGCCGCCCAGCAAACCGCCGAAAGCACCCAGCACGGAAGCCATGCCCGAAACGATGTCGGCTTTCGGCGTGAAGCCCGGCTGTTCCTGATGCGTGGGCTGGTCTTGCTGCGGTGCTGCCACTTCGGACTGGTGTATCTTTCCGGTTTCGCCCGAAAAACGTTCGTTGAACACGTTCGCCGAATACTCCTTACCCAAGCGTGAACCGTTCAGCACCACCCGGCTGTCGTGGTCGATGAACGTAACGCCATAGATGCGCCCGTTGTCGTTCTGACGGAATACCACATCAATGCCCTGCTTCTTTAGCTGTCGTTCCAGTTCCTTGCGGCTGCGGGCGGTCTGCATGGCAGTGGCTACAATCTTCCGGGTGCGCTCTTTCAGTTTCCCGTTCTTAATTGCTTCGCCCGATTTCTCCATTCTGCGCTGCACCGCTTCATAACCTACCGACTTGCCGATGCGGGAAGCCTTTACCGGGTTGCCCACCTTTTCGCCCTTGTCGTTCATGGCGGAATAGACAATGCCCTGATAGGGCTTGCCGTTTATCTCGCCTTTGACTTCCTCGGCGCACACGTTGTAAGCGGCAAGCAAAGCCTTGTACTCCCCGAACGACTGGAAGCGGTAGCCATAGCAAGCCGCTTTCACGGTATTGCCGATTTGGTGCTTCACGTCCCCGGCGGCATAGTCCACCTTTTTAAGTTCCGGGCGTTCGGCACGTTCCTTTCGCTCTGCCGGGTGCAGCCCGTATTTCTTTTCCAGTTCACGGGTGATTTGCTTGCTGCGCCGATGCTCGAACTTGTCATTCAGCGGCTTGCCGTTCTCGTCCACCCGCAACCCCACGATGTGGATATGGTGGCGGTCGATGTCGGTATGCTTGTACACCAGATAAGGCTGGTCGCCATAGCCCAACTTCCGCATATACTCTTTGGCGATGTCGGAAAGCTGCCGGTCGGTCAGCACGTCTTCCGGGTGCGGGTTTATGGAAATATGAAGTATCGGCTTCTTGGTGGATAGCTGGACGGGCATCTGCATTTCAAAGCTGCGCATACACTCGCCGATAGAGAAATTCCCGTCCTCGCCCAACAGCATCCGGTTGGAGAAAAGCACCTTTGCTTCCCCGCTGTCCACCTTGTTTTGGTTGTATGCCAGTGCGCCGAACATATTGCCGCCCGTGCTTATTTTGGCAACCATAGTTCCCTGCACTCGTTTGTCAGGTCGATAACCTGACGGTTCAACACAGCCAGTTCGGTGGTCGCTTTCTCCAGTTTATAGAGAAAAGCCAGTGCCTTTTTCTCCGAAAAGTTACTATTCAGAGCCTTTACCACTTGGTTGTAATTGACCGCAACCGCCCGGAACTGGGCATAAAATTCGGTCAGCCGGGCGCAATATTCTACTGCCGATTTGTCCACTTTCACCACCCGGAACGGCTCGCCGAACAGCCGGGCGGCGATGAAACGGGACTTGCTCGTGACGCCCGACTGCTCCCATTGCGAGAGGAAGCGGGCATTCTCCCGGTCGTTCAGGTAAAGGACATGGCGATGCTTCGCCGGGTCTGCGAGGGCGGGGCGACCGCCCTTGTTGGTTCTTCTTGTTTCCATACTTCTTTGGATTAAAAAATTACGACTTCGGAGTGATTTTTACCCCCGCAAGGGGCAAGGCGTTTTCAGGCACGGAAAACGGTTTTGTAGCATACAAAACACACCTTGCTATTTTCTGACGAAAATCGAAATCCGTCACGGACGGATTGGGGTTAGCGTGGAACGGTAAGCCCAGCCATTCACCAGCCCTGTTTTACACCTGCGCCCCCTGCGGTTCGTTACTCCGCTGCAAAGTAACGGTGATTTATAATGCTGTAAAATAGGCGGTTGGTGGACAAAACGGGACAGCGCAGGACAAATCGGGACAAGGTTTTCAGGGGACGTTTTTTCTCCCTTTTTTTGCATCGGATTTCAAGATTGAAAGCAAGATTGAAAGAAATATTCCAATCAGGAAAGAATGATTGAAAGCAGGATTTCAATAAAACGTGATTGCAGGATTTCAATATTTCAAGAAAGAATGAAAGCTGGAAAACAAGATTGAAATAAAACAGTCTTTCAATATTTCAAGATTGCAATATGGAAACAAAGAAAGCTATATGGCTGGATTGATTGAAAGCAATAAATAAATCTATCAACCAATAATGAACGGAAGCAATATGGAAAACGAGAAAACACCCCTTTATGTCGCCTTTTCCACCCAAAAGGGCGGGGTCGGCAAAACCACCTTTACCGTGCTGGCGGCGAGTTACCTCTACTACCTCAAAGGCTACGATGTGGCGGTGGTCGATTGCGACTACCCGCAACACTCCATTGCCGGGATGCGAAAGCGGGATGCCGAGCAGGTCGGGGCGGATGAAGATTACAAGCGAATGGCGTATGAACAGTTCACCCGGCTGGGGAAGAAAGCCTACCCGGTATTGTGCAGTTCACCTGAAAAGGCGATTGCAACGGCTGACGAACATATAGCCGCCGGACACGTGCCGGATATAGTGTTTTTCGACCTGCCCGGCACGGTGAACAGCGAGGGCGTGATAAACTCCCTTGCGGGCATGGACTACATTTTCACCCCCATTTCCGCCGACAAGGTGGTGCTGGAAAGCAGCCTGTCGTTCGCAATGGCTATCCAAAAGCTATTGGTGAGGAATGAAGCCTGCCGACTTGCCGGGCTGTACCTCTTTTGGAACATGGTGGACGGTAGGGAGAAAACAGACCTTTACACCGCCTACGACAAGACCATTAAGGAACTGGAACTGCCGCTGATGAAAACCTTTATCCCCGATACCAAACGCTACAAAAAGGAACTGGTGGCGGATAAAAAGGCGGTGTTCCGCTCCACGCTCTTTCCCGCCAGCCGCCCGCTGGTAAGGGGAAGCAACTTGGAAGAACTGATAACCGAAATAGTGTACTACATCAAATTAAAATGATATGGCAAAGCAAAGCGGCGGGATGCCGAAGATAGACGAGGATTTCATGAAAGAGCTTATCTCGCAGGGTGTTCCCAGTAAAGAAGATAATAAACCGAATGATGCACCACATACCAATCTTGCATCACAAGTTACCCAAGAGGAACAGCAGACGGAAACGGTGCGGGTGGAGAAAACGACAAACCGCAAGCGCAAGGGCGGTTCGGGCGACTACCGGGAAACCTACTTTCAGAAAGTAGAACTGGCAGACCGACAGCCCTTGTACGTGAGCCGTACCACGCACGAAAAGCTGATGCGTATCGTGACAGTGATAGGCGGGCGCAAGGTGACGGTAAGCAGCT
>ERZ1673749.2281-NODE-2281-length-10218-cov-4.394470_pt1 | contig 10218 bp, 7 predicted proteins | sample MGYA00580204_ERZ1673749 | MGnify/ENA primary metagenome ERZ1673749 (study PRJEB41218, sample SAMN15661745) | gut metagenome | host: Homo sapiens | place: Canada: London | collected 2015-08-20/2019-03-30 | study: EMG produced TPA metagenomics assembly of...
TAACTGGCAATCACTTCCAGTTAGAAGGATTCCTGGAGAAGTGGAAAGATGCTAAACATAGAGGTAGTCGGTTAATTCTTGAAAAATAGAATCTTTCTGAATCGGTTTTGTAATTTGAGGGATTCTACAGGCTGGGTATGCTGAATTAGTTCCCAAAATATGAAGGATTTTCCTATGTCTGATACTCCGCCAACTGGAAAGGTAACGGAGGAAAAGTCATCATCGCCGCAAGAGCCGCAGCGATCAATGCGTCCCCCGTCACAATCATCGCCAGCGAGAGTGGCCTCTGAGCCTGAGGTCAACTGGCCGGTATTTATCATCTCGGGCGTTGGCATTCTAGCAATCGCCCTGTGGGCAATCTTCGCGCCGGAAAACGCTGCCGATACCCTCGCTGGCATTGTTGCCTGGGTATCAAAGAACTTCGGCTGGTTCTATATTGTGACCGCGACGGTGGCGGTGCTCTTCATGCTCTACATCGCTATCTCGCGAACGGGGCACATCAAGCTTGGCCCCGATCACGCCAAGCCTCAGTTCGGTCTGTTCTCCTGGGCCTCGATGCTCTTTGCTGCAGGTATCGGCATTGACCTGCTCTTTTTCTCGGTGGCAGAGCCGGTGGCGCAGTACTACGGCCCGCCGACCGGAGATGCGGAAACCATTGAAGCTGCACGTCAAGCAGTCGTCTATACGCTCTTTCATTACGGCGTTACCGGTTGGGCGCTCTATGCGCTGATGGGCATGGCATTCGGCTATTTCGCCTATCGCCTGAACATGCCGCTGACCATTCGCTCGGCGCTCTATCCGATTATCGGCAAGCGCATCCACGGCCCCGCTGGTGAAGCGGTCGAAATCGCGGCGATGCTCGGCACCGTTTTCGGTGTGGCAACCTCGCTAGGTATCGGCGTCGTCCAACTGAATTACGGCCTGCGTGTGCTGTTTGGAGTAGAGGAGAATACGTCCTGGCAGATTGCGCTTATCGTGGTGGCTGTATCGGTAGCCATCGCTTCCGCCGTTTCTGGCGTTGACAAGGGGATTCGTCGCCTCTCGGAGCTCAACGTTGGTCTAGCCATATGCTTGATGCTCTACATCCTGGTCACCGGTCGTACCGCATTCCTGTTTGACGCACTGGTCATGAACGTCGGTGAGTATGTCTCCAAGTTCCCGTCCATGACGATGGATACCTACGCCTTCTCCGGAGCGCAGGAATGGTTGAACGCCTGGACTCTGTTCTTCTGGGCCTGGTGGGTGGCGTGGGCTCCATTCGTCGGTTTGTTCCTGGCCCGTATTTCCCGTGGCCGTAGCCTGCGTCAGTTTGTCGTCGGCACGCTGACCATTCCATTCCTTTTTGTTCTGATGTGGGTGTCGGTGTTCGGTAACTCGGCGCTGGACCTGGTTATCGGTGGCGATTCAGAGTTCGGTCAGACTGCACTGAATCACCCCGAGCGCGCCTTCTATCTGCTCCTGGAGCAGTACCCGGCACCGACGCTGGTGGCTGCAGTCGCTTCCCTGATCGGCCTGTTGCTCTACATCACCTCGGCGGACTCGGCTGCACTGGTGATGAGTAACTTCACCTCGAAAATCACCGACACGCAGCAGGACGGCAAGAAGTGGACTCGCATTTTCTGGGCTGTTGTGGTCGGTGTGCTGACTATCGCCATGCTCTACGTCGGTGGTATTCCAACGCTGCAGTCGGCAACGATTGTGATGGGCCTGCCGTTTGCCTTTGTCATCTATCTAGTGATGTACGGCCTGTTTAAGTCGCTGCGACTGGAACTGTTGCAACAGGACTCGACACGTCGTGCACTCCACGGTGCGATGTCGGGACGTGCAGTGGATGGTGAACAGGGCGATTGGCGCAAGCGTCTGGCCCGCTCCATGTCCTTCCCGGGCAAGAAACCGGTCACCCGCTACCTCGACCGAGTGGTGGAGCCCGCGCTTGAGCAAGTGGCAGAGGCTATCCGGGAACGTGGCGGTGAGGTAGCGCTACATCGCGAACCTGCTGAAGAAGTCGGCATTGATCAGATTGATCTGCAAGTCCGCTTCGGTGATGAGAAGGACTTCCGCTACCAGGTCTATCCGGTTGAGTACTTGACGCCGTCCTTTGCTGGCCTGGTACACCTGGACAGTGATGCGGATATTTACTACTACCGCCTCGAGGTCTTCACGCTGACCGGTTCGCTCGGCTACGACATCTACGGCTACACCCAAGAACAGCTGATTTCCGACGTCCTCGATCTCTATGAACGGCACATGGAATTCCTGCATATGCAGGCCGATCTCCCGGGCACCTCAGATTTGTCCGACAATGCCGACCCCGTCCGCGAATGGTCCGATGACTACGCCAAGGAGGATTCTTAAATGACCTTTGAGCCTTCAACTACTGATAGGGCCCTCGCGCCCGAGCCTGCCGCAGCTCACGAAGGTGCGGCCACGCTGTTTATCAACGGCACCTGGTCCGCTGCGGCCGCTGGCACCACTCGCACCATAGAGTGCCCGGCCGACGGTTCTTTCATCGCAGAGGTCGCGGAAGCCGATGCCGCCGACACCGAGCGCGCCATCGCCGCCGCCGACGCTGCTTTCCGACGTACCGGAGAAGGCTCCTGGGCATCCTGGAGCACAGCTGAGCGCAGCAAGTTGGTACTCGATATCGGAGCTGCCATCAAGGAGCGCAAGGACGAATTTGCCTGGGCGGAGGCCATGGATACCGGCAAGCGCCTGCCTGAGGCAGCAGCCGATATGGATGACATCATCGCCTGCTTTGAGTACTTCGGGAAGCTGGCGGGCAATGATGCTGGTCGTCTCGTGGATGCTGATGACCCGTCCGTCGTCGCGCGTATTGTGCGTGAACCTGTCGGTGTCTGTGGTCTGATTACGCCGTGGAACTACCCACTGCTGCAGACCGCATGGAAGGTTGCACCGGCGCTGGCCACGGGCAATACCTTTGTGTTGAAGCCGGCGGAGCTGACTCCGCACACAGCAATTCTGCTCATGCACGTCATCGATGACTTGGGCGTTCCGGCGGGCGTTGCCAACCTTATTACCGGCGCTGGCGCCGAAGCGGGCGCACCGTTGTCCTCGCATCCGAAGGTGGACATGGTCTCCTTCACTGGCGGTCTGGTCACTGGCAAGATTATTGCTGGTGAAGCGGCTAAGTCTGTGAAGAAGGTCGCGCTTGAGCTCGGCGGCAAGAACCCGAACATCATCTTTGCCGACGCCGATTACGAAGCCGCTTTGGACAATGCGCTCAATGCTGCGTTCCTGCACTCCGGTCAGGTGTGCTCGGCGGGCGCTCGCTTGATTGTGGAGGAGTCCATCGCCGAGAAGTTTGTCGACGATCTGGTCGAGCGCGCCGGGCACATCCAGCTCGGCGGTCCACTCGACGCGAAGGCCGAGACCGGTGCGCTGATTTCGAAGCAGCACCTGGATAAGGTCGCGGCATACGTCGATCGTGCCCGTGAGCAGGGCGCTCGCGTGCGCGTAGGCGGCGAGATTGCCACAGGCACCACCGCCGATGGTTCTGCCTCGCTTGCCGACGGCTACTTCTACCTCCCAACCGTGATTGACCAGGTTAACCGCGAAATGGACTGCGTTCACGACGAAGCTTTTGGCCCGGTAGTGACGGTGGAGACCTTCACCACGGTTGACGAGGCCATCGAGATCGGCAACGACACCGAATACGGCCTGGCCGGTGCGGTGTGGACATCCAACCGAGAGGTTTCCGAGCGCGTTTCCCGCGAGCTGCGTCACGGTACCGTCTGGATCAACGACTTTGGCCCCTACCTGCCACAGGCCGAGTGGGGTGGCTTTGGTCAGTCCGGTATTGGCCGCGAGCTGGGCCCGACCGGCCTGGAGGAGTACACCGAGGCCAAGCTGGTCTACGAGAACACGGCACCGGCTGTCACTGGTTGGTTCGAGGATCGTCGTTAAATAACTCGGCACAAGCCCGAGCAATAATACGGGAAAATGACCCATCGGCCGTTATACTCACCGATTGAAAAAATCGACTCTGCGCACAACTGCGATAAAGGTTTGCAGTTGTGCGCGTTGTGTTTTCTAAAGGACATCTGCCGTGAACGCTACTACCCGCTCCGACAATGCCAGTTCTAGTACCGCCAGTGGGGCAGATACTGCCTGCGCCGATACTGCCAGCACCGCCGCGACCTTCACCCGCTTCACCCGGCGCCAGCATGTCATCGCTTGGGCTGTGCATGCCTTCACGCTGACCGGTTTAGTGTGGGCAACGCTGGCTGTGGTCGCGCTGCTAGAGGGCCGCCCACATTGGATGTGGCTCTGGTTGGGAATTGCCCTCGTCGTCGATGGTGTCGACGGCAATATGGCGCGTAAGCATCACATCAAGGAAGTCGTCCCGTGGTTTAACGGCGCAGTGGTGGACAATATTGTCGATTACCTCACGTGGACGGCCATACCCGCGGCTTTCATGGTCATGTACCTGCCGCTGGGGCCACGTCCGTTGGCAATCGCCCTGATGATTCTGGTCCTGGTGTCGTCGATGTTCTGCTATGCCAACGAAGCCGCCAAGTCCGGCGACTACTACTTCGTTGGTTTCCCCGCTGCGTGGAACATCGTGGCGGTCTTGCTGTGGGTATGGAACGCGCCCATGGCGGTGTGCATCGCTGCCATTTTCATCTTCAGCGCAATGACACTGGTGCCGCTGCACTACACGCATCCATTCCGCGTGGAACGCGGCAGGATTGCCAACATTGCCGCAACGTTCATCTGGATCCTCTCGACCGGCATGCTTATCGCAAGTGAGACGATGGCAGCGTCGTTAAGCAAGACGTCTATCCACGAGCTTGTGGCTGTCAACGTCGCCGCCGGTGCCTGGCTGATTATTGGCGGCGTGCGGCGCTCGCTCAGCGGTCGCTAGCGGCAGGTGGTGGACGGTTGGTGCAAGATTGCGGAGATGGCGCGGTCGCGCAGCCAGCGGATGTATTCGACGGCGCAGGCTGCGACAATTAACGCGATGACAAAGATGGTGACCCACATCGGATAATCGCGTCCGTTGGCCCAGAAGTAGACATAGGGCGAGACGAAAGTCACTAGGGTGATCAGGAGCCCCAGCATTCTTCGGCCGAATGAGCGGCCAGTAATCATCTCGACAATTCCCCAGGTGTAGGGGATAGCGGTAATGATGTCGATGCTCCACAGAACCCAGACATTGCCGTGGAATCCGGGGACGAAAACCACAGGTAGCGCGCGGAGCGAAGAGTAGACCATCACCGCCAGATAGGCGAGCACCTTCGGGTTGTAGAGCAGTCGCCAGACGGGGTTGCGCTCGATGAGTTTGGTCCCGACTTTGCGCAGCGCATGCAGGTCCTTTTGCTGCATGACCAGCGTATTCGTGCCCTCCAGCAGGTAAGCGAGCAGTTTTTGCTGCTCGAGGCTGCCGTGTGCCCAGGCCTGCACCAGCTCGCTTGGCGAGATAGCGATAGGCACCAGTGGTTCTCCGCGCTGCTTCAGCGCAATGGGAAGCTCGAGGGTGCTGCCATCGAGCTTATCGACGGCCAGTTCCGGGCCCATCACATGAACGATGTCGCCGCCGAGGATGTTTTGTACCTTGTCCACATCACTGTGGGGCAGCGAGCTGAACCAGAGTAGCTGCCGGGAGGAAATCGCCATTCGCAATGCAGTGCCCAGGGCTTCCGCCGCATCGTCGATGGCATAAAAGTCCTGCGTGTTGGTATGTGCGAGTGAACGCAAGCTGTCGATTATTACGGCATTTTTGGCGTTGAGCTCGCTTAGGCGGGCCACGCCGGAAATATCGATGACCGCCTGAGGATCAAGGGCGAAAGCATGGGCAAAAGGCAGGTCGAGTATCGAGCGCATCGCAAGGAGCCGCTGGTGCCCAGCCAGGGCTGAATTCTGTGCGCTCATAGTGTTTTAGCTTGCCACAACTTGTGTTTATCACCAGCAACTATACGGTTCGGTCTGTCTATTGATAAGTGCTCTGCTCTGCGAAAACGCCGTTAAGTTGGACTTTCTTTAGTGATTGAAGTAGTTTCTAAACCACGAATAGACAGGTCTGTTCATTACGGTTTTGATGGCGGACTGGCTCATAAATTTAGGAGAAACACTCTCATGCTCATCTCAGGACTAGTGCTGGGCACCGTGCTCGGCTTTGTTATGCAGCGAGGGCGCTTCTGCGTCACCGGCTTTTTGCGCGATATCTTCACTCAGCGCAGCTGGCGCGGCTTCGTCGCCTTGCTGATTGTTATTTCCGTCCACGCCATCGGCCTGGCCGCTCTGACCAGCGCCGGTGTGATTACTCCCGAGTACAAGGAATTGGCACCGGTGGCCGTTATCGTCGGAGGCGTTATTTTCGGGCTGGGTATCGTCCTGGCCGGTGGCTGCGCCTCGGGTACCTGGTACCGCTCCGGTGAGGGCCTGATCGGCTCTTGGATCGCACTGGTCTTTTATACTCTGTCCGCTGCTGCCATGAAGACTGGCTTCCTGGGCGGCCTGCAGGATGCCCTGAAGGACCGCACAGTCGGACTGACCAGTATCCATGCCTCGCTCGGCATTAGCATCTGGCCACTGGTCATCGCTCTCAGCGCACTGACGGCTTACCTCGCCGTCCGTTACCTGCGCGAAGAATTCTCCGGACCGCGTCCGGTGACTCTGGCGCCGCGCAAGACCGGCCTGGCACACATCCTGGCTGAAAAGGCCTGGCATGTGTACGCCACCGCCGCCATCGTCGGTGTACTTGGCGTTATCGCATGGCCGCTGTCCGCTGCCACCGGCCGCAACGACGGCCTCGGCATCACGACCCCGTCCTCCAACCTTGCCAACTATGTTGTCACTGGTGACACCGAGCGTTTCGACTGGGGCGTCCTCCTCGTCCTCGGCATCCTCGTCGGCTCTTTCATCGCGGCTAAGGCCTCTGGCGAGTTCCGCCTCCGCGTCCCGGACGCAACCCAGGGCGCACGCTCGGTCGTCGGCGGCATCTGCATGGGCGTCGGCGCTGCCTGGGCCGGCGGCTGCACCGTCGGCAACGGCATGGTTCAGACCTCGCTGTTCAGCTACCAGGGTTGGCTTGCGCTGGCGTCCATCGCCGCAGGTGTCGCTATCGCCGCAAAGCTTTGGCTGAAGCCGTCCGCACCTTCGCTTAACGACGTCCCGAGCACCCCTTCCACCACCAACGACACGGCGGTATCGGCAACGGCTCCGGTCACTTCGGCTGCTACTTCGCCTGTGTCCCTGCCGGGTAGCGAAGGTGCCGGTGCCGCTGGCACCGAGGCCTCCCCGCTGGCGGGTGCCTTTGCTGTCGCGCCGGTGGCGTTGCTCGACCGGAGCGTCGTAAAGCAGGAAGACGGCAAGCTCAAGCCACTGGGCGGCGGGCGTTACGAGCTCGACACCGTCGGCGCGGTGTGCCCATTCCCGCTGATCGAGGCCAAGGACGCGATTGGCAAGATTGAGATCGGCGAGGAGCTGGTGATTCCATTCGACTGCACCCAGGCCACGGATGCGATTCCGCGCTGGGCTGCGAAGGATGGCCACGAGGTCACCAACTTCGAGCAGACCGGCGAGGCTGGTTGGACGATTTCCGTCCGCCGCGGGCGATAAGCCCTGGTGGCGTTAGAGGAGCGTTGTTAGGGTGAGGGCATAGATTGATTGACATCAACAACAAAGGAGCTCAATCATGGCAAAGAATATTCGACCACTAGATGCTCTCGTAGCCGCGGGTGCCGCCAGCGTCCTTGTGCTGGCCGGTTGCTCCTCCGATGATTCGGCTAATACTGAGGAAAGCAGCACTGTTAGCGAAACTAGCTCTTCCGTGTCGGCCACCAGCTCTGAGGACCATGACGACATGGATGATATGGACGATGCCGATGAGCATGGCGACCACGGCAATCATGGAGACGATAGCGACGACGCGATGGCAGACCATCATCATCCGGCCGATGGCGGTCCGGCTCCAGAGGGAATGATTCCGGCGGACAATGCGAAGTTCCCGGTCGGCAGTGAGGTGCAGGTTCTCGCCGATCACATGCCGGGCATGAAGGGTGCAGAAGGCAAGGTTGTTGGAGTTTTCAACACTACTACCTACTCCGTTTCCTACACCCCGACCGATGGCAGTGAACCGGTGAAGGATCACCGTTGGGTCGTTCATGAGGAGCTGGAGAACCCAGGCGAGGCTCCGCTTGCCGACGGCTCCGAGATCACCATCAATGCCGAGCATATGGCGGGCATGAAGGGTGCCAAGGGCACTGTTGATTACTCCACCCAGGAGCCGGTCTACATGGTTGATATCGACGAAGATGGCATGACCATGAAGAACCACAAGTGGGTTACTGAAAGCGAGCTCGCACCGGAGGACTAACTAGTCAGGCTTAGTCAGCCACTTCTAGGTTGGTTGCTTCGGGCCGGTTGCTTCGGCCTAACTCAATCCATTAAAACCGGGTATCACGCAGGAAGTGTGGTGCCCGGTTTTTTTTATGCTTCGCGCCTATGCTCCGTGTCCAAAAACCTTCGGGTAGCGCGTGGTCCGGCTGGGGCGGAGACGGCGGGGACGGGGCCGGCGAGGGCAGGGGCGGCGAGGGGCAGGGGCGGTCGGCCACTTGTCGATGAGCTATTCACCTGTCGATGCGCTATAGCGTGGCCATCAGTGAATAACGCATCGACAAGTGCTCAGGTAGACCCCACAGCGTGCGCATAAGTGGTGGAAAACCATCGATAAGACAAGGGAAGTCATCGACAGGTCACGGAAAACCATCGATAAGTCGGCGACACCAGCGCGCCTGCCCAGCTCTCCCTCCCCACTCGGTCCCAGAAGTGGCTATTAATTCGCTGCATACCTGCATTGGCACTTTCTTAATCAGAGGCGCATTCGAGCACCTCACAGCGCATAACACCAGTTCAGGAGGTGTTAAAAAAGCGTTAATAGGTGCCCGCGACGGTACGTATGAGTGTTTTAGTAACTGTCATGTTCGTAGACATTTTGCTTCTTCTACTCACCGTCACGGCCTTTTTGCTGCTGCAGGGCTGCGCCAAGGCGGTGAAGAAACTATGACGTGGGAATTGATCGTCGGCGCCATTTTAGGTTTGGCGGCATTGGGCTATGTCCTAGTCGCCCTGATTGATCCGGAGCGATTCTCGTGAGCAACGTCATTATGGGATTCGTCCCGGTAATCATTGTGATGGCCGCACTGGCCATCCTGTACATCCCGCTCGGCAACTACATGGGGCGGGTATTCACCACTGACAAGCACTTGGGTATTGAGCGCGGCTTTTACCGCGCCATCGGTGTGCGTCCAGAGGCCAACCAGCACTGGACAAAGTACACCGCCAGCGTGCTCAGCTTCTCTGCGGTCAGCGTCATCTTCGTCTACCTGCTGCAGCGAGTTCAGCAGTGGCTACCGCTGAACCACGGCAAGGGCCCGGTCTCTCCGGACCAGGCATGGAACACCGCGGTGTCGTTTACCACCAACACCAACTGGCAGTCCTACTCCGGTGAGGAAGCCATGACAGTGCTAACCCAGATGGCTGGCCTGGCAGTGCAGAACTTCGTCTCCGCCGCAGTCGGTATCGCAGTGGCGGTAGCGCTGGTTCGCGGTCTGGCCAACCGCCACGGTGACGGCAACATCGGCAACTTCTGGGTAGATCTGACTCGCACCGTCCTGCGCGTGCTGCTGCCAATCGCCGCCATCGGTGCAATTCTGCTGATTTCGCAGGGTGCCATCCAGAATTTCTCGGCCCCACAGACCATTCAAACGGTCACCGGTGGCAGCCAGACCATCCCGGGCGGTGCAGTGGCATCGCAGGAGGTCATCAAGGAATTGGGCACCAACGGTGGCGGCTATTTCAACGCCAACTCCGCGCATCCGTTTGAGAACCCAAATGCGTGGACCAACATGCTGGAGATCTTCCTTATCCTGCTGATTCCGGTGTCGCTGACCAAGGCATTCGGTGTCATCATCGGTGACAAGCGCCAGGGCTGGGCAATTCTTTCCACCATGGCGGTGCTCTACTTCATCTCTCTGGCTGTTGTTATGTCCAGCGAGACTGCATTGCAGGTCTTCCAAGGTGGCGGCATGGAGGGCAAGGAAATGCGCTTTGGCGTGCTGCCAAGTTCTTTCTTTGCGGTGACCACCACCATGACGTCGACAGGCGCGGTGGACAGCTTCCACTCCAGCTACTCGCCACTGGCCGGCGGCATGCTCATGCTGAACATGCTGCTGGGTGAGATTAGCCCTGGTGGTG
>ERZ1673749.2285-NODE-2285-length-10191-cov-6.315312_pt1 | contig 10191 bp, 13 predicted proteins | sample MGYA00580204_ERZ1673749 | MGnify/ENA primary metagenome ERZ1673749 (study PRJEB41218, sample SAMN15661745) | gut metagenome | host: Homo sapiens | place: Canada: London | collected 2015-08-20/2019-03-30 | study: EMG produced TPA metagenomics assembly of...
TGCAAAATCTGCAACGCAGTAAACAAGATGACGCTCCCGTTCCAGTGGTAATCGTGATACAATAGATCCATGCCGATCATTCTATTGAAGCGATTCATACACAGAAAGGAGATTTTTTCCATGACTCCTTTGATCCCCTCAAATACACCCGAACAGAATCAGTTTGTTTCAATCAGTGATTTTAAATGGTGTGTGGACAAAGGCGGTGAAATCAACTTTATCTGGAATGGAAAGGAATATGGTATCAGCCATTCCAGAAGAAGAATCATTGCCTACCTGTGGGGGCAGCCTGATACTACACAGTACTTTGCAACAGCCGACGATGTCCTGAACTATATGGTTGGTTCTGACCGCCTGCGCGATGTGATCACGCGGGTCACTGTGCTTGACCGGACCATCTAAGATAAAAGTGATTTGTCTGCTGCTTATAAACCACAGGTATTACCGGCTTTCACAGGCCATTTCATGATACGCGTACGATCGGAGTATCCTTTGGGGTGCTCCGATTTTTTGTTGTTAATTGGAAATCCGATTCGCTCTTAATCCCTCAAAATTTGCGTCGCAGTAAACAATAATAGTAGGCCCCTGCCCCTCGAACCACGCAAATGATAATTCTTTCTGAACTGTGGTCAAAATCCCTGGATATTCTCTGCGTCTTACGGTATTGTGTGTCGCTGATAGGAGGCGATACACATGAACGACTATATGCAGGCACTGCACCAGCGGTTCTTCCGGGAACCAGAGTGTGCGGACGTGCGGGAAGAGATCAAGGACCTCCGGCAGGAACTGCGGGAGACCCTTCAAAAACCGGAGCGGCGGAAGCTACTGCGGCTGGTGGATGCACAGAATCTGCTCCGGGAGGAAACCTCCCTTGCTAGCTTCATGGCCGGTTTCAAGCTGGCCTGGGGCCTGGCGCAGGAACTGGAGGCAGACCGACTGGGGACGGCATGGTGCGCAAGCGGGAGGATGGCCGCTGGGAGGGCCGCATCGTGGTGGGACACAAGGAAAACGGTGACTCCATCTTCCGCTACGTGTCCGCCGGGAGCCAGAAAGCCCTGACGGAAAAGCTGCACCGGGAGATGAGCACCTACCGGGGCGTAGATCTCACCGAGAACAGCCGCATGACCCTGGGGGAGTGGCTGGACCAATGGCTGGAGGAGCTGGTGGCGCCCTCCGTGCGGGAGAGCACTCTGAAAGGATACCGCCATCATATCCAGTACCACATCAAGCCCCGCCTGGGCAGCAAGCCCATCAGCAAGATCACTCCAGATGACGTCCGGAAGCTGTACCGGGATGTCCAGAAGCATGGCCGTATCCGGGAGGACCCGGAGTATGGCCACGCCCTGTCTGCCTCCTGCATCCGCCGTCTCCACGGGGTATTTCACCTGGCCATGGATGCGGCGGTGCGGGCACGGCTCATCCCCCAGAATCCCACCCAGGGGGTCACGTTGCCCAAAAAGGAGACGGCCCCCAGAAAGATCCTCAACGATGCCCAGCTGGAGCGGCTTATGGAGGAGATCCGGAAGGACCCCATCTGGTATGACTTCTTCTACACGGAGCTCACCACAGGCCTGCGGAAAGGCGAGATCTGCGGCCTCATGTGGTCGGATTTTGACAGTAAGCAGGGGACCCTCTCCGGTATTCTGGGCCACACCAAGGCCAGCTTCACCCTGGACACCTACGCCCACGTCACCGGCGACATGCAGCGGCAGGCGGCCCAGGTGATGGACACCTTCATGACAGACATCTTCGGAAAGGAGCTGGCACCATGGCAAAGCGGAGAAAGCCCGGCAGCGGCAGCGTCCACCTGAGAAAGGACGGCCGCTGGGAGGGGCGGTGCGTGGTGGGCTACGACCAGCGGGGATATCCCAGAACCAGGAACTGCCTGGCCAAAACGAAAGGGGAGTGCCTGCGGAAGCTGAAAGCCCTGCGGGAGCAATGCCGTCCTCCGGAGCAGCCCAAGGAGATCGAATCCGGCATGACCTTCGGGGCGTGGCTGGATCACTGGTATCAGGCCTGTTCCATGCCTGCCCTCCGGCCCAGCACCCAGCAGGAGTATGAGCTGCGGATCTACCGGCACATCATCCCGGCTCTGGGGGAAATCCCTCTGAACAAGCTGACGGAGGCAAACCTCCAGCAATTTTACCACCAGCTCAAGCACGACGGGCGGCTGAACAGAACAGACCTCTACGGACCGGGATTGTCCGACCGCTCTGTCCGGGGCTGCCACATCACCTGCCGGGCGGCGCTGGCCCAGGCGGTGGAGGAGGGGCCGATCCCCGTGAACCCCGCCGAGGGCTGCAAGCTGCCGGGGGGAAGGACGCCGGGAGATGCAGGTGCTGACCCGGGAGGAGATGCAGCGCCTTTTGATTCAGGCCAAGGAGGACGGCTGCTATGAATTGCTTCTTCTGGAGTTGTCCGCAGGACTGCGGCGGGGCGAACTACTGGCCCTCTAGTGGGACGACCTGGACCTGAGGACTGGAGAGCTACGCATCAGCAGACAGGTTTCCCGGGTGCGGGGAAAGCTGACAGTGTCCCAGCCCAAGACGGACGCCGCCGTCCGCACCATCGTTCTATCGCTTGCTGTGACGGAACAGCTGCGGCACTACCGGAAGCAGGTGGATTCCCGCTGGATCTTTCCATCCCCCAAAAAGGAGGATGTTCCCCGGGATCCGGCGGCAGTTCGGAAGCTGCTGAGCAGGATCCTAAAGCGGGCCCAGTGCCCCAAGGTCCGGTTCCACGATCTCCGGCACACCTTCGTGACCACGGCGCTGGAGTACGGCATGGATGTCAAGACCCTCTCGGCGGTGGTGGGGCACCGTTCCTCCAGCACCACCCTGAATGTCTACACCCACGTGACGAAAGCCATGGAGCGGCAGGCAGCGGCCAAAATCGACCAGGGGATTGGAAAGCAGGAGGCACCAACCGAGGAAGCCCAGGAGACGAAGCACCCAACCATGACTACCTTCCGGGCAGACCCTGGGAAGCGGCGCAAGCCCGGCACCGGCTGCGTCCATCAAATCGGTGAACACCTCTGGGAGGGGCGGTATTCCCCCAGAGGGCCGGACGGCAAGCAGCGCTCCCGGAATGTCTACGGCCACACCCAGGAAGAATGCGAGGAAAAGCTGAAGGCACTGATTGCCACCATGAAAGCGGAGATCCAGGCGGAGCGGAGGCAACTCCGGGAAGCAGGGAGCCGGCCATGAAAGCGAAAAAAAGAAACTTCCGCGGATGCGGGAGTTTTCCTGTCTGTGGTATTTCTGTGGTCAATCAAAAACGGGAAAAAATCGGGGCACTACAAAAATGCGAAAAAGTTACAAAAAGCAAAGAAAAGAACCTGATTCCAAAGGAAATCAGGCTCTTTTTGGTGGAGACTGCTGGACTCGAACCAGTGACCTCCTGCGTGTGAAGATACGTCAGGGACGGAAAGAACGGGCTATCCCGTTCTTTCCGCCCCTTTTGGCTCGAAATCACTTGCTGTCCGCTCCGTTGTTTCCACCGGCTCCTGTCTGTTCCGATTCCAGTCTGGGTCACGGTTTGGGTCAGACGGCGATTCCCGTTTTTTGAACGGTATTAAGGAATCCGCTTTCGTCATCGGCTGCCGTCAGCAGGACGGGTTCGATATCGTGGTTGACTGAGCGAGTCAGCCGCCAAAGCGTTGTCATGGTATTCAGATAATCGCCGGGGATTTTGTCCACGACAACAGCAATATCAATATCGCTGTCCTTAGTAGCAGTTCCCTTGGCATAGGAACCATAGAGAAAAATAGCGGTGGCGTCCACGACCTTCCGCACGGCAGCGGCGTATTCTTTTGCGATATTCAGCACTTTTTCCTGATCCATAAGAACAACGCCCCCGTTTCCTGAATCATTTTTTCACAACGCTCGACGGTCAGGGATTCCAGCAATCTGGATTTGTGCAACGGATACCGGGCCTCAATGTTCAGCGGACTGAGCATATCCAGCAGGGAAAGCTGTTCCTCGCTCATTTCGCTGGAAATCTCGGACAAGTTTGCCAGACGCATCAACTTATGAATGTGCGGTAATTCTTCCTCTGGTTTTCTGGAAACAAAGATGGCCTTCAATGCCTTTTCAATCGTCTGGTGACACATAAAACCCACATATAGCAGGCGTCGAGTCTCCAACATGGCACGGGCTGTCTGCAAATCGTACTCAGCACTTTCAAACCAATATTCGGATTTATCAAAATCGCTCATGCCATCACCTCGCATATGCAGTATACCATAATGGACCGAGGAATAAAAGCGTTTTCCGCGAAGAAATGGGATAATGTAAATGGGATAACACAAAGCCCCAACTTAAAATTTGCGATGCAGTAAACAAAGAAACTTTTTCCGTCCTGAGATGCGGAGATTTCAACGATCCTCATCATTCCGGTGTATGGCCTCACTTGGGTCCATCATCCCGGAGGACCATGCTTCGCCGGTCTGCTGGGCCTTCCCCGGCGCCGGCCAACTCCCCCCAGCGGGTGGGCGGGGGTGTGGTAGGGCACCACCCAGCCAAAGGAGTTGACCCCCTTCAGGGTCTCCCGCGCCTGGTCGGTGCAGTGGACGGGGAGCCGGCAAAATACGGCCACCCCATCCTTTTGGAGGCGGGCACTGCCCATCCCCTCCTCCACCGATGGCCCCAGCAAAACGTCGGGCCAGGGCCCCCAGCGCGGGTGTCCGCAACTGGGGGGCGCTGACAAAGCAGAGGCTCGCCGCCGGGGGGCTCGGGCAGGGGCTGGGGGCAAGACTGGGGAGGCTTAGAGCGTTTCATCACGCTCCAGTCATAATATTCAAAATCTCCATATCTGTCTGACGCATTCCACAGCGGGCAAGACGGCCAACATTTGCAATCGTCTCTTCCACATCCTTTCCAACAATCCCCTCTCCATCTACAAATCCACGGCTACGGCTCATGCGGTACCCCAGTATGCCCGCCTCTACTGCTGAAGCAATTTTAGCCGCACAAGAGGACTTGGCTCCATCGCAGATCATTCCGGAGCAAATCGCAAGTGTATTGCTGATCGTTCTAGAAATCACATCGAAGCGGACTCCATCCAGATAGGCAATCCCGCAGGCAGCCCCGCATCCGGCGCTGACAGCCCCGCAAAAAGCGGATAAGCGTCCAATCCCCGTCTTTTGATGAATGGTAATCAGATCGGAAACCGCCAGTGCCCGCATCAGCGCCTCCTCATCCGCGCCGATTGTCCGCGCATACTCAATCACCGGCAAAGAGGCCGTCATACCCTGATTTCCGCTGCCGGAAGTGATCACCACCGGTTTTTCACATCCGCTCATTCTGGCATCCGATCCCGCTGCCGCAACAGCCTTCAGCCGGACCATGAGCGTGTCGCCGTAAAGTTCCAGCAGCGTCTTGCCAACTTCTGCCCCCCAGTCTCCGTTGAGTCCTTCCTGAGAAATTGTACAATTATAGTCAATTTGCCGCTTCAAGACGTCCTTTATGTCGTCGATTTCCAAGCAGTCGGCAAAATCCAGGATTTCCGCCACATTGAGAACGGAGCGGTCGGTCTGTTTTTCAGGGGTCACCTGCTCGGTCTGTTTCGCAATCAAATCCTTACCATCGAGCTGAACCCGCGTGATATTGGTGTGGTAATCCATAATTTCACAGCTGGCCGTGTGTGTTCTGGAACTCAATGTTACGGAAATATAAAACACGCGGTCTGTTTTTGCCGGCAGGACCTGGATCATCTTTTTCTCCAAGACACGTTGCATTTCCACAATTTCCGCAGGCGTGATCTGGGACAGTACTTCCAACCCCAATTCCGGTTTGCCGCTGATGATTCCTGCAGCAACAGCCGTTTCTATCCCCTTTAAGCCACCGGTATTGGGAACTGTGACCGCCCGTACATTTTTGATGATATTTCCGCTGACTTCTACCCGGCAGGCATCCGGAAATGCACCCAGCACACTCACAGCTTGAGCGGCGGCAAGCGCGACCGCGATCGGCTCTGTGCACCCCATGGCAGGAATCAATTCCTCAGTCAGAATCTTTACATAGCTTTCGTAATGCGGAGTATGTCTCATATCTGTATGCAGCCCTTTCTGCTTTTCAACCTGATCTCCAGAGGTCTACCGCGGAGGAGCCAGGAAAATATTGCACAGAAGCCGGGACAGCTCTGCTGGCAGGCCGCCCCGGCTTCTGAGTTTTTTATTTGGGAAACAAAGAATCTTTAGTCTTTCACACCGGCAATGGCCTGAATCTCAAAAAGGAACTTCGGCGCCGTAAAAGTCACCTCTGTGACGCTGCGCGTAGTCGGTACACCCTGTCCCAGGAAATATTCATCGAAAATCTGGTTCATCAGGGCAAAATCCTCGCGGTGGGCCAGGAAACAATCACAATGAAGCACCATATCCATTCCGGATCCCCCGGCCTCCAGGGTATTCTTCAGGCTCTCAAAGCAACCGCGGATCTGCTCTTCCGGGGTAGTCGGCATAGAACCGTCCGGACGGGCGGCAGAATGTGCCGTGGTAAAGATCAGATCACCATACCGTATGGCGCGGGACCATTTGGTCTTCAAGCTGTTCGGGGGGACAATCTGAATTTTTTCATGCTTCATAACATAATTCCTCCTTAAATCCACAAGTTTGCTTTCCGCACAGCCAGCACCTTCTGCAGGCTCCTGCGCAAGGAAATACTGCGGGATTCAGCGCTGGCTCCCAGGAACCGCAAACTTCATTCGCTTTGCTTCCCTGCGTCCATGTCTTCGTCGGAACGGTCAAACCGGTTGTAACTGACAATCTCGTTGATTGGCCTGCGATCTTTCCGGGGCTGAGTGCCGTCGTAATAGCCCAACGGGATCATCGTAACAACTTTCACATCTTCAGGAATTTCCAGAACATCCTTCACTGCCGCAGCATCAAATGCCCCCAGCCAGCAAGTACCAAGCCCCTGATCGTAGGCCTCTAGCATCATATACGCACCTGCCAGAGCCGCATCAATGGGATGCTTTGCCTCACCGCACGGCATCATATTATCGTGTTCCTTGTCAGGGGTTGCGCACACTACGATCACAACAGGTGCCTGTTCAATCATAGGCTGCGTACCAGCTTTATCATGGATTGCCTTTTTGACAGCAGGATCTGTCACTACAATCCATCTCCGGCACTGACAGTTATAAGAAGAAGGTGCCAGCTGCCCTGCTTCCAGGACCCTTTGCAGTTTTTCCTCCTCCACCGGTATCGGCAAATAGCTCTTTACACTCTGCCGTCCGCGCAAGGCTTCCATGACTTCCATAAAGCACAACTTCCTTTTTTAAGCAGAAACTCTTTCAAGACTGACGGAGCCCGTCCCGCTGTTGCCGTGAACTTAAGCGCGATGATCTTCGACCAACGTAGCGCCCTTGAGAATGGATCCCACACATCGCTGATAGATGGAAAGCCAGCCGGTCTTGGGCTGGAGACGCAGTTCCGCTTCCGCCATACGCTTTTGCAGTTCTTCGTCAGAAACCTCGATATTCAGCTCCCGCTTTTCAATATCATAGTTGACCCAGTCGCCGTCCTTGACTGCACAAAGAGGACCACGAAGAGCCGCCTCAGGCGAAGCATAACCAAAGCAGGCACCGGAAGCAGCACCGGACAGACGTCCGTCCGTTACAGTGGCCACATCGTCCTTGAGATGGCTACCCTTCAAAGCGGTCGTGAATGCATAGGAGGTATGCGGACCAGCCTTGGCACCCTGATAGATGATGAATACCACATTTCCCGCCTCAATGCGGCCATCACGCAGTGCGGCAATTGCATCATCCTGATCGTAGAATACTTTTGCAGTTCCACGGAACTTATGCAGTTTGGCGGGCACAGCGGACTGCTTGATAAACGCTCCCTGGGGCACCAGGTTGCCCTTGCAGAGAATCAAACCGCCATCGCTGTCCAGCGGTTTGTCCAGCGTGTGGATGATTTCCGTATTGCGGTTCACCGCTCCTTCAATATTCTCACTCAAAGTCTTGCCCGTAACGGTCATTCCGGTGAGATCCAGCTTCTCCTTCATCTCATTGAGCAGTGCACCCATGCCGCCTGCCTGCTCAAAGTCAGCCAGGCAGTAGGGACCGTTGGGACGGATTCCCATCAGCAGAGGCACCTCGCAGCTGGCTTCAGCATAAATGGAGCTGCAGTCCATATCCAAGCAAGCTTCCGTGGCTACAGCGGGAATGTGGATAATGGTATTGGAAGAACCGCCAATCGCCATGCAGACGCGGATAGCATTGGTAATGGCCTTTTCCGTGATGATATCGCGGGGCCGGATATTCTTCTCCCACAGATCCATCACACGCCGACCAGCTTCACGGCTGAGATTGATGAGCTTTCCGGAGACCGCAGCGGTCGTGGAATTCCCAGGCAAAGACATTCCCATGGTTTCCGTCAGCATGCTCATGGTATTGGCCGTGCCCATCATACCGCAGGCGCCTTTGCAGGGACCGCAGACATGGATCAGTTCGTCAAACTTCTCCATGGTCATCTTTCCTTCTTTAACCTTGGAGATGCTGGCACCGATATCGATAAAATCAACGTGCTCCCCGTCCAGATAAGGCGTTTCCATATAACCGCCGGTAACAATCACAGTGGGGATATTCACCCGGCCTGCCGCCATCAGCATGGCAGGCACCACTTTGTCGCACGTACCAATCAGTACCATGGCATCCAAGTGATGCGCCATTGCATTCAGCTCGATCTCATTGACCAGAAGATCGCGGCTGGGCAGCACATAGTCTCCGCCACCCACGCAATCACACAGGTTTACACCGTAAAAGAGGAACGGCAGACCACCCTTTTCAATAATCCCCTCCCGGACCGCCTGTGCCAGAGGCTGCTGGTGGATATGTCCGGGATTGATTTCATTCCAGGTGTTCATGATGCCAACCCGGGGCTTTTCTATATCGGCGTCATTATAACCCATGCCATAGAAAAATGCCCGGGTTCCCTGCCAATCCAATGTCATACGATCTTCCAGATCGCTGTTGATCATCCGCTTGTTTTCACTCATCTTCTATCTTACTCTCCTCGATTATTTGCATAATATGCGACATATTCAGAAGCGGCTGCTTCTGCCAGACGGTAAGTGCGGTTATTTCTCACGGAGTCATGAGAACTCAGGAAATCATCTGATAAATTTCTTCCAGAGTCTTTCCCTCTAATCCCAGCTTGTCTACTGTACGGCCTTCTGCTTTGAAATCACGTCCGCAGATAATACTGGCAATCATAATAAACGCATCCATTACCGGCGTCTCAACACCCAGCATATGGCCGATCGATGCAAGCGGTACGATACCACTGACCGTATCTTCCACAATAAAGCGGTGATTCAGACTGGTGGGGCTGCGAAGTCCCTTATAGGCTGCATTGTGCTGCAGCAGATCGTAAAGGTCCTCCTGATCCAGCTTATACATCTTCTGCAGGGACTTTACCAGGGAAGGCACCTCCAGGCCCAAGGCTTTGCAAACCGCCAGCCGCTCTGCATCACAGGCGGAAACCAGCTTTGCCACGCTGGGGGTAATGCCGGCCATGTAATAATCGTAATTTTCACCGACATCCGTACGATTCACATTCATGATGCTGGGAATGGGATGCAGCATTGCTCCGCCGCCTTCAAACCCAGTTTCCAGGATGTTTTTAACCGGTTTCAAATTCGTAAAGACGCCACCGATCTGTTCCATCAGCCGATTTACATCTCCTGCAGGCAATGTTGCGACATCCACCTCTGATTTGATGCCCGACTGGAAGGTCTGACCGATCTCATAGGAACGGCAGGCATACATAAGATCTCCAGTTTCTGCAATGATGATATCCGCTTTGCAGCCATGAATATCCCGGATGATATGGCTGACTTCCAGGCTGCCACCCACGTGTCCTGGATTGAGCATAAAAATAGAACCATCGTGCAGATACGGTGCGCACAGATCCGCAATTTCCTTATGCGCGTCCGTAGTCGTACACACCATGATGGCATCTACATCTTTGACAGCCTCATCAATAACGGTCGTGCAGACCTCAGGAAAGCCCTCGCACTCAAATTTACCTGTGACTGTGATCTTTCCCAGTTCATTCAAACGAGCAATTTTTTCCGCATCGCGATCGTATAAGGTCACATAGTACCCCTGGCTCGACAGATAAGCAACCATTGTCTGTCCGCCAGCACCTGCACCAAGAACAGCAAACTTCATCTTATTCAC
>ERZ1673749.2290-NODE-2290-length-10168-cov-39.272224_pt1 | contig 10168 bp, 6 predicted proteins | sample MGYA00580204_ERZ1673749 | MGnify/ENA primary metagenome ERZ1673749 (study PRJEB41218, sample SAMN15661745) | gut metagenome | host: Homo sapiens | place: Canada: London | collected 2015-08-20/2019-03-30 | study: EMG produced TPA metagenomics assembly of...
CTCGCACGGAGAGCACATTAAGTGCTCTCCGGCTCGTGCGGAACTCGCGATCGACTTCGCATGCCGCCGGGCAGCCGGGGCCGACGTGGGGTTCAAAGGTTTTCAAAAAAGCGGTCGGCGCGCAGGTGCGCCGACCGCCGATATATGGGGTCTGATATTTCCTACCAGCTAGTTCCTCTTACTCGTCGAGGAGATCTTCTGGCATGTCGTTGCCGTCGCCAAGGTCGACTGGGGCCTCTTCGGCGTCGGCTGCGGCCTCGGCACCTTCGCCTTCGGGCTTCTCTTTGGCGGCCGTCATGCGGGCTACGGCGCAGATGCGGTCGTTGTCGTCGACGGCCATCATCTTGACGCCCTGGGTGGCGCGACCGGTTTGGCTGATCTCGTCGGTCTTGACGCGAATGACCGTCGCGCCCTCCGTCACGATGAACAGCTCATGCTGCGGGCCCACCGTCTTCATGGCGGCGAGGTTGCCCTTGCGCTCGGTCATCTGGATGGTGTAGACACCCTGACCGCCGCGGTTCTGCTCCGGGTAATCCGAGACCGGCGTGCGTTTGCCGTAACCGCGCTCGGTAATGACAAACAGGTCGCCGTTACCGTTGGTAATCTCCATACCAAGAACGCTCACGCCTTCCTTCATGCCAATGCCGCGGACACCGCTGGTATCGCGACCAGTGGCGCGCACCTGGTCCTCGGGGAACATAATCGCCTTGCCCGCGGTGGTTGCCATGATGATCTTGTCACCCTCGCGCACGCGACGCACAGCGAGCAGCGCGTCGTCGTCCCTCAGGTTGATGGCGATCAGGCCGTCGCGGCGGCTACGGTCGTAGGCGCTCATCACGGTCTTCTTGACCATGCCACTCTTGGTGGCAAACATCAGGTACTCGTCGGCGGGGAACTCGCGGCAGCTGATGACGCTCGCGATCTTCTCGCCCTCCTCGAAAGGCAGCAGGTTGACGATCGCGGTGCCGCGCGCCTGGCGCGTGCCAACCGGCAGCTCGTGCACCTTCAGGCGATAGACCTTGCCCTTGCTCGAGAAGAACAGCACGTACTCGTGTGTGGATGCGATAAACATCTCGTCGATAACGTCGTCCTCTTTAAGGTTGACGCCCGACACGCCCTTGCCGCCACGCTTTTGGGCGCGATAGGCGGCCACCGGGATGCGCTTGACGTAGCCGGTGTGGGTGATGGTCACGACCATGTCCTCGTCGGCAATCAGATCTTCGACGTCCAGGTCCTTCTCGACATGGCTGATCTCGGTGCGGCGCTTGTCGCCGAACTTCTTGGAAATCTCGCGCATCTCTTCCTTGATGACGCCCAGGATTTTCTCCTCGTGCGCCAACAGGTCCTCGTAGTAGGCGATGGCGCGGCGCAAGCCGTCCAGCTCTTCCTGAATCTTGTCACGCTCCAGGCCGGTCAGGCGGCGCAGCTTCATCTCGAGGATGGCCGTGGTCTGCTCGGGCGTAAAGCCAAAACGCTCGATCAGGCGGCTGCTGGCCTCAGAGTCGGTCTGCGAGGAGCGGATGATGCTGATGACCTCGTCGATATGGTCGAGAGCCATCAGGTAGCCCTCGAGGATATGGGCACGCGCCTGTGCCTTCTTGAGGTCAAAGCGGGTGCGGCGGGTGACGACGTCGACCTGGTGGTCGATGTAGTGCTGCAGCATCTCGCGCAGGCTCAGGCATTTGGGCACGCCGTTGACGAGCGCCAGGTTGTTGGCGCCAAAGGTCGTCTGCAGCGAGGTGTACTTGTACAGGTTGTTGAGCACGACCTGCGGAATAACGCCCTTTTTGAGCTCAATGACCAGGCGGATGCCCTTCTGGTTGGACTCGTCGCGCATGTCCGAGATGCCCTCGATGCGCTTGTCGTTGACGAGCTGGGCGATCTTCTCCTGCAGGGTGCCCTTGTTGACCATGTAGGGAATCTCGGTAAAGACCAGACGGCTGCGGCCGGTCTTGGTGGACTCCACATGGGCCTTGGCGCGCACGGTAATGGAGCCGCGGCCAGTCTCGTAGCTCTGCTTAATGCCGGCGCTGCCCATGATGATGGCGCCGGTGGGGAAGTCCGGACCGGGCATGATCTGCATAAGCTCGTCGACGGTGGCGTCGGGGTTGTCGATCAGGTAGCACGTGGCCTCGATCGCCTCGGTGAGGTTGTGCGGGGCGATGTTGGTGGCCATGCCGACGGCAATGCCCTGGCTGCCGTTGACCAGCAGGTTGGGGAAGCGCGCCGGCAGCGCCTGAGGCTCGGCGAGCGACTCGTCGTAGTTGGGCTGCCAGTCGACGGTATCCTTCTGCAGGTCGCGTAGGAGCTCCATGGCGGGCTTGGCCAGGCGGCTCTCGGTGTAACGCATTGCCGCCGCGCCGTCGCCGTCGATATTGCCGAAGTTGCCGTGGCCGTCGATAAGCGGCGTGCGCATGGAGAACCACTGCGCCAGGCGGACCATGGCCTCGTAGACCGCGAAGTCACCGTGCGGGTGGTACTTACCGATAACTTCGCCGACCGTCCAGGCCGACTTCTTGTGCGGGCGGTTGGGGTAGATGCCGCTCTCGTTCATGGCGTACAGGATGCGGCGGTGCACCGGCTTTAAGCCATCGCGCACGTCCGGCAGGGCGCGCGCCGTGATGACCGACATCGAGTACTCGATGAACGACTGTTTCATCTCGCGGCCGAACTCCGAAATCTGGAGCTGGCCGCCGTTGATATCCTCGCCCGCCGAGGCGCCGCGGTCGACTTCGCCAAAGCTCTCCTCGAGCTCGCCGTCGTCGTCCTCTTCCTCGTCATCATCGGCATCGGGGTTGTAGGCATCGGGGTCGCCGTCCTCGCCCTGCTCGGCGCGGGCGAGCAGGCGCTTCAGATCGTCGGGCATACCGGCGTCGCCGGCCTCGTCCACACCCTCGTTATTGTTGATATCGTCTGCCACGTTACCTCCTCTTAAGCGTCAAGGAATCTTGCGTCGTGGGCGTGCTTTTCAATATATTCGCGGCGATAGCCGACCTCGGAACCCATCAGTTCGCGCACGGCGCGGTCCGCCACCACGGCGTCCTCGATCGACACGCGCTGCAGGATGCGGGTCTTGGGGTCCATCGTCGTCGAGGCAAGCTGCTTGGGATCCATCTCGCCCAGGCCCTTGTAGCGTTGGACGGTGTAGCCCTTGCGCTTCTTGGTGATCTTGCCGTCCTTGGCCTTGCCGTCCTCGTCGTTGTCGTCGGGATTCAGGCCCAGGCTCTGGATGGTGTCGCGCAGGATCTCGTCTTCGGGCTGGCGACCGTTGGGATACACGTAGTGAATCTTGTTACGCACCTTGATGCCAAAGATGGGCGGGCAGGCAACGTAAACGTAGCCGGCATCGATCAGCGGGCGCATGTACTTGTAGAAGAACGTCAGCAGCAGGATGCGGATATGCGCACCGTCGACGTCTGCATCGGTCATGATGATGATCTTGTGGTAGCGCGCCTTGCTGATATCGAAGTCGCCGCCGTCGCCGGCACTCGTCGTGACGCCGCAGCCGATCGCGGTGATCAGCGACTGAATGGTGTCGCTCGAAAACGCGCGATGGTCGCCCACGCGCTCGACGTTCAAAATCTTGCCGCGCAGGGGCAGGATCGCCTGGATGTCTCGGCGACGGCCGTCCTTGGCCGAACCGCCTGCCGAGTCGCCCTCTACGATGAAGAGCTCAGTCAGCTCGGCATCGCGCACCGAGCAGTCGGCGAGCTTACCGGGCAGCGACGCCGTCTCGAGCAGACTCTTGCGACGGGTCGCCTCGCGCGCCTTGCGGGCGGCGTTGCGCGCCTTGCAGGCTTGCTGGGCCTTCTTGACGATCTCGCGAGCGGGCTTGGGATGTTCCTCGAGGTAATCGGCCAAGCCGTCGGTCACGATCTTGAGCGTCAGCGCACGCATGTAGGAGCTGCCGAGCTTAGCTTTGGTCTGGCCTTCGAACTGCGGGTCGGGCAGCTTGACCGAGATGACGGCCGAAAGGCCCTCGCGCACGTCGTCACCGGTCAGATTGGCGTCCTTCTCCTTGAGCAGGTTCTGCTTGCGCGCGTAATCGTTAATCACGCGGGTGAGGGCGGTGCGGAAACCCTCGAGGTGCATGCCGCCCTCGGGGGTGTAGATATCGTTGGCAAACGACATGACGTTCTCGCCGTAGCCGCTATTCCACTGCAGAGACACCTCGACCTCGCCCATCTTAGTCACGGGCGCGTCCGGATCCGACTTGCCCTCGATGTAGATGGGCTCCTTAAAGGCCTCGGGGACGTCCTTGCCGTCGTTGAGGAACTTGACGAAGTCGATGATGCCGCCCTCGTAGCAAAACTCCTCCACGCGGGGAGCCGCCTCGCGCTCGTCGGTCAGCACGATCTTGAGGTTCTTGTTGAGGAACGCCGTCTCCTGCAGACGGTTGTGCAGCGTATCGAAATCGTAGATGCAGGTCTCGAAGATCTCGTCGTCGGGCCAGAAGGAAACGGTGGTGCCCGTCGTCTCCGAAGTGCCCACGACCTCCATCTTCTTGACGGTCTTGCCGCGCGAGAATTCCATCTCGTAGACGTTGCCGTCGCGGCGCACCTGTACGACCACGCGCTTGGACAGGGCGTTGACGACGGAGATGCCCACGCCGTGCAGACCGCCCGAGACCTTATAGGCCGAGTTATCGAACTTACCTCCGGCGTGCAGGATCGTCATGACGACCTCGAGCGTCGGGATCTTTTTGATGGGGTGCTCGTCGACCGGGATGCCGCGCCCGTTGTCGACGACCGTGATGGAGTTGTCGGCGTGGACCGTCACCATAATCTCGGTGCAGAAACCGGCCATGGCCTCGTCGACGGAGTTGTCAACGATCTCCCACACCAGGTGATGCAGACCGCTGATGCTCGTCGAGCCGATATACATGCCCGGGCGCTTACGAACGGCCTCGAGACCTTCGAGAATCTTAATCTCGCCGCCATCGTAATCGTTTTCGTTTGCCACACGTCCTCCTTCAGTTAAGAAAATGTGTACAGCCTTACTATTTTATCGTAAAAAAATACCCTCGAGGACGAGGGTATTTGGCTCTACAAGGCCACCAGATGCGATTTAAGGCTCTTTTTTGCTTTGTGCGCCCTTGGCCCACTCGGCACTGGCCCTCATGGCGTTCTCGAGGGCCTCGCGCAGTTTCTGGTCTTCGATGGGCGCCACCTGTCGCTCAATCTGGGCGCGCTCGGCATCGCTCAGGTCGGCGTGCGGGGCCGGTGGGCGCTCGGTGGTTGCCGGGCGCAGGCGCTCCTTGGCGGCGGGCGGCGTATGCCCGGGGGCCGTCGTCTTAAACACCAGACCGTCCACATGGGCCCCGGCGCGCTCCATGCGCGCACGGATGATTTCGCGCAAAAGCGTCATCTCCTGCGTCCACGAAGGCGAATCAAGATACACCAGCAGCTCGTTGGACTCGGGCAGATAGCGCAGGCCCGTCACATGGCGCCCCTCGCGCGTGCCCGTACACACCGTGTTCCAGGCACGATAGATCGCGCGCGACTGCTCGGCGGCCTCCATCTGCGCGCGGCGCTCGGGCGTTGCAGCCGCCAGGATGCGCTGGCGCTCTGCGTTCAAAAACCCGCTGAAGGCGACTGTCTCGCTCTCGCGCTCGTAATTAGCACGTCTCACCCATGCTCACCACCTTGGCTCGATCAAGCAGGTCATCGGTAAAGTACCCCAGGTTGGTCGTAGTTATGACCGTCTGGATATCATCGCCGATCAGCCGCAGGAAAGCGCCGCGACGCTCGCCGTCGAGCTCGCTCATCACGTCGTCCAAAAGCAGCAGTGGGGCGGTGCCCAGGACATCGCGAGCCACGGCGACCTCGGCCACCTTCCAGGACAGCACCAGCGTGCGCTGCTGTCCTTGGCTGGCAAATGAACGGGCGGAGCGACCCGCCACGGTAAACTCAATCTCGTCGCGATGCGGTCCCACCAACGTCACGCCGCGGCGAATTTCCTCGTCGGCATGCTCGTCAAGGGCGGCCAGCATGCGCTCGTACGCCCAACCCTTCAGCTCTTCGCGATCCTCGACCTGGGGCAAATCCCCTAGCGTGGACGCATAGGTCACGTTGGCGGCCTCACCGGACGCCACTTGCCCGTAGGCAGTGTGCACATGGCCCGCCAGCCGGTCGAGCAGAGCCAACCGGTGCACGAGCAGGGCCGAGCCCGCGCGGGCAATCGAATCGTTCCACGCGCCGAGCATCTCGCGGCAGCACCAGGTCTCCTTGAGCAAGGCGTTACGCTGGGTCACGCAGCGCCCATAGGTGCTCGCAAGATCGGCATAGCGTGCGCTCAGCTGCATGCCAAAGTCATCGAGGGCGGCTCGGCGCACACTGGCGCCTCGCTTAACCATGTCCAGATGGTCGGGGCAAAACAGCACGCTCGGCAGAACCCCGCGCACACCGGCGGCAGAGCATCTCTTGCCGTTGCGGTTAAACGAGCGCTTACCGTCCTCCGCGCTCAATCCCATATCAAGCACGCGGCCATCGCCCTCGAGCCTCAACGCGAGCCTGCACGAGCCCGTGCCGTCGTGCACGAGCTCGGTAGCGGTGGGATGCCTAAACGAGGCGCCGCTCGTCAAAAGCTGCAGCGCCTCTATGAGGTTGGTCTTTCCCGCCGCGTTGGGTCCCGCAAGCACCGTCACGCCTTCGTCCAGGTCAAGACGGTAGCTATCGAAACTGCGGTAGCGCGCGACGGAAAGGTTGCGGGCAAACATGGTCATGGCGCAGCGCTAGATGCGAACCGGCATGACCAGGTACAGATAGTTGATCTTGTCGTAGGACTTAAAGATACCCGCCTGCGAGTAGCTCTTGAGCTCCAGCGTGATCTCCTTCTCCTTGGATAGGGCATTGAGGCACCCGAAGATGTAGTGGTAGTTGAAGGCGATGGTGCCCGACTCGCCCTCGGCCTCGACATCGATTGTCTCCTGCGCCAGATCCTGGTCATTGGAGATGGAGGACAGGCCCATCTGGCCGTTCTCGACATCGATCTCGAACTTGACGGCGGGGTTCGCGCTCGCGATGACCGCCACGCGCTTGAGGGCGGCATTAAAAGCCGCCACGTCGATCTTGACGCTCGTCACGCACGAATCGGGGATGAGCTGCTTGTAGTTGGGGTACACGCCCTCGACACGGCGCGACACGTAGGTGGTGTTGCCGGCCTCGAAGACGACCTGGGTGTCGGTAGCCCCGATCATGATGGTCGCCTGGCTGGCCATGATGTTCAGCGCGTCGTTAAAGGCGTCGGCCGGAACGTTGAGTTCAAAGGAGCCCTCGAGGGTTGAGGTCTCGACCTGCGTATCGCACACGGCCAAGCGGAAGGAATCGGTCGCCACCAGGCGCACGGTGTTGTTCTCGACCTTCATGTGCACGCCACCCAGGATGGGGCGGGCCTTGTCAGTCGAGGTGACGCGCCACACGCGGCCGACCATTTCGGACAAGATATCGGTCGGCAGTTCCACGGCGCTCTCGATGGCATAGGCCGGAAACTCGGGGAAGTCATTGGCATCGAGCGTGTTCAGGCGGAAAGAGCTCTTCTCACAACCAATCAGCACCTGACGCTCGGACAGCTCAAAGGTGACTGGGGCATCGGGGAGGGTCTTGGTGATATTGGAGAGCATCTTACAAGGGATAACCATCTCGCCCTCTTCTTCGACATGTGCCGCGATGCGATGACGGATCGAGATGGTGTAGTTAGAGGTCTGGAATTCCAAGATGCCGTCTTGCGCCTTGACGAGCACGCCCGACAGGATGGGAAGGGTGGATGCCGAAGCGACGCCCTTCATAACGACGCCGATGGCTTGTGTAAGCGAGCTCTGGCTGACGGTGAACTTCATCTTTTAATACCTTTCTATAGATATAAATATCTTAATAATAGTAATAGTACTGACGAAACTGTTGATTACTCCTAAAAGTGCAGGTCAGCCCTAAAAAGAGAATCGACAGGAACCTGTGTGCAACCGGGCATGTTTTCCACGTTCAAAACCTGCGCAAAACTTTTCATCACCGCGGCTCGAGTTTTTGACACCTTGTAACCGCCGTTTCGACAGGTTTTCAACAGGTGTGTCCATTTACCTACGAGCGCAGTGTAATTTTATCGCGCAGCGACTTGAGGTCTTCGGTAACGGTCCGGTCTTCCTGAATCATCTTCTGAACCTTTTTATAGCTCGTGCTGACGGTCGAGTGGTTGCGGTCGCCAAACTCGGCGCCCACGGCCGTCGTCGTCATCTCGCACATCTCGATCGCCAGATAGATAGCGATATGGCGCGCCTTGGCGATATTGGCGTTGCGGCGAGGCCCGATGAGTTCCTCGTGCGTCACACCGTATTGCTCCTCGATGACGGACTGGACCGTCTGCACATTGATCTTCTTGGCCGATGTGTCGAAGTACTGGTTGGCGATGGCGTCGATGTCGTCAAAGGTGAGCTCCCTGCCCTCGCGCTCGCGATCGCCCGCTTCGCCGGCGCAACGCTCGCAAAAGCTCTCGAGTTCGCGAATGTTGGTGCCCGAGACCTCGGCCATGTGCTTAAAGTGCGCGTCGGTCAGATGTCCGCCGTCGCCCCCGTAGGCCGCCAGCAGTGAGTCGTTGCCTGCCTCGGGTGCGGCGGCGATCGTGTTTTCGTAATAACGCTGCAAAATCTTGTACTTCATCTCGTAGCTGGGCTCCGCCACCAGGCACAGCAGACCGGCATTAAAGCGACTGGTCAGGCGCTCGTCCATATTAAGGTCCTTGGGAGCCCGGTCGGCGGCGATCACGACCTTCTTGTTGTTGCGGATAAATTCGTCCATCAACTGGAAGAAGTAATCCACGCTCGCGCGCTTGCCTATGATGTTCTGGATGTCATCGATGATAAGCACGTCGACGCCGTGGTACGCCTGCATGATGGGGGCGTTGCTCTTCTTTTGGCGGTCGAATTCCGTCATCAAATCGTCCAGATATGCCTGCGAGTTGGCGTACTTCACCTTGATCTCGGGCGATTTCTCTGCCAGCTCATTTTTGATGGCGAGCAGCAGGTGCGTCTTGCCCAGGCCCGATTTGCCGTAGATGAACAGCGACGTGCAGGTGCCGGGCGTGTCTGCAAGCATGGCGAATTTGAGCGCCGATCGGTAGGCAAGACTGTTCTCCGGTCCGAAGACGAAGTTTTCAAACGTGAATTTCGAATTCGCTGCGAGGGGTGCCCCGTCCGCGTTTTTCTCGACTGCCGTCGGGGCCGCCGAAGGTGCTGCCGGCGCTGCGGACGAACTCGCGCTTTTCGCCGGTGGCCTGCCATTCATTTGTGTCATCATGCGGCGGAAATCGTCGGCGGACAGCGTGTTTTTGATTGCAATGCCCGATTCCTCGCCGGGTGTCGCCTCGTGTGCGACGGGCATATGCATGGCGGTCGGGATGGGCGAGGGGGCTGGCTCTACCGCCGGCGCGACCGAAGCGGTCGGCTGCGGTGCCATGGTTTCACGGGAAACATCGTCGCGTCGAGGTCCGGGCGCCGGCGTTGCCGCTGCGGTGGCGGTCGCTACCGGGTGAGTGTCCGGAGTCGTATTTGCCGAGGCGCCTTGCGGTGCCACGATGTTGAGCGCAATCGGTGCAAAGGCGATCTCTTCCAGGTAGGCCTCGATGGTCGGCTGATGCTTTTTGAGCTGAGCGATGGCAAAGCGTGAGGGGGCCTCAATCGTCAAGGTGTCCTCGGTCAGGCTCACGGCGTGCGATTGTCCCAGCATATTGATGAGGCGTGCATCTTGGCCGTCGCGCTGACAAAAGGCGATGGCATCTCCCAGGATGATGCTTGCTTCCTCGTCCACTGTTTCTCCCGTTCCTTAACTTTGGGCTCGCACGCGAGCGCTGCCTATTTCGGTCAGATGATATTTCTGGCCATGTTTGATTACCAAGCCGGCCTGTGCCAGGTCGTTGAGCGTTCGCGACCACGTGGGCGCTGAGTTTCCAAACGCTCGTGCCAGGTCGGTTGCGCCACACTCCTGGTTTTGAGCCAGATAGCCCAGTGCCGCTTCGCCGCGCTCGCTCACAAATACGTTTTGCTGCGGCTGTGCATATTGATTCGCCGCATTAGGATACATCATTTGAGCTGCTGGTTGTTGAGAACTCTGCATGGGCAGCGGCTGCTGTTGAAAACTTTGAGGCCACTGTTGGTAAGGCTGCGGAGGCATCTGCTGGG
>ERZ1673749.2298-NODE-2298-length-10139-cov-3.861265_pt1 | contig 10139 bp, 10 predicted proteins | sample MGYA00580204_ERZ1673749 | MGnify/ENA primary metagenome ERZ1673749 (study PRJEB41218, sample SAMN15661745) | gut metagenome | host: Homo sapiens | place: Canada: London | collected 2015-08-20/2019-03-30 | study: EMG produced TPA metagenomics assembly of...
GTTACAGAATAATAAAATGTAATAAGGAGAAAATAATGAAATATTTTGAAGGAATAGAAAAAGTTAAATATGAAGGGGTTGATTCTAAGAATCCTCTTGCTTATCACTATTTTGATGCTGACAAAGTAGTGCTTGGAAAACCTATGAAGGAACATTTGAAATTTGCTCTTGCTTATTGGCATACTATGGGTCAAGAAGGTGCGGATCCTTTCGGGGTTGGTACTGCTAAGAGAAATTGGCATGGTGCTTCTCCAATGGAGACTGCAAAAAATAGAGTTGAAGCATTTTTTGAATTACTAGAACTTCTCGGAGTTGAATACTTCTGCTTCCATGATGTTGATATTGCTCCAGAAGGAGATTCTTTAGAAGAGTTTTATGCAAATCTTGATGAAATTACTGATCTAATCAAGGAAAAAATGGATGAAACAGGTATCAAATTACTTTGGAATACTGCTAATATGTTTAGCCACCCTAGATACCTAAATGGTGCAGCTACTACTAACAATGTAGATGTATATGCTTATGCAGCTGCTCAAGTTAAAAAAGGTCTAGATATTTCTAAAAAACTTGGTGGAGAAAACTATGTTTTCTGGGGTGGAAGAGAAGGCTATGAAGAGCTCTTTAACACAGATTATGAATTGGAACAAGAAAATCTAGCTAAATTTTTCCATATGGCTTGTGATTATGCAGATAAAATTGACCACAAGGTTCAATTCTTAATAGAGCCAAAGCCAAGAGAACCAATGAGACACCAATACGACTATGATGCTGCTACTGCACTATTCTTCATCAATAAATATGGCTTAAAAGATAGATTTAAGTTAAACCTTGAGGGTAACCATGCTACTTTGGCAGGTCATACTTTTGAACATGAATTGCGTGTGGCAAGAACAGAAGGAGCTCTAGGATCTATTGATGCTAACCACGGTGAAGAACAATTAGGCTGGGATACTGATGAATTCCCATATGATTTGTATCACACAACACTTGCTATGTATGAGATTTTAGAAAACGGAGGACTTCATAAGGGTGGAATTAACTTTGATGCTAAAGTAAGAAGAACTTCAGTTGACCAAGAAGACCTTTTGATTGCTCATATTGCTGGTATGGATACATTTGCTAGGGGTCTACTAGCTGCAGCAAAGATGAAAGAGGATGGATTTATTGAGAATATTTTAAATGAAAAATATGAAAGTTTTGAGTCTGATTTAGGTAAATCTATTATAGACGGAACAACAGACTTTGAGAAACTTACAGAATATGCATTGAAGAATGATAAGATTGTCAATAAGTCATATCATGTAGAATATCTAAAACAAAGAATTAATGATTATTTAGTATAAGTTAAATTAAAGGGATGTTGCATAGTGAATATTGTTTTTAGTATAAGAGCTTTCTAACCTTATATCTATGTATTGATAGGTTAATAGGTTTTTAAAGATTAAGCTTATATTAACTATAAAGGATTCATATTTTGCAACAGCCCTTTTTTCTAGAAAGGATTCTTATGAAATATATATTAGGAGTAGATTTGGGGACTAGTTCTCTTAAAGGATCTGTCTATACTGTAGATGGTAGTCTGGTAGAAACAAGTTCATCTGCCTATGACTTAATAATTCCACAGAAGGGTTTCAGTGAACAAAATCCTCACGATTGGATAGATGCTTTTATAAATGTAATATATGACCTTGAAAAAAAGATAGAAGATTTTGATAAAGACTTAGAAGCTTTAAGTTTTTCTGGGCAAATGCATAGTTTGGTATTGTTGGATCAAAATAATCAAGTTCTAAGAAATGCTATTTTATGGAATGATGTTAGGACAACTAGCCAATGTAAGAAAATAATGGAAAATTATGGAGATGACATAGTTAATATAAGCAAAAACATAGCTTTAGAAGGTTTCACCCTCCCTAAAATCTTGTGGGTTAAAGAAAATGAAGCAGATATTTGGGAGAAAGTAAAACATATGCTATTGCCAAAGGATTATCTAAGATATTGGCTAACTGGCAAATATAATATGGACTATTCTGATGCGGCAGGTACTTTATTATTAGATATAGATAAAAAAGAGTGGTCAGATGAAATAGCAAATCAATTTGAAATAGACAAAAATATACTCCCACCTTTGGTGGAATCCATAGGATATGTAGGGGATATTTTACCAGATATACAGGCAAAACTAGGTCTTAAAAATAAAGTGAAAGTTTATGCTGGAGCAGCTGACAATGCAGCTAGTGCAGTAGGGTCAGGTATCACAACAAATGATAAAGGAATGATAAGTATAGGAACATCAGGAGTTGTATTGGCCAACAAGGTAAAATTAACAGGCGATGAAGATGGAAAATTGCATACCTTCAACCATGCCATCCCTGGCTCATATTATTCTATGGGAGTTACCCTTGCTGCTGGTAAAAGTCTTGATTGGTTAAAATCTACTTTTGGATCGAATATGACATTTGATGAATTTCTAGAGGGGATTGAAAATGTTAGTCCTGGTTCAGAAGGTTTGATGTTTACCCCATACATCCAAGGTGAAAGAACTCCGTATAATGATAGTAGTATAAGAGCTTCTTTTGTGGGAATAGATATCTCCCATGATTTACCATGCTTTACAAGAGCAGTCCTTGAAGGAATTACATTTTCTCTTAAAGATAGCTTGGAAATAATTGATAAAGAACCTGGTGAAGATGTAAGCCAATTGGTATCAGTAGGTGGAGGCGCCAAAAATAAAATTTGGTTGCAAATGCAAGCTGATATTTTAAATAAGAAAATTATAACCCTAGAGATTGAAAATGGGCCATCAACTGGCGCTGCTATGATTGCTGCAGTAGGCTTGGGATATTACGAAAACTTTGGGGAATGTGCCAATAAGTTTGTAAATTACAAAGAAGAATACCTACAAAATCCTGAAAATGTCGAAGTCTATGAGAAATATTATCAGGTATATAAGACTATCTACCAAAATACAAAAACTATATCCAAAAAGCTTCTAGAGATTTAATATGAAATATAGAGAAAAAAATATAGGAAGTTTTAATGGAGAGCCTGTAACTGAAATTGAGCTTATAAATGACCTTGGAAACTCAATTGTATTTTGGAGCCTAGGGGCTCGTATAAATGAATTTAATATAAGATCTATTGGTAATATTATTTTATCCTATAAAAACATTGACCAACTTATAAATAATAGGTCCTATTACTTTGGGGCGACTATTGGTCGAGTGGCTGGTAGGATTACATATTCTAAATTTACTTTAAATGATAATGATTATATCCTAGATGCAAACGAAGCTAACAATCACTTGCACGGTGGCAAATCAGGTTATGATTTAAGAAATTGGTCTTATGAAATAAAAGAATGCGCTTCGGCAATAAAGGTGATATTCTCTTTGCTCGACAAAGAGAAAGACAATTATTATCCAGGTGACTTAGATATTAAGGTAATCCATAGCTTTAATAATGATAATGAATGGGCTGTTGAGTATAGGGCGCATTCTAACAAAGACACCATAGTAAATACAACTAATCATGTTTATTTTAATCTAAATGGAGAAAAATCATCTGTTGCGAATCATCTTCTAACAATACCCTCCACAGAAATATTAGAAACAAATGATGATAGTAGTCCAAATGGAAAAAGACAATCAGTACTAGGGATAGATATAGATTTTAATAAAGCTGTTAGGATGGAAAAAATATTTGAAAGCAATCACCCTGAAGTATTGAAAAATAAGGGTTTGGATACTATATATGTACTAGATAATACCAATCCTGTTATCTTAGAAAATCCTTCAAAAAACATTAATCTAGAAATTAATACAGATAGGACATGTTTAATAGTATATACGCTAAATAAAATAAACGAGGGCTCCTCAATGGATCTTTGTAAACACCAAGGAATTGCGCTAGAAACACAATTGTTTCCAGATGCTATAAATCACGAAGATTTTGGGAATATAATACTTAAGAAGGGAAATGAGTTCTATTCAAAAACTGTGTATAAGGTGAAGGCAAAAAGGAATGAAATTATAAAGGAGGCAAAATGAAGTTTTTTTTGGACACTGCAAATGTAGATGAAATCAAAAGAGTTAATGATTTGGGGCTTTGTGATGGGGTTACTACTAATCCTTCTTTGATTAACAAAGAGGGTAGAGATTTTAAGGAAGTTGTTAGCGAGATCTCAAAGATAGTTGATGGGCCTGTATCTGCTGAAGTTACTTGCTATGATTATGAAGGGATGGTTGACCAAGCCCGCGATTTGGCTAAGTGGTCTGATAATATAGTTGTAAAGATTCCTATGACAGAGGATGGTCTTAAGGCTATACACACCCTATCAAAGGAAGGGATAAAAACTAATTGTACATTGATATTTTCTCTTTCTCAAGGAATTATGGCTATGAAGGCTGGAGCAACATATATTTCTCCATTTATGGGAAGAATCGATGATATGGGAGAAAACGGTGCAGAACTTGTTGCTTCCCTTCGCGATGTGATTGATATATATGGCTACGAATCAGAAATAATCGCAGCAAGCATCAGACACATCAACCATCTAGAAGAAGCTGCTCTAGCAGGTGCACACATAGCAACTATTCCAGGTTCATTATTTGAGAAATTATGGACTCATCCATTGACCACAGCAGGCATAGATGCCTTTGTCAAAGACTGGGAAAAATTTGAAGCTAGAAATAAATAGAAACAAAAGGGGGTTGTTGCAAATTAATAGATAACCATCGTTACATCATTAGAGTGTACTCCCAGAAAGTTTGAGGATTAGCCCGCCAGCTCAAGGAGGCATTTAGCCCGTCGGCTGACAGAGACCTTTCTGGGAGGGTGCTCGAATGATTTTGTAACGATTTATCTATTTTGCAACATCCCCTTATTCTATATTGGCAGCCTTTACACCAAAGGCTTTTAAGATTGATTTGGTGGTGGTTTTTGTGAAGAATTCCACCAAAGGACCCATGATTAGCACATTTAGTATGGTTCCGATGCCAAGGGCAGCCTTGCCTATGAATCCAACTATTACACTGATTGTATCTGTGAGTATTCTTGCTTTGCCTAGGCTCATATTTGGTTTTCTTTTGTTAATGGTTATGAAGAGGGAATCATATGCTGATACACCTATATCAGTGCTTGCATAAAGTGAAACGTTCATAGCCATGACCATGGTAGCAAGGATTAGTATTACAACCTTTGATGCGAATGTAGGATTGGTGTATATATTTTTAAAAACATTGGCAGAGTAATCTGCTACAGGTCCTATCAATATTAGGTTGATGAGTGTTCCCCAACCAATCATAGACCTATTTAAGAAAAATATAAAAATCAGTATTAGTGTATTTATAATTGGGTAGACAATCCTAAATGGAGCGTTAGCTATATTGCAAATGCCTAGGACAAATGATGTGAATGGATCAACTCCAAGGGCAAGGATTCTCATAATCCCTATAGTTACAGCAATCATGAAGGTACCGATTATAGATATTACAATTCTTTTGAGCAAATCTTTTGTTTTAGGCGACATAATATTCTCCTTTTTGTCAGATGTTATTAGTATATCACAAAAGCTATCGATTTGCTCTTATAAAAACGAAATTTATCGGTATGATTATATTAGTTACACTTTTAGTTTTTTAAGGAGTTTACATGTTTAATAAAAATGATGATAGAGCGGTAAGTGCTATTCGTGCACTTTCCATTGCACAAATTGAAAAAGCAAACAGTGGTCACCCTGGCCTTCCTATGGGAGCAGCTCCAATGGCCTATGTTTTGTGGAACAAATTTTTGAAAGCCAACCCAAAGAATTCTACATGGTTTGATCGCGACAGATTTGTCTTATCAGCTGGCCATGGTTCAGCTATGCTTTACTCCATGCTTCACCTTGCAGGCTATGATGTAAGCCTAGATGATCTTAAAGACTTTAGGCAACTTAATGCAAAGACTGCGGGCCACCCAGAACGTGGACATATTGACGCTGTTGAGGTAACAACAGGACCTCTTGGCCAAGGTATAGCTCAAGCTGTTGGACTTGCAATTGCTGAAAAACACCTGGCAGCCCTATACAATAAGGAAGATGCCCAAATCATAGACCACTACACATATGCACTTTGTGGTGACGGTGACCTTATGGAAGGAATCTCCTACGAAGCGATGAGTTTGGCAGGACACTTGAATCTATCAAAATTAATACTTCTATACGATTCAAATGATGTATGCCTAGACGGAGCAACAAGCACATCTTTCTCTGATGATATGAAAAAACGTGCCGAAGCCCTAAATTGGAACTACCTACGTGTAGAAAATGGTAGAGATTTAGAAGAAATCTATAAGGCCATTGATAGTGCCAAAACAAATGCCAACGGGCCAACAATTATTGAAATAAAAACAGTTATTGGCTACGGTTCAGCAAACCAAGGAACAAACAAAGTCCATGGTGCCCCAATTGGCGAAGAAGACTTCATTAAGGCAAAAGAAGTTTATGAGTGGGCAGAAGATGACTTTACAGTACCAGAGGAAATCTATCAAACTTTTGCAGATGGCATAGAAAAAACTGGTCAAGAAGCAAACCAAAAATGGGATGAGCTATTAAAGAAATACCAAGAAAAATATCCAGAAGATTATAAGAATCTAATGGCTGGTATCAACAGAGAATTGCCAGAGAACTTCATTGATGATGTCAAAAAATATACAGCAGACGACAAGGCTCTAGCCAGCCGTGCATCAAATGGTGAAATCATCCAAGATTTGGCAAAAATTACACCAAATTTCTGGGGTGGATCAGCTGACCTATTCTCATCAAACAAGACAAATATCAAAGACACAGTAGCCTTCACAGACAAGACACCAGAAGGACGTAATATTTGGTATGGGGTACGTGAATTTGCTATGGCAGCCATAGGAAATGGTATCATAGCTCACGGTGGAACATGGCACCATGTTTCAACATTTTTCGTATTTACCGACTACTTGAAACCAGCAATCAGACTATCAGCCCTATCAAAATTGCCGCTAACCTACGTCATGACTCACGACTCCGTAGCAGTTGGTGAAGATGGTCCAACCCACCAACCAATCGAACAATTGGCGATGATTAGATCAATACCAAACGCTATTACATTAAGACCAGCAGATGGAAACGAAACAAGACTTGCTTGGAAGATAGCCCTTGAATCCAAAGAAAGACCAGTAGTAATGGCTCTAACACGCCAAAACCTTACAAATCTAAAAGAAACAGAAAACATAGAAGGAATCGAAAAAGGAGCCTATATCATAAGCGACTCTTCTGAGGCCCCAGAGCTAGTACTCATAGCAACAGGATCAGAAGTAGACTTAGCCCTAAAAGTAAAAGAAAAACTTGAAAGCGATGGCAAAAAGATTAGAGTAGTATCAATGCCAAGTATGGAACTATTCAGAGAACAAGATGATTCATACAAAGAAGAAGTCCTACCAAAAGAAGCTAAGAAAGTATCCATAGAAATGGGATCAACCTTCGGCTGGGCAGAATGGACAGGATCTTGTGGCCTAAACATCGGCATAGATAGCTTTGGAATCTCAGGCAAAGGCGAAGAAGTAACAGCAGAATTTGGATTTACTCCTGAAAAAATTACCGAAAAAATCAATCAAAAGTTTTTTAACTAAAATATAAAAGAACTATCTCACCTCCAAATTAAAACTGGAGGTGTTTTTTCTTGGTGATTAAAAGTTATGGTATGGTAATTGTGTAAGAGTTAGTAGAAATGAGGAATTATGAAAGAGAAAAATAAATTATGGGAATTATTTAAATCTACCCTCTACCTTTCAGCTTTCACTTTTGGTGGGGGTTATGTTATTTTGTCTCTTATGAAAGAGACATTTGTAGAAAAATTGGGTTGGATTTCCAAAGATGATATGCTGGATATGACTGCCATTGCCCAATCTGCGCCTGGGGCTGTTGCTGTGAATGCGGCAGTTGTCGTAGGCTATGAAACTTTGGGCCTTGCTGGTATGTTTGTGGCAATTCTTGGTACTATTATTCCTCCCCTTATAATAATAAGTTTGATTTCACTGGCCTACCAGGCTTTTATTACTAATAAATATATAGCACTTTTCCTTAAGGGTATGCAGGCAGGTGTTGGAGCCTTGATTATCAAGGTTGTAATCGACATGGGTCGCGATCTTCTAAAGGAAAAGTCTCCCCTTGTTATAGGAATTATGCTAATTAGTTTTATCTTGGGATATTTCTTTGATGTAAATGTCATTTATATCATAGGAAGCCTTATAGTAATTGGGGCAATTTATACTCTAGCAAGGAGGAATCATGCTTCTTAAATTATTTATAAGCTTTTTAAAGATTGGTCTCTTTTCTTTTGGTGGTGGATATGCAGCCTTGCCTGTAATCCAAGAAGAAGTTGTTGAGTTAAATAGCTGGCTAAGCCTTGGCGAATTCAACGACTTGATTACAATTAGTCAGATGACACCAGGGCCTATTGCTATAAATTCGGCAACCTTTGTAGGAACGAGGATTGCTGGTTTTCCAGGGGCCTTGGCTGCAACTTTTGGTTGCGTCTTGCCGTCTGCTATAATTGTAGGGACAATCTCATATTTTTATAAGAAATATAAAAATATCGATGTGATGTCAAATATCTTGGGATTTTTAAGACCTGCTATAGTTTCAATGATTCTAATAGCCGGTGTGCAAATACTTAAGACGGCATTTTTTGGGGAAGAGCTTGTAGCATTTGCCAATATGGATTACTTGATGCTAGGAATATTCATCCTTGCCTTTGTCCTCATGCTAAAGACAAAGATAGATCCCATCAAGCTAATGCTTGCAAGTGGTGGGCTATATCTTTTGATAGCCATATTAATTTATTAGAAATGGAAGAGTATGTTAAAAAATAAGAAATTCGCGATAATAGCAACTCTCATAGCTATGTTTTTGTGGGGGTCGGCTATTCCAACAATAAAGACAACTTACCAGGAATTGGGAGTTGGCAGAGCAGATACAGGAGCTCAACTTTTCATTGCAGGAATAAGATTTTTCCTGGCTGGGATCTTGGGCTTTGTTTATTTGAAAGCTTTTAATAAAGAAAAAATAGTAAAAGAGGACATAAGCTATAAGTATATTTTGGTCTTATCCCTAACCCAGACCTTTGTTCAATACCTCATATACTATATAGCCCTATCCAACACAGCTGGGGTCAAGGCTGCAATCATCCAATCAACCAACGCCTTTATGGTAGTTTTGATTTCTTTGGTGATTTTGCCTACAGAAAAAGTTCACCCCAAAACTATCTTTGCCATAGTACTTGGTACTTTAGGGATAATAGTTGTAAATGGTGGAATAAGAGGGATGGGTACAAATTTCAACCCTAGGGGTGAGGGACTAATCCTCTTATCAACGTTTTTCAATGCCCTATCTTCGGTTTATGTAAGGAAAAATGGCAAGAATCAAAATGAGTACTTGGTTACAGCAAGCCAATTTATCATAGGGTCCATACCCCTAATCATCATAGGGAAAATCCTCTATCCTCAAGGCTTGGACTTTACCCCTAAAGCAGGTTTCTTATTAGTATATGGAGCCTTTATTTCAGCAACGGCATATGTGATTTGGAATACAGTCCTTAAACATCACTCTGCTAATGAAATGGGTATGTACAAGCTATTTATTCCAATATTTGGATCGGTACTCTCTGTATTAATACTTGGAGAATCTTTTACAAGAAATTTGTTTATAGGACTAGTATTAGTAATAATTGGGTCCTTGGTCTTGAACGTGGACGTTAAAAAGTATAAAAAGAAATAAAAAAAGATGTTTCTTACTATTAGAAGTGAATAAATATATTTTATTTTGTTATGGTTTTAGGCTGTACCGTTGCACCTCGGGGGATAGGAATTAGGGGTAGCGGAGACCCCTTTTTCCTTTCCCCCGAACCCCCTATACCTTCTACACCCCCACCGCCACTGCGTGGGGCATTGATTAGTAGAAGTTTGCTTCGCAAATTCTTTGTTTTGATTGTTAATGCAATATTTACTGCACAATTAAGACTAGTAGTATAAAATCCTTAGGCTTTGATGTGGGAAAATTGTTTGTTTTCAAATCGTAGAATTTCGTTAAGAAATCGCACTGTTTGAGCGTAGCGAGTTTGCGATTTTAG
>ERZ1673749.2310-NODE-2310-length-10080-cov-26.572569_pt1 | contig 10080 bp, 9 predicted proteins | sample MGYA00580204_ERZ1673749 | MGnify/ENA primary metagenome ERZ1673749 (study PRJEB41218, sample SAMN15661745) | gut metagenome | host: Homo sapiens | place: Canada: London | collected 2015-08-20/2019-03-30 | study: EMG produced TPA metagenomics assembly of...
AAGCAAAGGCACACGCAAAGTCCCTGATGCCGTTTCTTATCGTGCAAAGGTACAATGGCAGCCTGTCTGCCCTGACAAGGTCGAGTCCTGCGGATGGAGAGAAGAATCTCCACTGCAGGATTTTTCTTTTTCAAGTCGGTACTGCCATCCTCAATAGCCATGCGGTTGTATTCATCTCTCCCAACCTTGCAGAGCTGGGCTGCCGTAGAGAGTATAGGCACGACAAGAATACGGCATACTCAGGCTCTTTGGACGCAAGGCGTAACAACCAACAACAGATAGGACTGACGATAATACGGACAATCTGTTGTTTGTACAATTTGTTGTCATGACTATCTGTTGTCATGACTATCTGTTGTCAAAACTATATATCGTCAAAATAATCTATCGATAAAACTATCTATCGACACTTCGACATCTCGATTTGTCGAACTATCGAATTATCGATAAAACAACAAAATAATAAAAGGAAAGAGCCGGCACCTCATCTCATTACCGCAATCATACCATCTTATACAGAACATAAGAGTTTTTCAGCGACAGCTCCAAATCTGATAAGGAAAGCTACCAGCCTTTGCGCTTAAAGTTTATGAGCTTTCTACAAAAAGCTTAAGAGCTTTTTAATGAAAGCTTAGGAGCTTTTGGGTGAAAGCTTAAGAGCTTTTCAAATTGACAGACTAACTTCTTTTCTCTTCCTTCTATTTCCCTGCTTTTCCTCATTTCTTGCAGCGGTGCTTCCGAGGGTTTACTTTTGCACTCGATAAGTACGGCAATGGACTGCATAACAGTTTGTTTGCCGAGTAACAATAAAGTAATCAAAACAAAATCAAGGCAATGAAACTCATTATCATCGACCGCAAAGCGTGGGAGCGGCACTGCTCCGAATTTGCAGACTTTATCCACAGTATTGAACAGCTTATCGGCAATCCGCCCGAAACGGACGAATGGCTCGACAATGAAGCCGTATGCCGCAGGCTCGGCATCAGCAAACGCACCCTGCAATCCTATCGCGATACGGGTAAAATACCCTTCTCCATCATTGGGCATAAATGCTATTATAAGGAGAGCGACATCGCAGAGTTACTGAATGCAAACAATGAATGAAATCAAACACAGAATGAACTATGGAAGAGAAAGAAATCATTACACAGCAAGACCCTCAGATGCAGTCGTTTTCACAACTGATGGAAGGAATATTGAAGAAATTGGAGCGGTATTGCGCTACCGCCCGTCCGATGCTGGGCGGAGAGGTTTACCTCACTGGCGATGAGGTTTGCAGCCAATTACGGCTCAGCACGCGCACACTCCAAGAGTACAGAAACTTAGGAACACTTCCTTTCTACAAAATTGGAGGGAAGATACTATACAAACAGAGCGACATACAAACAATGCTTGAAAGGCATTATAACGCAATACCCAAGAAATTATGGCAAGAATAGATGAACAAAGGAAACAGCGTCTGGAACAAGCCCTTCGAGATATGGGCAATTATGGCGTTAAGCTCCGCAAGCCCGAAGAGTTGCCCGATTTTGATCAGCCCATAGATTATGAAGAGGAAAAGAAAAGATTTGAGCCTGTTAAAGTTGAGGAACAAAATGACAAGGAGAGTCACAAGGACTATTCTCAACCGTCCTATCAAGAAACAGAGTTGTCACCAACGGAAAGGGCTACTTCTACCGAAGAGAATCATCAACGAATGGGAAAAACAAGGGACAGGAAGCAATTATCCGAGTTTCAGGGGAAATATCTCCAGCCCTTTCGCAACAGCCACCGCAAAGCCGTGTATGTATCAGAGGAAACTCAACAAAAGTTGGACTTCGTGGTGAGGAAAATCGGTGAGCAGGGAGCAAGCGTTTCAGGATATGTGGAGCAGGTGCTTCGAGAACATCTTGACCAATACAAAGATGATGTGGAAAGATGGCGGAAACTCTGAAGTACTGCATTCCTCGAATGCAAGCCTACGCTGAGTTACTGTATTCAGTGAATGCAGTAACACGGCATGGGCTTATAATTTCATTTTCTACATCAGCAAGGTGTGTCTTTGTACCACAAATTGCAATTTGTACCACAAAGACCCTTGCCCCGAAAGGGGATTAAATCACTCCGAAGTCGTGATTAGAGAAATAAAAACAAGAGAATATGGCAAGCGATAAATCAAGGAAAAGAGTAGCGAAAAAGTATGGTGATATGCCCGACAAGTGGGACGATTGGCACGTCCGTTTACCAGACCCGAAAGACCAAATACGAGTGATAGACCTCTATCACAAATCAGGCTCAATGTCCAAGTCAGAGTTCGTGCGTGCAAGATTATTGGGGGAGCATTTCAAGGTGATAACGGTGGATAAGTCCGCCGTGGAGTATTATCGCAAGCTCTCTGAACTCACAGCCCAAGTACATAAAATTGGAGTGAACTACAATCAGGTGGTACGACTGATGCGCCTTTATACGGCAGAGAAAAGCATACAGACATTGTTGCGGGAGCTTATCGGTTTGACAAAAGAACTCACTGCCTTGCAAGAAAAAGCAGTGAGTTTAACCATTGACTATCGAGAGAGATAAGGAATGTTCGATGGAATTAGATGTCCCCAAGCATTTTTTGCAGCAGATTGCCCGATGTTCGAGTTATCTCGAAATCCACCGTTTGGTTTTCTACAGTTTTTATGTCGGCTGACTTGAAACGGCATAGTGCTTCCTGGCGCTCCAATGTGTCACGGACGGAAGAAAGGTCTTGTATCTGTCCTGCAAATGTTTTGTCGGGAGATTGTAGATAAATCATTTGTCCCTTCGTATTGTCGGGACGTTTATTCTCGAACTTCAATAAGATGGTTATATCCGTACTGTCCGCCGGTGTTGCGGTTGTTGCTCCGTGTACGGTAGCCGTTCCCGAATACACCTGCTTATAGGGCAGGAAATAGGCTACGGCTAACAGACAAAGCAAAACAGCTCCTATGGCAGTAATACCATAACGAACGAGAGATGAGGGTATCTGCCCCACGATGCTGCGTACTTTCTCGCTGCGAAGTTCAAAACTCCGTTCCTGTTTCTTTTCCTGGTCTTCCATATCAGTTACCCAATTCTAATTGATTCTTTACTAAGGCAAAATATTTACCACGTTTAGCAGTCAGTTCCTCATGTGTACCTACCTCTACAATTTTACCTTCATCCAAAACTACAATTTGGTCGGCATCGCGAACAGTGGAAAGGCGGTGTGCCACTACTACAACTGTTTTTCCCTTGTAGAACTCCGAGAGGTTTTCTGTAATGGCTCGTTCATTGTTGGCATCGAGTGCATTGGTCGCTTCATCCAGAAAGACAAACATTGGATTCTTATAAACTACCCTTGCTATCAAAATGCGTTGTCGTTGTCCCTGACTGATGCCCTGTCCGTCCTGTCCTATCATCGTGTTGTAAGCCAAAGGCAGGGCTTCGATGTAGTCTGCGATGTTTGCCACACGGGCAGCATGGCGGATGCGTTCGATGTCTGGCTCATCGTCTGGTATGGCAATATTCCTCGCAATGGTATCGGAGAACAGATAGCCCTCCTGCATGACCGCACCGCATTGGCTTCTCCACCAACCAAGATTGTATTCATTCAGATTGGCATTGCCCATTTCTATACTTCCATTCAGTGGCTCATAGAATCCCAAAAGGAGTTTTACGAGTGTGGTCTTTCCGCTTCCGCTTGCCCCAACGATTGCCGTTACCTTACCGTTGGGAATAGAGAGATTGATGTCGGAGAGAATATCTTTCGGACTGTAGATATCATATTTGAAGGATAGGTCTTTTATCGTGAGGGAATGTCCTTCGGTGGTCTTGTGCGTATAGGCGGTACGTGTCCGTTCGACATTTTCCTCGTTGGTCTCGGTGTGGATTTCGTTCATGCGGTCAAGGCTGATGCTTACGTCTTGCCATGAGTAGATAAACTGAATAAGTTGTTCCACAGGGCTGTTGAGCTGTCCGATAATATACTGTACTGCCAGCATCATACCGAGCGTCATGTTTCCATGTATCACGGCTGTGGCAGCAAGAACGGTAATCAAGATATTCTTTACCTCGTTGATAGTGATGCTTCCTGACTGTTGTACTTGCTGAAGATTGAGTGATTGCAGATTGACCTTGAAAAGGTCGGCTTGCACATCCTCCCATTCCCATCGTTTGCGCTGCTCACATCCCTGCAGCTTGATTTCCTGCATACCGCTTATGAGTTGGTAGCTGACGTTGCGGTTGCGTCCTGCCTGCTCGAAATACTTATAGTCAAGTTGTCTGCGCTTTTTGAGGAAGAGTATAATCCAGCCTGCGTAAAGCGATGTTCCCATGAGGAAGACAAAGAAGATGCCGAGATTATAGACTGCAAGGACGACACCGAAGACAAGGAAGGTGAAGAACGAGAATAGCAGGCTCAGACTGCTTGAGGTGAGGAACTGCTCCACACGTCGATGGTCTTCAATGCGTTGCAAGAGGTCGCCCATCAGTTTGGTGTCGAAGAACTTCATCGGTAGTTTCATCAGCTTGATGAAGAAATCCGATATGAGCGAGATATTAATACGTGTGGAGATGTGAAGGAGTATTTTGGAGCGGATAAAGTCGATGGCAGTACGGCTGAAAAGTAGCATCATCTCTGCCAAGAGCACCAACCATACAAAGCCTATATCCTTTCCTCCTATACCCGTATCTACTATAGCTTGTGTGAGGAATGGAAATACAAGTTGCAGGAGCGAGCCAAGCAACAGACCGAGAATGAGTTGCGTAAAGAAACGCTTGTATTTTTTGAGATACCCCCAAAGGAATTTCAAGCGGTTTTGAGTGGGAACGATTTTCGCATCCTTTTGAGCGCAGAATTGCTCCGTTGGTTCAAGGAGTAGGGCTATGCCTTTCTCCTCGCCGTTGGTCTTGGTGCTTACCCAATGCTCGCAGAACTCCTCTTTAGTATAGGTAACAAGTCCTTTACTCGGGTCGGCAACATATACGGTATATTTTCCTTTCTTGTGCTTTTTTATTTTATATACAACAACAAAGTGATTCTGATTCCAATGAACAATGCAGGGCAAAGGAACTTCAAATGCAAGTGTATCAAAACTTACTCGACCTCCAACAGTCTTGAAACCGATAGTTTCTGCTGCCTTACTGATACCAAGCAAAGAAACACCATCCTTGCCCAAAGAGCAAGAACGACGTAAGCCATCACGTTCTGGTCGCAATCCGTAATACCTCGCTATCATAGCGAGGCATGACGGACCACAATCCATAGCATCGCGCTGTTTGATATTGAAAAAGAGTTTCTTCATTCAACTCCTGTATTTTGGTCATCATTCTTTAGTGTTCTGTCGCGCTTGATCTCTTTATGCGATCCTTTTTGCAGAGTGTAGGTAATATCTATGCCGAAGGCTCTTGCTCGCATAAAATTTGTTTGTGAACCAGAATATGAAGGCAATATGCTTTGCTCTCTGATTTTAGTAAACTTGCTAAATGGAGAGTTCATTATTACTCTTACATTTAAAGCATTCTTCAAGAAAGACTTGCTGACACTGCATGAATATATATTAAAGCTGTGTGTCTTACCCCAAATAGGGTGCATATTCAGATAGTTACCATATTGCAGACTTAATGTCCATTGATGCTTCAATGAAAAGTCGCACATAAAAGTGAGATTATACGATTTTCCGTTATCATAACCTCCAGTATAGTCCTTCATTCTATATAATCCAAAATCACCCGTTAAGGTTAAAGATAAAGGTATGATAGGTTTGTAATTACCATAGAAATTCACCCTATAATCATTCAATGAACTTATATTCATATATTGATTCATATACTGATGCAATTTTTCTGAATAGCTTGGATACAATACAATTGGTCGGTTCTGATGCTTGAATGTGAAACCACAAGAAAAGAACATCGTATTAGAATAAACCATATACGAAGCATCAATAGTATTGATATAAGAACTTTCCAATTCAGGATTACCCATTTCCGCTTTATACTGAGAAGAGTATGTTTTAAAAGGATTAAGCATAAGAATGTCTGGGCGCATCATTCCACCTTTATAAGAAAGTGATAAAGAGGAATTTCCCTTTTGATAAGACACACCGATATATGGAGTTATATTTCCAAAAGTTTTTGAGAAATCTGCTTCTGTCATCTTAGGAAACAACATTTTCATATGAGTATATTCCCACCGAAGCGATGTGTCAAAGGTAAAGTCCTTGACACTGATAGCGTATGAGGCAAAAGCCGATGAGACATCTTGGTGATAACGGATTTGGTCCTGTGCAAAACTTTCATCGGTTTCCGACACCCATTCATTATTTTGATTAAGGGTAAGCAATTCCGTGTCTATTGCTCCCTTTCTAAATATCTGCTTTCCTCCTATCTGCAAATATTGTGTATCATTATCTATTAGAGTAACACTTGCCATAAGGCTGTGTTCATTTAAACCGCCATGCGTTTTGTTTCTGCTCTTTTGCTCAATGTTTGTATTGTCAACAGATGTTTGATTAAAATATCTAATATCAGGATTATAAGTATAGCGATAGCCTGCCATCCAACGCTCTTTACTTTTATCTTTTCGGAACATATTTCTATAAAGAACATTAGATTCAAATGTTCCGGCTGTATTATTGTGCTTAGAAAGAAAAGTTGTGTTAAGTGGCTTTGCCCAACTCTGAACTTTATACCGCTGATTCCAATCAGTGCTCATATCAGTTTGCTTTATCAGTGCATGACCGTCAACATATAGACTGTTCAGACTGTCTATATTAAATACAACCATTGCTCTCAATGTATGCGTTTTCCATTTACCGTCAGATATACCACTTGCTGTATTTTCTTGATAAGCATTTGCAGTAGAATAGATGCCTGATGACTCTACGGGTTGGTTTCTTTGTCCGTCATAACCGAAATTATATCCTAACAAGTAATCAATCTTTTTCTGCGTGCCAACCAAACTCATTCCTGCACCCGCTTTAGGAAGAGTATTAGAATTGCCATTCAATGTAAGTGACCAGTTATCAAAGTGATGTTTCGACGTGATAATGTTGATAATAGCATCTCCTGTATCACCGTCATATCGCCCATCTAAACGAGTAATAACCTCAATCTTTTCAATGGTAGATACGGGAAAAGACCTTAATACTGTTTGCGGATCATATTGTGCCATACGATAAGGCTTTCCGTTCAGATAAATTGAATAAGCCGAACTGCCTTTTACTGTTATATTTCCATTTGGAGTAACATTTACCAATGGTACATGATTAATTGCATCCAATAAATTTAATGCTCGGATATTAGTATCCTTAGAAATGTCATAAATAATACCTTTATCAGACATCTTTATCAACTTTTTTCGAGCAACCACAGTTGCCCCTTCTAATTCCATTGTCTTTACTGACAATAATATATCTAATGACTTACTTTCGGTGAGATTTATGTGTTTTTGCAGTTTGCTGTATCCCAATAAATTAAACCGAATATCGTATTCTCCATCCAATAATTTTACTTGACATATACCTACTGTATCCGAAAAGCATACAAGAGAGTCATGAATACTTTGTATCTCAATTTGTACGTAAGCAAGAGGCTCACCACTATGAGAATCCTTGACGTGGATGATTAGGTTATTTCTTTCTTTTGCTTGTATAACATTGCCAAAAAGATGAAATAACAGTACGAAAAATATCAATTTTATCTTCATTGCTTTATTGTTTTGGAATGGATTTTAACATGTTGATTGCTTTCTCTTTATAGTATGGACATAGTGTTTTTGGAAAATCAGTTGTTTTCCCTTCAATATTTAAAGTTGCCGCCCTACATCCCCCGCTACAAATGTATTTAACTTTGCAATCTTTACAGGTCGGTATATTATCTATAGAAAAGTTTTTTGCAATATCTTTATGTATTTGTGTGTGTATGATATCCTCTATACTATCTGCGAGTAAATTTCCCATCCTATACTCTTTATAATGGAGACTTTGGCATGGGTACACATTTCCTAATGGGTCTACACTTAAAACTCCAATTCCCGCCCCACAATAAAGACGTAGACTATCTAACGGCCGGGTATATGATGATAAGGTAGAGCAATATTCTTCCAATGTAGGCAAAAGTGATAGTTCGGATACTCCATTTGGTACAATGAGTACATTCCTAAAATTGACAGATTGACAGCTACAATACTCTTTAATATTATTGATTTCTGATAGATTACATTTTGAGAATACACTGGTTATGGTTATAGGCAATTCTTTATACTTCTTTTTCAGAAAATCAATATTCTTCCTAAATAAAGAAGGGTTGAAGTTAATACGTGTTTGCCCTACATCAGATAGATTATCACAACTAAAAATCGCACGATCTATATTACCAAAAACTTCATCTGCATATTCATAAGCAGAGAAATCTGTCATACAATTGGATATCAGCTCAATATGAATATCCTTTTTTTTGTTTCTTATTTGTGTAATGATATATGGTAACAAAGGTGTTAGAGATGGTTCACCTCCTGTTATTATGATGCTTTTTGCATATAAAAGAACCTTGTCAAGAATTATATCCCATTTTGTTTTAGGCATCTCAACAAATTCAGACCGTATACTTTTATTATAGCAATATGTGCAATTTAAATTACATTTATAAGTTAGATGTAGATAATAGGATAGAGGATACACTTTACCTATAGTGTCGCAAGTCATTACAGGAGTGTCGGATAGAACGTTATTGTCAATGACGGCTGAATAAACACTCTTAACATATTGATGGTATTTTGTATCCAACTGAGACAAAATAATCGATAGGTCTTTGTATTTGTAAAACAAATCAAATAGAACCAAATCTAACTCGCTTATTCTACAGGCATAATGTCTTATAGTATTATAAAAGATAAAATGTTCATTATCTTTTATAATTAAGAAATGAGGATTATCCAACAACATCATATTCACTATTTCTCTTAAATTTGGAAATTATCATATAGAAGTAACAAGGCATATGATGAGAAAGAATATTCCTTTTCATCATATGCCATAAATAATATTTATCGGCCAGCACCACTACCGTTTCCTGCTCCTCCTGCACAGCCGCATCCACAGCCACAAGCATGGGAGGTATTGTGGTGTACATTATTTGCTTGTACTGCCGCATATTCACCTTGGAATGTAAAAAGCCTTTCAGGAGTTGATGAAACATATCCGCCTAAGACTTTTTCCAGCATTTCATTTGCCAACTTGAAATCATCTATTTTTTTCATATTTGTAGTATTTTTAGTTTAATGCTATAACGTCAGCATTCATAACGCTCTTATTTCACACAGTTTACCGCCAATCATTACGGAAGAGAATTGCTGCGCTGTAATGAATTTTACAGCTTCCAAACGACTAAGTTTGTGTTTTAAATCTTTGATTGCGTTTTTTGATTTACTTACTAATACTTCTCATACAAAACCTTATTACATCCTTGCAAGAGAGCAATAAGTTGGTTTCTACTTAGTCAGCAGTAAGCAATACCGTTCCATATGAGAACCTTCCACTCTCGGGTACAAGGAGAAGTATCTTGTCCCCTTGCTTTATTTCCTTTGTCCTTATGAGTTCTTCCAATCCGACATAAATGGCAGCCGAGCCGATGTTGCCGACAGAAGTAAGGTTTGTAAACCACTTCTCTTTTGTCAGGGCAATATTACGAGCAGCAATTTCGTCATTTAACTTCTCATAGAAAAACATCGAGGAAACATGAGGTATGACATAATCTATCTCTTCCGCTTTTACATGATGTTTGGCAAGTACGGTTTCGATATGGTCTACCCAAAACTTGATGATGTATTTCTTTAGCTGCCGAATGTCCTGTTTGCCGACAAGTACGGCACGCTCCTTAATCTCATCAGGAGAGAACTCTTTCCAACTTTTGAGTCGTCCGTTTTCTTGCAACTCTGATGCCATAAACATACAGGTCGGTAGTTCGTTGGCATAGGAAGTCATATCAACCCATTCGATTTTGAGAGGACATATTCCTTCGGGATGATCTTGCACCAATACCGCTCCTGCACCATCAGAAAGCATAAATCGCATAAAATCCTTCTCAAAAGCCATATAA
>ERZ1673749.2311-NODE-2311-length-10079-cov-3.958400_pt1 | contig 10079 bp, 12 predicted proteins | sample MGYA00580204_ERZ1673749 | MGnify/ENA primary metagenome ERZ1673749 (study PRJEB41218, sample SAMN15661745) | gut metagenome | host: Homo sapiens | place: Canada: London | collected 2015-08-20/2019-03-30 | study: EMG produced TPA metagenomics assembly of...
CAGGCACTGCCAACACGGCCACCTCGGAGGCCTCAGAACCGACATCCTCAGCTAGGACCGAAGGAAAGGACACTCACCAGTGATTCTCAATTTTGTTCTGCTAGCTACTGTCGGCACGCTGATCGCCACAGGGGTGTACCTGTTCCTCGATCGTTCGTTGACCAGGATGCTCATGGGCCTGTTGCTGATGGGCAACGGTATCAACCTGCTCATCCTGCTTGGCTCCGGTTCCCCGGGGCAGCCACCGATTTGGGATAGGGAGTCGCTTGTCAGCGATGCTCAGGCAGACTCACTGCCCCAGGCCTTCATTCTCACCGCAATTGTTATTTCCATGGGCATGACCGCCTTCCTGTTGGCTCTGCTCTATCGCCAGCACCGCTACCGCATCGGCGATCACGTGCAGGATGACCACGAGGACCGCAGCCTGGCACAGCGTCGCGCCAGCGACCCGTCAGCTGCGCCGGATCACGACAAGTCCGATGACCCCACCACCGGTCGCCCCACGGAGGCCGGCGATAACTTCGGTCCGGCCAGTTTCGAAAAGCCTGTGACCCCACCATCCAACACCCCAGGAGGTGACGACGATGACGACTGAGCAATTAATCCTGGCGCTAATCCCGCTGCCAATCATCGTCCCCGCCGCCACCGCCGCAATTGCTCTGCTGCTGGCGCGTTTCCCAAAAGCACAGCAGGCTATCGCATTGATTTCACTCGGCAGCCTGCTGGGAATCGCCAGCGCGCTGGTGTATCTCATCTACGCCCACGGCATCCACACGGTCCAGGTGGGCGGCTGGGACGCACCAATCGGCATCACGCTCGTGGCCGACAACCTCGCAGTGTTGATGATTACCGTCTCTCAGCTGGTCCTCTTTGCCGTGATGTGGTTCGGCATCGGCCAGGGTATTAGCGATGGTGACGAAGATGAGCCGATTTCCGTCTTCGTTCCGACGTACATGTTGCTCAACATGGGTGTCTCGATGGCCTTCTTGGCTGGCGACCTGTTCAACATGTATGTCGGTTTCGAGGTTCTGCTCGTAGCCTCCTACGTGCTGCTCACGCTGGGGGCATCGTCGTCACGCACTCGCGCAGGCGTGTCGTACGTGATGGTCAACATGCTGTCCTCGATGGTGTTCCTGCTGGCGATTGGCCTGGTTTATCAAGCGGTCGGCACGGTGAACTTCGCGCATATTTCCCTGCGTATGGAGGACATTCCCGATGGCACCCGCACCGCGATCTTCGCCGTGCTGCTCGTCGCCTTCGCGGTGAAGGCGGCGGTGTTCCCACTGTCGGCGTGGTTGCCAGACTCGTACCCCACCGCACCGTCCATGGTCACCGCGGTCTTCGCGGGTCTGCTGACGAAGGTGGGTGTCTACGCGATCATCCGCACGCGCAGTGTCGTCTTTCCCGACGGCAGGCTTGACGACGTCCTGATGTGGGCCGGCCTAGCAACAATGCTCATGGGCATTCTCGGCGCCATGGCCCAAAATGACATCAAACGTCTCTTGTCATTTACGCTGGTGTCCCACATCGGTTACATGATTTTCGGTATTGCCGTCGGCAATACGCTGGGACTCGGCGGCGCAATCTTCTACATTGTCCACCACATTCTGGTGCAGACGGCGTTGTTCCTGGTGGTCGGTCTTATCGAACGCCAGGCGGGCTCATCCTCCCTGCGCAGCCTGGGCGGCCTGGCCAAATCCTCGCCGCTGCTAGCGCTGCTATATCTCGTGCCCGCGCTCAACCTCGGTGGTATCCCACCGTTCTCGGGATTCCTGGGCAAAGTCATGCTGATTGAGGCCGGTGCCCAAGACGGCTCCGCCACTGCGTGGATTCTGGTTGCAGGTTCGATCATCACCAGCCTGCTGACCCTCTACACCATGATTCTCGTCTGGTCGAAGGCCTTTTGGCGCGACCGTTCCGATGCCCCTGAGGGCGATACCGTGCTGGCGCAGCCAGCCGCACTCCGGGAAAGGACGCAGATGGTCGCTATCGCAGATCGTGATGACGTCGGCAGAATGCCAGTCGGCATGGTGATGCCGACGGCTCTACTGGTGATTGCCTCCGTGGGCGTGACAGTTCTGGCCGGGCCGCTGTCCAATGTGGCTACCGAAGCGGCAAGCAACGTCGCGAATGTTGATGACTACCGCGCGGCAGTTCTCGGTATCGACTCGGCCGATGACAAGGGACTGGAGCAGCTGAAAAACCCAGGCCGCACCAAGAGCCCGTGGGAGTCGGACCCGGTGACCGAACGTCCCACCAGCACGTTGGAAGGGACAGGTGAAAGCTCATGAGTAAAGCTCGCGCCAAGGTGGCCGCAAAACGACCACCGCGTATTTCAATCCTGCTGTTCCTGTTCACGCTGATTATTTGGGTCATGCTGTGGGGCGAGGTGACATTTGCCAATGTGCTTTCGGGAATTCTGGTGGCCACGTTGCTCAACCTCGCCATGCCTATCCCGCCAAACAGCGCGCTGGACATCAACTTCGGTGGCATGGTGCGACTGTTCGGTTCCTGGACAATCGACTTTGTGAAGGCCTCTATCAGTGTCTCCTGGCTGGCCATCCGACGAGCTGATCCACCACCTACAGCCATCATCAAGGTGCCTATGCGCACCAATGACGATATTTCGCTCACGACTGCAATGGCACTGATTAACTTGCAGCCGGGCGGCATCATCGTAGACATCGACAAGCGGGAGAAGACGCTGACCATGCACATTCTCGACGCATCGTCGACGAGCAAGGTAGCCGAGCAAATCAACCAGCTGACACGAATCGAGCGTCGGGTTATTCGGGCGTTTGAAAACCGCGATGTCAACGAGCAATCGACCAAGTCGGTGCCAAGTGACAACCAGGTGAGCGGCGAGAAGAGCAGCGACAAGAGCGGCGAAAGGAGTAGTAGATGAACCCGGAAGTTTTTAACACTCTGCTCGGAGTGGCTGCCGCAGGCTATTTCATTGCGGTGATGATTACCCTCGGGCACATGATTGCCGGTCCCAACTCGCTGGACCGCCTGGTGGCGCTGGAGTCGACGACTGCAATGCTGCAGGGCATGCTCGCTGCGTTCATGGCCTGGAGCTTGGACACTTCGGTGGTCTACCCGATGCTCATCATTGCGCTGCTCGGTTTCCTGTCTTCGCTGGCGGTCGCCAAGTTCCGTGTTCCGGATGACGGAAAGCAGCCCGCAAAGAGCTCCCGGAAGGGTGCGACGAAAGCAGCCGGAAAGGTGGCCACAAAGAAAACCGCACAGAAAGCGGCGCCTAAGGCAACACCGACGACGGCTCCGAAAACAGTGAAGGGAGAGTCCAAATGATTCTCGTGGCAGACATTATCGCCATCGCACTCATTCTCACGGGAATGCTACTGTGCGTTGCAGCGTCCGTGGGATTGATACGCTTCCGCGACACCATCAGCCGCATGCACGCGTCCTCCAAGCCACAAACGCTGGGGCTAGTTTTGACGCTGTCGGGCTCGCTTGTGCACGTCGCCACGCACGCGTCAGCTCACACAACTACTAGCAGTGACTTGGCTCTGTTGACCCTGATTATCCTGTTTGCTCTGGGTACATCGCCGATTGTTAGTAACCGCGTTGGCCACGAGGCGTTCAAGGAGAGGCTCGTCGACGAGGACAGCCTGGCTCGCGATGACAGTCGGGAATAACGAGAGGACAATGGCCTTAAGTTACTGACTGGGTTCATGACAAAGTGACTAGGCACACACCGCTTGACGACGGCTAGTCGTCTACCTGCTCGCGGAAATCTGCAGACGCTATCGGATGCCCGGCACGCAGTTCCTGCACCGCAAGATCCACGGCGGCCCGCCACGGGGTATGGCCAATGCGCTCTTCGTTCGCCCGTACCTCGTCCTCGGTAGCCATAGAAGGCAGTGCCCCGGCCGCATCCGCCACAGTGCGCTGACGCTCGTATGCCGCGCCCATTTCCACGATGTTGTTGACGAATTCCAGTTCGGCTCGGCAACCCAGTTCGTCGGCAAGCGGGGCGAGCTGGGCCACAAGCTCACGGAGTTCATCGCGAACCCACCGCTCGTCGGTATCGCGATTGACGATGACCAGCGCGTCCATGCCATAGCGGGCGGCGCGCCACTTATTTTCGGCGATGTGCCAGGCCTGCAGCGACGGTAGTTCCTCGCCGGCCTCCCACATGCGGTCGTAGTAAACCGTCAGACAGTGCGTCAATGCCACGATAGCGGCGAGTTCCTGCAGGTTAGAGGTAGCGTCGGCGACACGAATCTCAATGGTGCCGTACTTTGATGCCGGGCGAATGTCCAAGTGCATCGAGCCGGTGTGATTGATGACGCCGGAGCGGGACTGGTCGTGCATGTACGCTTCCCACTCGGGCCACGTGTAAATCGCCGGCGGCTGACCAGCGGTGGGAAGCTGCTGGTAGAGCAAGCTTCGGTTGGAAGCGTACCCCATGTCCTCACCATTCCAGGCCGGTGAGGAGGCAGACAGCGCCAACATGTGCGGCAGCTTCGTTGCCAGGGCCTGAATAATCGGCCAAACGCGTTCGGAGTCCTTAATGCCAACGTGGATGTGGACTCCCCAGATGATCAACTGGTTACCCCACCACTGAGTGCGGTTGATGATTTCGGAGTAGTGCCCCTTGGCGCTGACCTGCTGAGCAGTACCGCGGGCGAACGGATGCGAGCCCGATGACCACACATCCACCCCAACGCGGTCGGCGGCGTCGAGAACCATGTCCAGCTGGCTTTGGAGCTCCGCTACGGCATCGGGCACGTTCATGTGCACACCGGTGACGAGCTCCACGGTGTTGGCGAGGAACTCGCGCTGGAGCCCATGTCCGGGATGCTCCGCATCGATGATGTCGAGCACCTCGGCAGCAGCGGGGGCGGTGTCGCGCGTTCGTCGGTCGACGAACGCCACTTCCCATTCCACGCCCAGAGATGGCTGCGCCGATCCGGAAAATTGCTCAGTCATACCGTTATTTTTTCACACTAGGAATCGTTTTCCTCAGTTGGCTCCGTCCAGGTGACGGTTTTTGCGCAGGAGGCAAGGTCACCGTTGGAATCGACAAGCGCAACTGTGGTGAAATTGTCCTCGTCCACCTTGGACGGCACGTTCCAGACATCTGCATTCTGTTTGCTATCGACGTGCACTTCGCCGATGACGCCTAACCCCTCAGCCGCGGGGCTGCCGATGCCACTGCAGCCAGATGCACCGCGCGCCTGCACTGTGTACTTGCCCTCCTCCAAAGTAGTGAACTGACCTTTTTCGTCGGAAAGGCCCATCCACCCCTTGGCGCTCATGACCTGGACAGTTGCCAGCATTTTCATTGATCCGTCGTCGTTTGTGCGGATGAAGTTATAGGCGCTGACTCGCTCGGTCAGCTTCGGTGCAGCCGGATCTACGCTCACAGGCGCAGTGCTTGTCGACGCGTCTGCGTTCCCGTCCTTGTCGCTGCTGGATTCAACCCCCGAGCAGGAAACCAACAGTGTTGCAGCACAACCCAACGCGGTGGCGACAGCAACGCGACGACGCATTACGGCGAACATAAAAACCTCACAGACCTCACTGGCTACTAGCAGAATACTAGTACCCCTTAGTGAGAGACCGAAGTCCGGTGGGCCGGGAGTCTAGTGAGCCGGGTCAGTGGCGACCACGACGATTCCCGCCGGAGCGTCCCGGAGACGGTCATCGCGAGGTGCGGCTTCCCAACCGTTGTCGTGCGCGATCTGCTCAGCGGCGGTCTTTTCCTCTTCGTTCCTCGGGTCGAAGTAGACGGTGGTCTTCTCCCACACCCCCATCTTCTCTTCAGGAGCGTTGCCGGTCTCGCCGGCACCCCAGCCCTGCTCACCCATCTGCTTGGACAGGTCATCGGCAAGGCCCACGACCTCAGAGTTGTTCAGGACACTGACCTTGACAGTCTTGCGGTCAATCTGTGGCGCTTCGTTGGCCTCACCCTGTGCCGGCGGATTCTCAGCGGGAGGAACCGGTTTGCCCGGTTCATTTGCCGGTGGTGGCGGCGGGACCTCGCCGTCACCATCTCCAGCAGCACCATCCTTTGCCGGATCACTGCCGTTGGCCGAGTCAGCAGGCGCACCAGATTCAGCCGGAGCGGATGCCGAGGTGTCATTCTGGCCGGTGTTCTCGGCATCGTCGCCACGCGTGCTGAGGGCGTAGGCACCGTAGGCGACCAGGCACACGCCGATAGCGAGCAGCACGATAGCGAGAACGCGCATGTAGCGACCATCACCGGCACCGTCGCCGATGTCGCCGTCATCAACACCATCAGCAGCTGCGGACTTGCTAGCAGCAGCCCGAGAGCCAGCACCAGTAGTGGCAGCAGCGGTGGCACCAGCAGCGGCTGCGCCAGCGGCCGGAGCCGCAGATCTGGGCGCTGCGTGTTGCGCATCCGACGGCTCGGAGTACACATGAGCGCCGCCAGCGGCGGGAGCCTCCGCGTAATCGCTGTACTCATCGAAGTCGTCGAAGTCGTCATCGAGTCGATGACGGCCCGGACGCGGCGAATTCTGAGGGTTTAATTGGTCAGACACATCCCACATCCTATATGTTCTGCCGCCGAACCGTGAAGTGAAACTTGAACCTTATGCGTCTTGGTTGTCCCGCACGGCGCGCAGCCGATGAACCAGCACGGGCTCGGCAGCTTCCGCTGCGGGCGAATCCAAAAGTCGCGAAAGCACCTGGTGGTAACGGATTGTGTTGTTGCCGAAGTCCTCGGCAAAGCGACGTCGAATTGCCTCCTGCCGCGCACCGGCCATGCGCGGTCCACGGCGGGCAACTTTCAGCCATTCTTTCTCAAAATCCAGCATTTTCTGAGCCAAAACGGGTTCAATGCCGCCGGTATCACCCGCGAGTCCGAGATGCTCGGCTGAGTCAGGCCGCAGCTCGGTCTTAGGTTCGTGGCTGCAGTCTATGGGCTTCTTGCTCGCCATTTTCCGCACCCCGCTTTCCTTCTCGCTCGGCCTGATTTTCTATTCTGCACGACACTGCCTATGCAGATACTTAGTGAAGATACATCGTAAGATCCAGCCACCCAGCCTCACCTACGCCCCACCTACAGCTCTCTGGCACAACTCAGACATCACTAGGCGATTTAGAAAACATGGACGCCAAGTAGAATCAGCGACATGACTATCCGCCCCATTGTGATTGCCGGAGACCCAGTTCTCCACACTCCTACCCAGCCGGTGACCGAGGACGTCTCCGAGCTGCGCGAGCTCATCGAGGACATGTACGAAACCATGGACCGCGCCCACGGCGTGGGGCTGGCTGCCAACCAGGTGGGCGTCGGCAAGCGTCTGTTCGTCTACAACTGCCCCGATGACGACGACGTCTGGCACCGCGGCTGCGTCATCAATCCGGTGCTGACCACCAGTGAAATCCCGAAGACCATGCCTAACGACGACGGTTCCGACGACGAAGGTTGCCTCTCTGTGCCCGGCCTGTCCTTCCCCACCAACCGCGCGGAGAAGGCTGTCGTCACCGGTCTGGATGAAAACGGCGAAGAGGTCCGCATCGAGGCCACCGGTTTCTTCGCCCGCTGCATGCAGCACGAGGTCGGCCACCTGGATGGGTTCCTCTACACCGATTGCCTCACGGGCCGCTGGAAGCGCATGGCCAAGAAAGAAATCAAGCGCGCCGGTTGGACCGAGGGCGGCCTGACCTGGATGCCGGGCGTGGATCCGGATCCGTTTGGCCACGAGGATTAGATCGTGGCGGATAGGCAATTGGAGTCGTCGGCAAGCGAAAACGCGGCACAGAAGCTACCGATTTCCCGCTGGGGCGTCGGTGAAGTGGCGGTGGGACGTCGTGTCATTGTGCGGCGCGCGCTGACCGATGAAGAGGCGCTGGCCAGCGGCAAGAAGACTACGGACGTCATTGGGCATGTGCTCAGCATGGATCCGTTCGTCGTACGCCCGCAGGTTCGCGCTGGCGTGCGTGCCGACGAGTCCGTGGCAGCAGTGGACTTTAGCGATAAGCACATTTTGATTGTGAAGGCCCTGCCGGATCATCCGGTGCGCAATTCGGATATTCGCGCCGTGGAAACTGCGACCGCGAAGGCCTTCCCTGGTATCGCGCATGTGGTGGAGTCGGGCTGGCTACTGCGTGCGGGCGACGGTATTACGGAGCGTTCCAACTCCGCGCTGCCCCTCGAACCCGGAGCCAGCACTCAGCCGGTGCCACTGGAAAAGATTAAGTCGTTTTACGATTCCCACGATTTGCCGGTACGGATTGCGGTTCCGGATCGGATCGCCAAGCCTGCACAGGCACTGGTCGCGGGGCCAGAGTGGACGGTCGGACCGGACATTGCGGTTATGACGCGCTCCCTCGATGGGGACTTGCCGCCGGCTGAGTTGGGAGCTGGTTCGCACAGCTCTGAACAGGTGCTTGATGAGCACAGCGCCGAACAGGTGCTGGACAGCCACAGCGCCGAGCTGGCCAACGTGCAGGTGGACATCGCTGATCAACCTGACGACGATTGGCTGGGGCTCTACCATTTCCGTGGCACCACGCTGCCCGAGCATGCGCTACAGCTACTGCGCAATGAAATCGATGGCCGCATGTGCTTCGGTCGACTGCAAGTACCTGACGACAATGCGCCTGAAGGCATGCGCACGGTAGCAATTACGCGCGGCACGTTGACCGAATCGGACGATGGCCGGGTGTGGCTCGGATTCTCCGCTGTGGAAGTCGCAGCCGATATGCGCCGCAGAGGGCTTGGCACACTTCTGGGAATCCATATGATGCACTGGGGTGCGCAGCACGGCGCAGATTCGGCATATCTACAGGTACTGGGCTCGAACGAGGCCGGCATTGCGCTGTACCGGACGCTCGGTTTTACCGAGCACCACCGGCACCGCTACGCGGAGCTGACAGGGGCTTAGGCCTCGGGGCTCACATTTCGGCCCTGCCCTGCTCTCCCTGATTGCCCTACTTCCCGCGCTTAACCCGTTTAGTCCGCTTCAGCTGCTTCCCCTGTCGCTCCCTGCGGTCCTTCTGCCCCATGCCACGTTGCCCGCGCTGAAGCTCGCGCGTCTCCGGTTTTTCCACCACTCGAGTGCGAACCGAGAGCTCATGGCGCCCTCGACCCAGTGGATCGCGTGAGGCAGCCATTGCAATCCAGCCAGCCAGGCCTGCAGAGACAAACCAACCGGCGACTGGAATCATCGACGGCAGAATCCAGGCATTGCGCACAAAACCATCACGGGCTGAAACTGGCATCCCGTGTGCACCTTCGATTTTCATGCCCATGGCGTGCTTACCCGGCGACCCGTCGAAGATGGAGTCCCCCGCCACGCGGTAGAGGTAAAAACCACCGGGACCGAGGAAGAGGCTTAACAGCAGCACCATCACACCGCTGTCCGAACTACCCACAATGCTGCCAAGAACTGCAAGAGCAGCAATCAACGCAATATAGATGACAGAATCCACCAGCAGCGCACCACCACGACGTGCCACTGAGCCATTGGCTAGATTGGGGTCAAAGCCCAGGTGTACTGCCATTTGCGCAGTCAGTGGCGCGACTTTGGGATTAGCACTGAGCTCACCGAAGGAAGACACCCCGTAGCTAGCGGGGTACCCGCTTTCATAGCCGACCGGAATATTTGCTACCGGATATGGCACTTCCAGATATGGCACTTCCTGATACGGCATTGCCGCATCGTACGCCGCATATGCGTCGTGCTCCCGATAAGCATCCCCGCCACTACTACCCAGGTAATCCGCCGGACTGTACTCGCCGCCGTAACGGCGATCGTCCCAGTTAGTCAACCTCGAAACTCCCTTTCCTACCGGGCTTGCGCCCGTTTGATTCGCCTTTTGTCCGCCTATTTCGTCACTGCTTTGTTCAACGCATGAGGCCGCCGTTTCGTTCCCCTTTTACAATCGTTGATATGCGAATCTGTGTCTGGAACGTCAATTCGGCTCGAACTCGCCTCGACCGAATGGTGGAAATGCTGCGCCGAAATGACATTGATGTCCTGGCCGTCCAGGAAACCAAGTGCAAGGACGACCAATTCCCCACCGCTGCTTTTGAAGAGCTGGGCTACCAAGTCGCCCACCACGGCCTGAATCAGTGG
>ERZ1673749.2315-NODE-2315-length-10062-cov-3.298291_pt1 | contig 10062 bp, 5 predicted proteins | sample MGYA00580204_ERZ1673749 | MGnify/ENA primary metagenome ERZ1673749 (study PRJEB41218, sample SAMN15661745) | gut metagenome | host: Homo sapiens | place: Canada: London | collected 2015-08-20/2019-03-30 | study: EMG produced TPA metagenomics assembly of...
TTTTGCAAAATTCCTTTACTTGCATTTATACCCTATTTGCAAAGTAATCTAATATAGTCCCTTACTATAAATCATTAATATTTTATATTAAGGCTTCTTATATTCTTATTATCTTCTGAAACTAGTATCAATTTCCCACTTTCCTTTATATAATTATAGGAAATATTGTCCTTTGCTAGCACATCTATAGATTTTATTTCGCCATCGAATTTTATATCATCTGCATATAAGCAATCCTTGCCGTTTATGATAATCTTCTCTATGTCTAAGGAAGGACTGATTTCAGAGATGTATTTTAGAGATAAAATTTTTATTTTCTCATCTACTAGATTATCCCCAACAATTTTAACATAGGTTGCCAGCAAATGTTCAAATTTGTAGACTATAGAAGAATCTCTTTTTTCTATCTCATAGTCCTTTACTTTTTCCCACTTATCGTCTGTACCATATTTAGACACATATATTTGGTAACAATCTTTGTTTCCGCCTATGAATTCTATATGGCCTATGGTTTGTTGGTTGTCGTAGGCATAGTAGATGAAATCATCATCCACTTTCTTTTCCATGGTGAAATTTTCTATATAGGTATCAGGGTAATAATCTTCTTTTCTTATCCTAATATTGGAATATCCTACAAATGTTTTATCTTCCCATTTTAGATAATAATTCTTTGATAAATATCCTTCTTTTTCAATCTCATCTTCCCTTAATCCATCCCAAGTAGTTTCTAAGCCACAAGCGATAATCTTCCCATCTTTTCTAATTAATGGAACTTGCTGAGAAAGACTTGGCAATTCATTTGGAAAAATTGCTGTGTTGATATTTAAGATATCAATTATGTCATCAATATAGTTTACATATACTGTGATAATGTCCTTATTTTCTAATCGCCCATTTATAATAAGTCCATCAGTAGAGCTAATCTCCTTATCCCAGACTACCTTTATATTCCTACCATCTTTGTAACTATAGATTGTATCCTTTAACCTTAGATCATTCTTGCTAGTGATATTGAAATATTTCTGATAATCGTAAGTAGCCTTATATGAACTTTTTGAAAGATCTATTTCAATCTCATCACCAACAAGTCCATCTGCTGATACTTTAACGGAAAGTTTATCTGGACTTGCTTTGCTTGCTTTTGTTATGGCAAGAAGCTTGCCCCCATAGGCCTTTTTCTTATTTGTAAAAAAGCTTGTCATATCATAAGGGCAACCATTATCAAGTCGCAAGGTCGCTTCCGGATCTGAAAGCTTGACTTTAATTTCATTATCTGCATTAGTAATTAGATTGCCGTCTTGGTCAAGAACGGAAATCATAAAGTAATTAAGACCCTGCTTTTCATCGCTTTTATTGTCTAGGTCAATTTTTAATTTATAAGGATTTTTTGTGGTGGTTAAGTAAGACCTGCCTATAGTTTTTTCAATTATATTTCCATCTTCATCATAGGCTTTGGCAAAGATTGTGCCCTCTTCATATGGGATAAGCCATGTCATATAAAGTGACCTATGTCCACTTTCTCCAGCAACTTTCTGATAAGTGTGACCTGCCTTGGTCGTATGCTTTTCAAAAATTTTACCACCCAATGATTTTATCTCTCCATTTTCGTTTTTATAGAATAGTTCAACTTTTTTAGCGTTGGAGTAAATATCAATCCTAACTTTGCCGTCAATGATTTTTACCTGGTCTTTATTCCATGATGAGACTAGGTGAAGGACATTTTCTTTTGACCACTGGGACATATAGAAATAATATCTGTCTTTTGGAATTCCAGCTGTATCAATGATGCCAAAGTATGAAGATTTAGGAGCTGGCCAGCCAAAGATATCTCCCCTAATCATTCCATTCCAAGGAGTTGGTTCACCCAGATAGTCAAATCCTGTCCAAACAGCCTCGCCTATGACAAAGTCACGAATAATAGTCCTGTACCAGGATTCACTTGACAAGGACCCCCAGCCTACTTTTGACTCATCATAAGAAGTGAGCTCAAAACCCTTGGTCTCATTATTTTCAGTAATGTCATAGACTGACCTTGAGTTGATGGCAGATGATGACTCAGATACCCACAAGCACCAATCCTTGTGGTCCTCATGCATCTGGTCAAGCCTTTCATCTTCCCCATAATTGATGCCGACTAAACCATTGTTTGCTGTGATATTATCTTCGATAGCAACAAAAATAGGATTATCCCAATCTCTTAGTACATTATCACCTATGGTTATTAATCTTTTTTGATCTATTTCCCTTAGGGTTTTGATAAGCATATTTCCAATTTCCGGATAATTCTTTGCTCCAATCCATGATGTACCGCCCAAGACTTCATTGGCCAGAGAATACATAATGACAGAAGGTTCATTATAGTCTCTGTGGATAGTCATCTTTAGGTCGTACTCTGCCCAAGTCATATTTTTATCGGACATATACAAGGAAGCACTTGATACTTTCTTGTCCAAATATAGGGAATAGTCGTTGTAGTTATTGTTTTTTGGCAAAACCCAACCATCAAATATTTCCTCTATTACCATAAGACCCATCTTATTGCACAAGTCTATAAGCTTTCTAGAGCCTGGATTGTGGGTAATCCTTATTGCATTGGATCCCATCTTCTTAAGTTGCCAAAGCTTCCTATATATAGCTTCCTCATAATCGCAAGCACCCAAGGCTCCATGGTCGTGGTGAAGGCAAACGGTCTTTAGCTTAGTAGGATTGCCATTTAAGAAGAATCCTAGGTCAGGATCTTTATCAATATATGAAAATCCATAGTCGATAGTTTTTTCATATAGGCACTTATCAAAAGCAAGTATTTGTAGATTAATCTCATACAAGTTTGGATCATCAACATCCCAGAGTTTGGGATAATCTATAGGAAAACTTTCTTTGATATAAAGGCTTTCCTCAATGACTATATTTTTCTCATCAATGCCAATGATGTCCTTGCTTACCTTGTCTTTGATACTAACTATGGTCTTAAGTTTCATTTGCCTATTGGTCGTATTTCTTAGCTTAAAGCTATAAGATAGATTTACCTTATCTTGGCGCAGATCAGAGTTGTCCACTTTAAAAGTAAAAGGCTCTACAAAAACGTCATAATAATTTAATATATATACCGACCTATATATACCAGAACCTGAATACCAGCGGCTATTTGGTATGTGGTTTTCTACCCTGATAGCCAATAAGTTTTCCCTATCTTCGTAAAGGTATGTGCTAATATCAATGATAAAAGGAGTATAGCCATAGTGGTGGTCACCGATAAACACACCATTTATATAGATATAGGCATCAGAATAGATGCCGTCAAAATAAATGAAGGTATTTTTGATATCTTCTATCCTAAAAAACTTCCTATACCAGCCGATACCGCCAAGCTTATAGGCTGACTGGGCTTCTCCCGCCTTGGAATAGGATTGATCTATAGAAAAATCATGGGGCAAGTCTATATCTTGCCAAGATGAATGGTCAAAGTTTGGCTTTTCTGCTCCAATTATAGGGCCGATAGCAAACTTCCAATTATCATCAAATTTTATAAGTCCTTTATTATCAATATATTGAGTTCTTTCTTTGTACATATTTGTATCCTATACAAATAAAATCTCGGCAAAACCGAGATCTTATTTATTTTCCTATTATATTTAGCCTATAGACAATTTCTTTGGCATTTATAAAGTCATCGTGGGAGATTCTCCTCTCTTCTATGACTTTGCCATCTATTTTTATAGTGTCGACAAATTTCTTGTGGTGGTAGTTCTCTTCTACTAGTATCTTGAGTGTATTGCCATTGGCAAGCTTTACGCTGACCTTATCAAATAGTCCAATTCCTAGCATATATGCATTTGTACCAGGACAAACTGGATAGATACCTAGGGCTGAAAGAATGTACCAAGCGCTCATTGATCCATTGTCCTCATCACCTGGATAGCCCTTAAAGTCATATCTGAAATAATTTAGTAGGAGATTTTTCACCAGATATTGACTTAAATCAGGTCTACCTACAAAGTGGTAGAGGTATGGCAAGTGAAAACTAGGTTGGTTGGATATGCCGACTTGGCCAAAGTGTGCTGTCTCAACTTCTAGCATTTCGTGAATAACACAGTCATAGTGTCCTATGTTAAAATTAGAATCAGCATTTGCCAGTTCATCTAGTCTGTTTTTGAAAGCTTCTTTTGATCCAAACAATTCTATTAGTTTGTCAAAATCGTGGTACATATTGTAAGAGTTTTGATAAGCTCCACCCTCGGTGTAAGGTGAACCCCAATCGTATGGATCGAAGTTTTCTTTGAATTTACCATCTTTATCTTTTTCTACTAAGAACTTAGTCTCTGGATCAAAAAGATTGGTCCAATTGTGGGAATATGCTAGATACTTTTCTGCCAAATCATCGTATCCAAGCTTTTTAGCAGCTACTCCTATTGAAAAATCAGACAAGCAATTGTCTAGGGTTTGGTTTACTGATTCGTGTTTGTCAGATGAAATATATCCATTTTCCCTAAATTCATAAGCACCATATCTGCCATAATGAGGGTCATCAGATTCTTTTTCTGACGAATCTATCATAGCTTTAAGTAAATCATCGGCCAAGTCACTTCCAATGTCCTTTGTGATAGCATCAGCAATGACACTATCAACTAGTGTTCCTGGCATTAGCCCTCTCTCATCTGGAGATAACCACTTAGGAAGAAATCCTGTTTCCTGATAAGAGTTATAAACTCCTTCCAATATATCTTCGTAGTCTTTTGTAGCAACAAGGCTTAAAAGTGGGAACAGGGTCTTTTGACCATCCCAGAAACCAATATTGGTGTATAGTTTCCCATCCCTTACTTCTTTTGCTAGAGTGTTGTAGTGAACTTCACTTCCATCTCTATCTATTTCATAGAACTTTGTTGGAAATAGGAAAGATCTGTAGACACAATGATAGAACATAGATACTTGACTTTCTCTGTCATAGACTTCGTATTGGTCATATTGGCTAGGCTTTCTAGTAAGCTCTATATCAAATATGTCAAGGTATTCTTGCCACTTATTAGCAGCAGAAGCTAGCATATCTGAGATTTCATCACAAGCTTTCTCATAGTTATAGGTCGCTTGGTCTTTTGATATGAAAGATGTTGCAAGTTTCAAATTTGCTTCTTTGGCTTTGGTTTTGATATAAAAATAACCCTCAATATTTTCTAGTTCAAAGTCACAGTCTAGACGAATTTCCACATACATGGTAAAGTCTTCATCTTCGCAACCGGAATAGTTGATAACTTGGCCTAGAATCTTTCCATCTTCTTTTCTAAAATCTATGCCAGGTCCTGTTATTTTAAAAGAAACTTCGCTATCTGCCTTAAAGTTTATGATAGCTGCTTCTTCATCAGCTGTTATTATAGCTTCGTCCCCTGAATCATAGATTATCTTGTTAACTATTGGTCTAAAGATAGATTTATCAGTATCGTAGTAGACCTTTTGGTATTCGGTATCCAAGTCCTTTGAAAATGGCAAGATTGTCATATAAGAGAAATCTTCCATCCAAGGGCTTGGTTGGTGAGTTAGTCTAAAGCCTTGGAATTCTTTTTCATTTGGATTGAAAAACCAAGAATTCCTGCCATCTGTTTGGACTGCAAAATAGTTTAAGCCATGAGGGGTTCCTAACAATGGAAGAGTGTTACCATTAGAAAATTCTCTAAGACTATCAGTTCCAATTCTAGTATCCGTAAATTTCTTATTTGCTAAAATTTCATTAATTATTGAATTCATTAGTTCCCCTATATATCACTATAAGTAACATTTGTCTTTGTAATCTCATAAGGATCGAGATTTATCTCAATGATACTTCCTCCCTTTGGCAAATCGCCATAGGTTTGGTAGCCACTTGAGTTTGCATAGGATAGGTGGATGCCATATTTTACTGCATCAAAGTTGTTGTCATGGTCGTGGCCTACTACAATACCCCATGTTTCTCCATTTAAGAGCATATTGGCAAATAGACCAGTGTTTATAAATGGTGCTGATATAGTTTTGTCTTCTTCAGCACAGTATCCATCCAATAAATCATCAACAACATCCCTATATTCTGGAAGTGGTATGTGTTGGAAAATTATATTTCGTTTTATACCGTCATTTTTCTTATACTTATCAGAAACCTTCCTAAACCAGTCTACTTGTTCAGGCAATACCCAGTCATATTTGCCATAGCCAAATCTATCAAATTCGCCAGAATCTATCATATATAGGACAGTTACAAGCTCTCCATCCTTCTCTAAGTTTATGGTGTAAGATTCTCTATCTCCAGTGAGAAAAACATCCGATTTTTTCGGTTTGTTTCGGATGTTTTTTTCATAAATATTTCTCAAATCCTCGCGACTTACTATCTCCTCTGTGTCATGGTTGCCAAAGGTTAGGGCAAAGGGAATATCAAATTGGTCTATAAATTTCATGACATTAGTAAAAACTATATCGGCATTTTTGACACCGTCAGACCACATCACATCTCCTGTGTGGATGATAAGGTCAGGCTTGGTATCTACGATTATTTTTTCTAATAATTTATAGGTTCTGATATCATCATCTGCTTCTGGCAAGTTGCCAAAGTGAGTATCAGTAAGTTGAAGTATTCTAAATTTGTTCGCTTTTATTTCCATATTATTCCTTTACAGATCCGATAGTTATACCCTTTACAAAATATTTTTGTATGAATGGATAGAAGATAACTATAGGGAGAATTACTACGATTATTGTAGCCATTTGTAAAGATTCTCCAGTGATTTTAACATTTTCTAGGGCACGGTAACCTGCAGCTCCAGAGTTTTTTTGAAGGATATTTGACAAGCCTTGTTGACGGGTCAACATATCCTGTAAGATTGTTGCAAGTGGTTTTAACTTTGCATTTCTCACATAAAATGATCCTGAGAACCAGTCATTCCAATGGCCTACTGCGGTAAATAAGGTTACTGTAGCAAGAGTCGGTTTACTCATTGGAAGTACCATGTCAGTAAATATCCTAAATTCACTCATCCCATCAATACGTGCTGCTTCAACCAAGCTCATAGGAACCTGCATAAAGGCTGACCTTAAGAGCAAAATGTTGGTAACACTGTATAAGGATGGGAAGATGTAGACCCAGATAGTATTGGTAAGGCCAAGCTCACTTAATACTAGGTAGTATGGTATAGTTCCTCCACCAAATAACATAGTGAAAAATATGAAAAATGTTATCTTAGACCTACCTGGTAGTCCTGGAATTGTAAGTGCCCAAGCAGCCATAGACATCAAAAACACGCCAAGAGCTGTTCCAAGTACTGTTCTAAATACAGATATGAAAAATGCATTTATTAGGTTGTCTTGCTTAAATACTTGAGCAATATTTTCAGTGGTGAATTCCCTAGGGAAGAATGTTATTCCTCCCTGAGCAGAATCCGTTCCGGCATTGAATGATAATGCCAATATATGGAGAAATGGTAATATGATAGCTAGCGATAGGGCTATACAGACTATATAAAATATAACTTGGGCCCAAGTGCTAGATTGCATATATTTTTTTGCCTTATCCATCATTTACTCCTTAATAGAATATTGTGTCTCCCTCATCTTCTTTTTCTTTTAAGAATTTGCAGAAGTCTTCAATACCCGCATCTTTTAGTTTTCTTTTTGATTCTTCTATAATTGCCTTTGCTTCTTCTTCGCTTGATGCATAGTAAGCTTTTACTATATCTTCATCCCATTCTTGCATAGCTTGTGCAAGTCCGCCATCATCGCCTTCAAATGCATATAGGTATGCAGCTGGATGCAAGCCGTCGATTACTGTTTTTTCTTCGTATTTTTTGTCGAAGTCATACATTTCGATGTATTTTACAGCAGCATTATTTTCGTTATCGCTAGATTCGTCTCCCCAAGATGTTTCACCAAAGTCTTCAAGGTTAGCCATATCTGTGTAAGCAAAGTGTTCGCCCCAGTAAGCGCCAACGCCTCTGAATCCTTCTTTTTTAGCTGCATCTGGATCTTCAGCCATTAATTCAACTAATTCTTTTTTAGGAACTGGTTTACCATCTACTAGGTCGTAGTGTTTGCCTTCAAGACCGTAGAAGTATAGAAGTTTACCTTCTGGGCCTGCTAGCCAATCAGCAAATTTAACAATTTCTTCTGGATTTTCTGTTGTTGATGGTATAGCCCATCCTGAATAACCAGATTTATATGGAACCACCATGTTGTTTGTTCCATCAGCTCTGTCTAGGTCGCCTAGTGGGATATATGCCATATTTTGCATTTCTACCATTCTAGAGTGAGTATCTGCTATGATACCATATCCTTGGTTTAATATTCCTTCACGAGCTCTGTTTTCTTCGATTGTGTAATATTCTGGGTGCATTAGTCCATCTTTTAACCAACGACGTACGAGTTCAACACGTTTTTCTGCATAATCTGTCATAGATTCGTGTTTGATATTGCCATCTTCATCTTTTAGGATTTTTTGTGCTCCTTGACCTTCCCAGATTAGGTTTCTGTATGGCCATGGTCTATCTGAACCACCCCAAATTGTTGGACCAAGTGGAACTACTGGGTTTCCGTTTACATCTTTGAAGTCACCTTCTTGGATCTTTCTTAGGACTTCTTCAAGTTGGTCTGCTGTGTGGATAGAATCCATTTCTACACCAAGATCTTCAGCTATATCTTTTCTGATGTATAAACCACCTACATATTTAGGGTCTGGGTCTGCAGGATTTCTTGGAATAGACATATGAACTAGGTATGTTGCTCCATCCCAATCATCTCTCATCATGATATTTCTTTTTGTATCGCTTGGTAGGTATCCATCTTCAAAGTATTTGCCATAGATTTTGCCCTCTTTTAGATATGGAGCTATATCATGGAACATACCTTCATTAGCAGCTTTCAATAGAATTGGGAATTCTGGTCTACCTGAGTTGTTTAGGTAGTAAGCTATAGCATCTGGTAAGTCTCCAGAAGCAAGGCCTGCTGCTAGGGCTTCATAAGCATTTTCTGTTGTTACTGCTTGAATATTTAGAGTTATACCTGTTTTTTCTTTGATGTAGTCGGCGATTTCTGGACTCATTGTTCCTTCACCAACGTCTGAACCTTCTTGGAATACTAGTAGGTCAATTTCCCTATCAGCTATCCATGTATCTGGCTTGTCTGTTTGTTCACTTGTTTCTGTACTTGTTCCAGAGCCTTCTTTGTTTGCTGAATTATCTTTGTTTCCACAAGATGAAAGCAGCATTGTAAGTGACAATGCTAGTATTGATAATTTTTTAAATGTGAAATTCATTTTTTCTCCTTGATTTCAATTTTTACCATAGGGCGTTATCGCCAATTTTATCTGCAACTTTGTTTACTACTGCTGTCAGTATTAGTCCTGCCAGACCTTGTACCAAGCCTACTGCTGTTGCAGGGCCGTATCTTGCTTTTTCTAGACCAGTTTTTACTATATAGGTATCAATTATTTCTGATACTTGATAGTTACCTGGATTTTGCATCAAATAAATTTGGTCAAATCCTGCTGCGAGTATGCCACCTAGAGATATTATAAATAATAAAACTATGGTTCTGGTTATACCCGGCAAGGTTACATACCTTGTTTGTTTCAGACGGTTAGCTCCATCTATGGCGGCCGCTTCATAAAGTGACGGTGATATGCCCATGATGGCTGCATAATAAATTATTGAGTCCCAGCCAATATTCTTCCAAGTGTGGCTCCACAAGACTGCTGGATAGAAGAAAGACTGTTCCATCATGAAAAATCTCGACCCATCCGTTAGCCCAGTTTGCTTTAAGAATATGTTTATTAAGCCTGTGTTTGGTGCAAAGAGCTTGTTTAACATACCAACTACAACAACCCAAGATATGAAATATGGCAAGTAAGATATACTTTGGAAAGCAGATCTTGCTCTCTTATTGCCGATTTCATTGAAAATCATGGCCATTATTATTGGGAATGGTAGGTATACAAACATCTTTAGAGCTGATATTATCAAAGTATTTTTGATATACATTGGGGTTTCACGAGCAGTGAAGAATTCTCTAAAGTATTTTAGTCCTACCCAGCCCTTGCCATACATACCTGAGTTA